>JAEEGI010003572.1_pt1 | contig 36995 bp, 34 predicted proteins | sample 8958751 | NCBI WGS metagenome assembly JAEEGI01 (sample SAMN16246545, study PRJNA631951) | gut metagenome | biome: gut microbiome; feature: rumen; material: KS-attached | host: Bos | place: Iran: Karaj | collected 2018-10 | reverse complement strand
ATCCTTTTGAGACGGTGATTGAAACCTCAAAGCAACTTCTTTACGGAGTACACCCCGAGGCGCTCCTTTTTCTGCATATACGGGATCCGGTACCGCGCTTTCCCCGTCAGTCCTTCGCCGCCGGGCTTTTCTCCTCCAGACCGGCGTACAGCTCCGCCCGGTCGTACCCCGTGTGGTAGCGGTAGGGGTCCAGCAGTCGGAAGAGGGAACGGCGCAGGCCAGCGCCCAGGTCCACCCGGTTGATCATGAGAAAGCCCCGGAAGGGGGGCATATAGGTGACGATATCGTTGATATCCGCAAAGTTCCAGCACTCTTTGCACAGCGTGTCCAGGTATTTCTTCATGCGGTCGGCGTTGGAACGGATGCTTTTGAAGGGCCGGACGCTCCCGAAGGTATAGAGATGGGATCTGACGCCGAAATTATAGTTCAGGTCCTGGCAGCACAGGATCGCCTGTCCCGAACCCAGGGACCAGCCCAGGATCTCCGTTTCGGCCCCGGGATGCTGCTCATGGAGGAGCAGCCACTGCTTCCGCACCTCCCGCTTGATGGTCAGATACATGTCGCCCCAGCCCCGGTGCACCCGGAGCTGCAGAGGCTGACCCTCGAACTCGATGGAGTCGTAATACTTCACCGCGAATTCGCCCACGTTGGCGATCCAGTCCGAGAATCCCACGGTGCGCTGGAAATTCAGCTGGATCACGTTCCGGTCCTCTTCATAATGGATCTCGTAGTTCACTTCGTGGCGGATCCCCAGCAGACGCTCCAGAGCGGTGTTGGTGTACCGGACCGCAGTGTATTCGATGGGGCGGGAGACGCCGCCTCTGCGGTTGTAGTCCTCGCTGGTGTTGATGAAATACTGCTCAAAAGGCAGACGGCGGTAATCCAAAGAAGCCCCTCCTCTCTCTATGCGGGATCCGACGTGCTCCGGCTGAACAGCTGATCCCGGGTCCCATAGATGGTATCGTACTCCCCGAGCTTTGTGAACCCGTATTTTTCGTACAGGCCCCGCTCGCCGCTCATGAGATAGACGGTCTCATATCCGATGCTCCCGGCGTAACGCAGGGCCTCTTCGATCATGCTTTGGGAGATCCGTTTCCCCCGGCGCCCTTCCTCCACAAACACGAAGCCGATAAAGGGGGAATAGCCGTATGCTTCGGGCAGCTCGTCCTGCTCCGTGAAGGTGCAGTACCCCACGACGCTCCCGTTTTCCGCCGCGGCGATCACCCGCTCCCAGTCCTGAAAGCCGTTCCGTTCCATCCGCTCGGCCAGAACGGGCCCGGCCCGCCAGGAGGAGTCCCGGGCGAAGGCGATCGTCTTTTCCCAAAGCGGGTGTCCGTATCGAATGCACAGCGTTTCCAAGCGCAGATCCTCCGTATCCTGTTTCCTTCCGGGTCTTCTAAATGTTCCGCCCCAGGAACTCTGCCAGGGAAGGGAGCGTATCCGCCCGGCGGTAGCGGGAGCCGTCCCGCTCCCGGGTCATGAGGCCCAGGTCCGTCAGATACCGGCGGAGAGCGGCGGGGTCGTGGAAGGTGTGCCAGGCGTCCAGCGCGTCTCCCAGCTCATCCTGGGTATAGTCCCGCCCGGGCTCCAGCCTGTCCGCCAGATACCACACCGCCGCCAGCTGTTTTTTGTATTTGGAGGGCAGGGAAGTGAGCCGGCCCTTTTCATCCAGAAAGGCGCGAAGCTCCGGGATCACCGGTTCAGGTCCTCCATAAACTTCACCATGTCGTCATAGGGGGGGAGGTCCGCGATGTACCGGGCGTAATGGGCGTATTTCACCGTGCCCTTCCCGTCCACCACGAAGACGGCGGGGAGCTGCATCTCGTCCCCCTCGTACTTGCCGTGCTCATACCCCAGCTCCTTGCAGGCCGCGCCCTTCTCCATGAGCTTTTCCAGGCCGCCCAGGTCCTTGCCGGTCATCTCGTCCCGGTCCTTGGCGGCTTCGATCTCCAGAGCCTTGTAGAACTTCATCTCCGGGTCGCAGAGGATATCGAAGGGGATGGCCTCGCCCTCCGTGGCCTCCCGGAACACGGCGGGGTCGGACTGCATCACCACCACCACGTTGGCGTCGGCGGCCTTGAACCGCTCATATCGCTCCGCCAGCCGGTGGGTGTCCAGGTGGCAGGGGGGGCAGCCGATGTACCGCACCGCCCAGATCAGGGTGTTTTTGCCGCCGATGAGACCGTAGAGGCTGTCCGCCGTGCCGTAGGCGGTCTGCACCGGCATATCGGGAATGGTATCTCCCACATGAAGCTTCATTGGATCTTCCTCCTTCTGATCGTTTGGCTCAGTATAGCATCGGTTTTGCGATGTGGCAAGAAAGCCGGGAAAAGTTGTAACCCGGCGGGAATTGTGGTAAAATACTTTGTCACTATGCGATTCTGATTTGGAGAGTACCTCATGTCTGGTGGAAACAGCAAGAAAAACTGGACCTTCGGCACCCTGAAGAGCAGGGGATGGACGGAGGCTCTGCTGAAGGAGCTTCTGCCCCCGCCGACGTACCATCATTATAACGGCCGCCGGGTGCGCACCTGGGAAAAATCCGTCATTCTGGAGGCGGAGGCGGGGGAGCGGTTCCGCTCCGTCGTCCATGCCGCGGCCCAGGCGGAGACCCGGGCCCGGGAGGCCGCCATGGCGGAGACGGAGGACGCCCTGAAGGCCGCCTGCCAGCTGCTGGAGGAAGCCTGGAACGCCTGTCCCCGCACCGGGGACGAGCGCTGCGCCAGGCTGGCGGAGCTCTTCCATCGGGGCCTCGTGGAGCGCATGGCGGGGAATACCGCCTCCGCCAGTCTCCGCAGCGGCAAGGCCATGGGCTATATCGGCCAGTTTCTGGCCCTGGAAAAGCGGGCGGGCCTGCCGGACGTGAGCGCCGCCGCGGACCTGCGGCATTTTGCCAACACCGGGGTATGGCTCGGCCGGAACCCTGCGTCGGACTGGTGCAAACGCATCTGGGACCATTACGTGCCCGTGCTGGAGGCGGTGGCCGCCGCCGCGCTGACGGAATTCACCCAGGCCCAGCCCGAGGCGGATATGGACGCCCTGCTGAACCTGGAAAAGTTTCCGGCCCAGGAGCTGCTGGACCATCCCCTGAGCTACGTGTATTCCGTTTCCTACGTTCCCCGGGCGATCCGCAACAGCCTGGAGACCCTGGTAGCCCTGAATCCCAAGGACGAGTATCCGGAAGCCCGGGCCATGGAACGGCGCTTTATCCTCCACATAGGGGGCACCAATACGGGGAAGACCTACGCGGGCTTCCAGCGCCTCATCCGGGCGGAGACCGGCGTATACCTGGCTCCCCTGCGCCTCCTGGCTCTGGAGGCCCAGGAGACCCTGCTGGATTACGGGGTGAACTGCAGCCTCTCCACCGGGGAGGAGGAGGACGTGCGGGAAGGGGACACCCACGTGGCTGCCACGGCGGAAAAGCTGGAGATGAAGCGCCGCTTCGACGTGGCGGTGATCGACGAATGTCAGATGATCGCGGACTCCGAGCGGGGCTACGCCTGGACCCGGGCCATCCTGGGCGTCCTGGCCCCGGAGATCCATCTCTGCGCCGCCCCCCAGGCCAAAGACCTGCTCCTGCGCCTCATCCGCAGCTGCGGGGACCAGGTGGAGGTGGTGGAACACACCAGAAAGACGCCCCTCCTGTGCATGAACAAGGTGGTGAACTACCTGGATATCCAGCCCGGGGACGCCCTCATCACCTTTTCCAAAATGAACGTGCTGAGCATCGCGGAGGACCTGCGGCAGCACGGGAAGGAGCCCGCCATCATCTACGGCGCCCTGCCCTACGCCACCCGGCGGAAGCAGGTGGAGGGCTTCCTGAACGGGGACCGGCAGTACGTGGTCTCCACCGACGCCATCGGCATGGGGCTGAACCTGCCCATCCGCCGGATCATTTTCATGGATACGGAGAAGTTTGACGGCAAGGAGCGCCGCCCTCTGAAGCCGGAGGAGATCCAGCAGATCGCCGGACGGGCGGGACGGTACGGCATCTATGACAAGGGCTACGTGGGGGCGACGGAGAACCTCTCCTCCATCCAGGCGGGGATGGAGACCGTGGTCCCGCCCCTCCAGTACGCCGTGGCGGGCTTCTCCGACCTGGTGCTCATGGTGGACTTCGACCTGCTGGAGGTCCTGAGCGTGTGGAACCGGATGCCCACGGCGGAGCCCTACCGGAAGCTGGATATCACCCGGTATATCACCATGATCACCCAGATGCGGGAGCGGGGCTTCCGGCTGGACAAGGAGATGGAGCTTCGGGCAGCCAACATCCCCTTCGACGAGACGGACGACGAGCTGAGCATGCTCTTCTTCCGTTTCCTCCGGATCTGGAACGGGGGCGGGGAGCCGGAACAGCCGGTGCTGCCGGAAAAACGCACCGCCTATACCCTGCCGGAGCTGGAGCTGTACTACCGGGAGCTGGACCTGTATTTCTCCTTCTCCAAGGCCTTCGGCTGCCATGTGGAGGAGGAAAAGCTCCGGGAGGAGCGGGAGAAGACCGCAGACCTTATCAACCAGATCCTGCTCCATAACCTGAAGAACAACATCCGCTTCTGCGCCCGCTGCGGCGCCCCCATGCCCCTGTACCACTCGGGCCGCCTGTGCAACGACTGCTACAGCCGCATCCGCCGGGGATACACCGCCGGAAAAGGGAAGCGGAAAAGCGGCTGACGTTGCCAACGGAAAAGCCCCCCCCCCCGCAGCAGCTGCCTGCTCAGGAGCGCCGCGGGGGAGAATTGCTTTGCGGGGCCGTGGCCGCAGGCGCGGAAGCTCCCTCCGCCCCTCATCCGTCAGCCGCCTTGCGGGAGGCGGCGGCTGACACCTTCCCCCAAGGGAAGGCAGACCGCGCGGCGGGGACGAGGGAAACGAAAAATGCCGCGCCAGCAGGCGCAGGAGCATCAAGAGGAAAACAGACGGGGACAGAGGTCAGACCTCTGTCCCCATATCATATATACGGGAAACCTATCGGGGATAATACGGACATCGGGCCCCGATGCGCTCCCGGTTCTTCCTCACGTACCCGCAGACAGGCTGCGTCTCCGGCATGGTCGGGCCCAGACGCTCTGTGGTGTAACGCACGGCCTCCCGCACGGCGAGGCGGGCGGTGCGCTTGCAGCACCGGGGACCGCCGGCGTCCGCGATGGCGTTCAGACAGCGGGCGGCAAGGCGCTGGGGCAGGTCCCAGACCTCCCCGGCCAGGGGAGTGGAACGGGTCAGGATACTGAAATAGATCCCCGCCCCGGCGGCGGCGCCGCAGACGCCCCAGTACCCGCAGGTGCCCCCGGGGACCTGACGGCCCCGCTTCAGGGCCTCCCCCAGGGCGGAGCGCAGGTCCAGCTCCCCGCCGCAGTTCCTGTATGCGGCCAGGAGGACGCAGGGGACGATGGCGTGATGCTCCGGTCCGTGCATATGCACGCCGGGAAGGGCAAACACTTCCTCCAGCAGCTTCTGGGGATCCTTCTCCCGGCTCCGGAGCAGCAGGGGGATGAACTCCGCCTCCAGTCCCGCGGCGTGGCAGCGGTCGCAGACGTAGTGCCCCTTTTCGCAGGCGCAGTTGGACAGATGCTTCTCCCCGCAGACGGCGCAGACGCGCTCCTCCGCAGCGGCGGAATAGACCAGGGGGCTGCCGCAGAGGAGACAGCCGGAATCATGCCGCCCCTCCGGAGGTTTCTTTCGGATGCGGATAACGGCCATGGCTTCGCTCAGTCTTCCGGATGCCAGGCCGGGACCTGGGTCTGCTTGTTGTAGATGGGGGCGGCCACGTTCCGGGGGAAGACCTTGATGAAATCCGGGTTGGGCTCCTCGTCGGGAATGGCCCGGGTGATGGCGTCCGCGTGCTCCTGCCAGCCCTTCTTCCACTCCGCATGGGTGAAGATGAACAGGTCTCCCCGCATGATGCCCCGGACGACCCGTTCCCCGGCTTCCTCGGGATCCCGCTCCATCTTGCTCATGTCCAGGCCGCTCAGATCGGCCTTCTTGACGCCCTTGTTGGGGCTGACCCGCTTGGCGAAGGGGGAGCCCAGATGCATCTCCCGGATCTTGTCCGTGGTGACGTTCAGGTTGGTTTTGAAGGGACCGGGGCAGAAGACGCTGGAGCCTACGTTGGTCTCCTGCAGGTCCAGGGCCAGGGTCTCCATGACGGCCATCACCGCCCGCTTGGTGGAGTTGTACAGCACCATGCCCGGCAGGGGGATGATCCCGTTCTTGGAGGAGGTGCTCACCACCCAGCCCTCCTCCCCGTGCTTCAGGATCCGGGGAAGAATGGTCTTGATGCCGTTGAGGACGGACTTGAAGTTGATGTCGATGGCAAAATCCATGTCCTCATAGCTGGCCTCCCAGATGGGGCCCTCCATGAGGCCGATGCCCGCGTTGTTCACCAGGATGTGGATCTTGCCGAAGGCGGCTTCCGCTTCGTCCGCCGCCCGGACGAAGGCCTCCCGGTCCATCACGTCCAGCAGAACGGGATGGCAGGGCCAGCCCTTCTCCCGGAAGATGGGCAGAGCGGCGTCCAGCGCCTCCTGCCGGAAGTCTGCGATGACGATGTTCGCGCCCCGTTTGGCCAGGGCCTTGGCGATGCCCAGCCCCAGTCCGCTGGCGCCGCCGGTGACGAATGCGGTCTTGCCGTGAAAATCCTGAATACCCATAACGACTCCTCCTGTATATGTTATTTCTCCTGCACATTTTTCAGCCGGTCCCGCAGCAGCAGGGCCACCCCCGCCGCGTCCGCAAGACCGAATGCGGGCACCCCGGGAAGCCGGACCTCCGTATCTGTCACCAGGGCCAGCAGGGCGGCGGGATCGCACACCGGTTCCCGGGAAACGGCCCCCCGGAGGATCTCGATCTTGGGCCAGGGGGAATGCTTGAAGCCCTCCAGCAGGATCAGATCCGCCTCGGGAAACAGGGCGGAGAGCTCGGTTTCCGATACCCGGGCGTATTTCACCGCCTGGAATTTCTCCCCGTCGAACACGGCGGTCCCCATGGCTCCCGCCTCCAGGAGGCGGAAGGTATCCGTCCCCTCCCGGTCCGGCAGGAAGGAATGCCCGTCGTGCTTGATGACGGCCACGCGCAGCCCCAGGGCCTTCAGCTCCGGGATCAGAGCGGCAAGAAAGGTGGTCTTGCCGGAATTCTTCACCCCGGAGACCGCGACCAGCTCAGCCATGCTCCCGACCTCCTTCCGACCCCTGATCCGGGGGCTGCCAGAGATACAGTCCCTCTCCCACAGCCAGGACCCGGAGCAGCTCCAGCAGCTTTTCCTCCGGGGCATAGATCGTCAGCCAGGTCTCGTCCGGCTGGGAAACGATCATGGAGTCCTCCAGGAGGATGGAGAGGTATCCCCCCCGCATCGCCTCCGCGATCTGCTCCGGCGGGGGGTTGAGGGGCCCGTCCTCCCCCAGGGAAAGGTCCCGGTAGCAGTTCAGCTTGAGAACGAGGTCGATGTGTTTCTGCTTCACCGCGGCCAGGCGCGTCGGTTCGAGATAGTATGCTTCGACGGCAAAATACTGCCCGGGGCTGTTCTTCGGGACCTGCTCCGGCAGGATATCGATGATCCAGTAAGATGCCCGGAGCAATTCGTCGATCGTCTTCTTCATCCGGCCCGGCTTCCTTTCCATGGGATATATTCACTCTATCATACCCCGCCCTCCTCCGCAAGCCATGGGCGCAGAAAAGACGGGGAGAAAGCAGCCTGTCTCCCTTGATTGACAGGATCAGACAGGGCGTGTACAATAAGCCGGAAGGAAGGTGAGGGAATTGAACGGTCGAGCCTGGTTCGTCCGCCGCCCCAGGGATCTGGAGGCGCTGCGGGCTCTGCATCCCCTGGACGGGGAGCGGCCCTTCCGGGTGGCTGCGGAGCTCTTTCTGGAGGAGATGGAGTTCGGAAATTTCCTCACCGATCTGCTGGCGGATCGGGATTTTCTGGAGCGGTACGCCTCCCTCTGCTCCGGGGATGAGCCCATGACCTGCCTGCTGGTGCGCTGTGAAGGGGACCGGAACGGGATCCTGGCGGTACCGGGGAAGGGCGGTTTTATCGAGTGGGCCGCCTGGACGGAGACGGAGGCGTGAGGCCCGCGTCCACCCGGATCCCCGGAATGAAGGACAGTTTGCCCCGGGTCTCCCGGCGGTTGATCGGACCAGAGAACGAAGAAAGGAATGGACGACCATGAGCGAATTCAAGTACCCCCATCTTTTCGAACCCATCCGACTGGGGAACACCCTGTTCCGCAACCGGATCTTTGCCTCCCCGACCGGGTATGTGAACATGACCGGGGACAATATCCTGCCTCCCGGCGCCGCCGCCTACTATGCCCGGAAGGCCCTGGGCGGCGCGGCCAGCGTCGCCACCTGCGAGCTCATCACGGACGGGGAGCTGGGCCGGGGCGGCGCGGACCACGTGGCCATCGAGGATCCCCGGGCCTTTCATCCCCTGTGCCGTCTGGCGGAGGAGGTCACCCGTCACGGGGCGGTGGCCACGGCAGAGCTGCAGCACGCGGGCATGTTCGCCAACCGGGTCCCCGCCTTCATGGGGGCAAAGAACATGGGCTTCGCCTACGGCCCCGTGGAGATGCAGGTGGGGGACCGGGTGGTGCCGGAGATGCCGGAGGAGATCATCGAGCGCACCATTCAGAAATACGCCCAGGCCGCTCTCATCGCCAAGCGGGCGGGCTTCGGCATGGTCCTGGTCCACGCGGGCCACGGCTGGCTGCTGCATCAGTTCGTCTCTCCCATCACCAACACCCGGAAGGATAAGTGGGGCGGGGCTCCCATCGAGAATCGGGCCCGGTTCACGGTGGAGATCGTAAAGGCCATCAAGAAGGCCTGCGGCGCCTCCTTCCCCGTGGAGGTGCGCATCAGCGGCAGCGAATGCTACGACGGAGGCTACGGCATCGAGGAGGGCATCGCCTTTGCCAGGCAGCTGGACGGCCTCTGCGACCTGATCCACGTCTCCGCCGGGAACCACGAGGTGGAGGAGGTCTTCGCCGTCACCCATCCCAGCATGTTCCTGGGAGAGGGACCCAACGTGAAATACGCCGCGGAGATCAAAAAGCACGTGAAGACCCCGGTAGCCACCGTAGGCGCCCTGGGAGAGCCGGAGATGCTGGAGGAGATCATCGCCTCCGGTCAGGCGGACGTGGTGGAGATGGCCCGTGCGCTCCTGGCGGACCCGGATCTGCCTCTGAAGATTCGCACCGGCCGGGAGGACGAGATCAAGCAGTGCATGCGCTGCCTCAGCTGCTTCTCCACGGAGATGAACTGCGGCGAGCCCTACTGCGCCATCAACCCGGAAACCGGGCGGGAGCTGGACATGAAGTACGACTTCCCCAAGGCGAAGGTATCCCGCCGGGTCCTGGTGGTTGGCGGCGGCGTCGGCGGCATGCAGGCCGCCCTCACCTGCGCGGAGCGGGGACATGAGGTCATCCTCTGCGAAAAGGGGAGCGAGCTGGGGGGCTCCATCCGCTGCGAGCGGAACGTGCCTTTCAAACGGAAGCTGGATATCTATCTGAACAGTCAGGCCCGGGCGGTGGAGAAGGCCCCCATCGACCTGCGGCTGAATACGGAGGTCACGCCGGAGTATGCGAAAGCTCTGAAGCCGGACGTGATCATCGCCGCCACCGGGGCAAGGCCCATCAGGCCGAATATACCGGGCATCGACGGAGCTGACGTCCTGGGGGCGGAGCAGGCTTATCTGGAGCCGGAGAAGACGGGAAAGAAGGTTTGCATCCTGGGCGCCGGTCTGGTGGGTCTGGAGCTGGCCATCTATCTGGCCATGCAGGGCCGGGAGGTCCAGGTGGTGGAAATGGCGCCCCAGATCAACGACGGGGGGAACTTCCTTCACGCCATCGGCCTGAAGGCGGAGCTGAACAAGCGGAAGGTGAAGGTGGACCTGAACACCAAGGCTCTGGAGATCCGGCCGGAGGGGGTCCTGTGCGCCGGACCGGAAGGGGAGAAGCTCTACGAGGCAGACACGGTGATCTACGCCGTGGGCCAGCGGCCGGAATCCGAGGCCGCCCTGGCCCTGCGCTTCTGCGCTCCGGAGTTCTACCAGATCGGGGACTGCCTCAGCCCCCGGAACATCACCGCCGCCACCTCCGCCGCCTTCCACACCGCCAGGGATATCGGGCGGTTCTGAACGGTTTCGGCTCTGAGACCGATGAATTGCGCCCTGGCGGGCGCGTGAAATGTTCCTTCGGAACGTGAATTGACGCGATGCGTCATGAATGGATGCTCCGCATCATGATTTGTCCGGCGGGAAGGGCTTCCGCGCCGGCGGGGGCCCTGCCGGGGGCGTGACTTTCCCAGTGCGGGGAGAGGGTGATGACGTGCCGGAGAAGAGTCCGGGAAAACGGAAAAGGATTACCGTGATCGTGGCCCTTGCTGCGGCGCTGCTCCTCCTGGCTGCTTTGACCGGTTTTGTGATCCGACGGTCTTACTATCCCATGGACGGGGAAGTGAGGATCCTGGCAAAAGAGCATGACCATGGGTTCACGATTACGATCGAGCAAGGTTTTCGTGAAGGGCAAAAGAAAGCGCAGTATAAGCTGAGATGCACGGAGGAACAGTACGATTCCGTGGAAATCGGGGATATCGTTGATTGTTCCAGGTACCAAAGCGCTCTCACGAGCAAAGGAAACGTACATCGGTTTCACTGATCTGCATGCAGGACAAACTATGGGCAAGGCGTTCAGCCTTGCCCATGATTCATCATGGTCGGTCGCTTTGCTTCTTCCAGGTGAAGCAGCGGCTATACCGGGAGTTCCGCGGTTTCCTCTCCCGTTCCCAGGAGGGAGGATCCAATGGGGGGAACCGCCGCGCGGTTCCCCCCTTGGCCGTCGGGGAAGGATTCCAAAGGGAACCGCCTCGGAATAGGTTCCCTTTGGCGGCTTCTTTCCCCACTTTCTTTGCCGTTAAAGAAAGTGGGCCGCCGGAGGCTAACTAACGATTACATGAGCAGAATCGTAAAACGTACCCAGCAGAAACCTTTTAATTCGGCGGCATTGTCCCTCATCCGCCTCCGGCTTCCGTGAGACGCCGGAGCACCTTCCCCCAGGGGAAGGGAGGGTGCTGATCGTTTCTGCATCCGTTAATTCACTGTATCTCCGTCCCCCGGAGGGGGGATCCAATGGGGGGCAAGCGGCCCCCCTTGGCCGGTAGGAAGGGTCCAGGGGAACCTTTCGGAAGGTCCTCCTGGCGATCCTTTGGTTCCTTTCCCATCGTGGGGAAAGGAACGCCCTGCCGGCGAGGGGCGTCACGAGAAGAGGATCCGGCCTGCAGGCCCTCTCTAGTATTCTGCCGGATGCAAAAACCGCCCCCGGTCCGAAGACCGGGGGCGGAGTATGCGTTATGGGTTCAAGGGCAAGCCTTACCGCTTAGTACATCCCCATGTCCCCGCCGGCGGGGGCGGCGGCAGCGGGTGCGGGCGGCTCGGGCTTGTCGGCCACCAGAGCCTCGGTGGTCAGGAGCATGGCGGAGACGCTGGCGGCGTTCATCAGGGCGCTGCGGCAGACCTTCGCGGGATCCACGATGCCGCTGGCCAGCATATCGCAGTAGACTTCCTTGGCGGCGTCGAAGCCGAAGTTGGGATCGTCGGCGGACTGGACCTTCTCCAGGATGACGGAGCCTTCCAGGCCCGCGTTGGCGGCGATCTGACGGATGGGGGCTTCCAGGGCCTTGGCGATGATGGCGGCGCCGGTCTTCTCGTCGCCCTCCATGCTGGCCAGGATGGCCTTGACGGCCTTGCCGGCGTTCACGTACACGGAGCCGCCGCCGGCCACGATGCCTTCCTCCACGGCGGCGCGGGTGGCGTTCAGGGCGTCCTCCACCCGGAGCTTCTTCTCCCGCATCTCAGCCTCGCTGGGGGCGCCGACCTTGATGACGGCCACGCCGCCGCTGAGCTTGGCCAGCCGCTCCTGCAGCTTCTCCCGATCGTAATCGGAGGTGGTGACTTCGATCTGGGCGTTGATCTGATGGATCCGGGCCTTGATCTCTTCCTGGCTGCCGGCGCCGTCCACGATGGTGGTGGTCTCCTTGGTGACCTTGACCTGGCGGGCGGTACCCAGGACCTCCACGCCCACGTCCTTCAGCTCATAGCCCACGTCGGTGCTGACCACCTGGCCGCCGGTGAGGGTGGCGATATCGATGAGCATCTCCTTGCGCCGGTCGCCGAAGCCGGGGGCCTTGACGCAGACGCAGGTGAAGGTGCCGCGCAGCTTGTTGAGGATGATGGTGGCCAGGGCTTCGCCCTCCACGTCCTCGGCGATGACCAGCAGCTTCCGGCCCTGCTTCACCACCTGCTCCAGCAGGGGCAGCATCTCCTGGATGTTGCTGATCTTCTTGTCAGTGACGAGGATATAGGGATCGTCCAGGACGCACTCCATCTTATCCGCGTCGGTCACCATATAGGGGGTGATATAGCCGCGGTCGAACTGCATGCCTTCCACGATCTCGCTGTAGGTCTCGGCGGTCTTGCTCTCTTCCACGGTGATGACGCCGTTCTGGCCGACCTTCTCCATGGCTTCGGCAATGAGCTTGCCGATGAAGGGATCGCCGGAGGAGATGGTGCCGACCCGGGTGATATCCTCGGTGCCGCTTACGTTGTGGGCAGCGCCCTTGATGCTCTCCACAGCCGCGTCAACGGCCTTCTGGATGCCCCGGCGCATGACCATGGGGTTGGCGCCGGCGGCGATGTTCTTCAGGCCTTCCTTCACGATGCTCTGAGCCAGCAGGGTGGCGGAGGTGGTGCCATCGCCCGCCACGTCGTTGGTCTTGGTGGCCACTTCGCGGACCAGGTAGGCGCCCATGTTCTCAAAGGGGTCCTCCAGCTCGATCTCCTTGGCGATGGTCACGCCGTCGTTGGTGATGAGGGGAGAGCCGTATTTCTTTTCCAGGACCACGTTCCGGCCCTTGGGGCCCAGGGTGATCTTAACGGTATCGGCAAGATGGTCTACGCCGCGCTCCAGGGCGCGCCGGGCATCCTCGCCGTAAGTCAGCTTCTTTGCCATTGTTCCTTACCTCCTGTCAGTCTTCCACTACGGCAAGAATGTCGTTCTGCCGCACGATGGTGTATTCCACGCCGTCTACCTTGACCTGGGTGCCGCTGTACTTGCCGGTGATGACCTTATCGCCGGGTTCCACGGTCATCTCGACTTCGTTGCCGTCCACCAGGCCGCCGGGGCCGACGGCGATGACTTCAAAGATCTGGGGCTTTTCCTGGGCGGCGCTGGTGAGGATGATGCCGGCCTTGGTGGTCTCCTCCGCGTCCACCTGCTTCACGATCACGCGATCAGACAAAGGGATGAGCTTCATGGTATATACCTCCATATGCGTAAGATGCGCTTTAGTTTTGTGGTATTAGCACTCATTCGCCCTGAGTGCTAACGCAATATATAATAACCCAAGTATACCCATTGTGCAAGCATAAAATAGCAAATAATCGGGGAAAAATTCAGAAAATCCAAGGAATAGATGCAAATTCCTTGGATTTTCAAGCTGAATGAGAGAATTGCTTAAAATATCTCCTGATTTCTCATTTTGAAAATCAGAAATACATATACAGCTGACAGGGAATGGAGCCGTTGTACAGCTTCCGGCGTTTTGCCGCCCGGCGGCCGAAGCTCTTTTCGAAATCCAGACTGGAGGTGAGAACGTAGAAGCGCCAGTCCTTCGCCCCCCGCCAGGCCCGGCCCATGCCCCGGTACAGGGCTTCCGCCTGGGCGGCATCCAGAAGCCGGTCCCCATAGGGCGGGTTGGTGAGCAGGATGCCGGGGCCCTCCGGCAGGGCCCGCTCCAGGGCGTCCGCCTGGGAAAACTCGATATCCTCCGCCACCCCCGCCAGGTCCGCGTTGCGCCGGGCGATCTCCAGGGCGGCGGGGTCGATATCCCCGGCGAAGATCCGGTAGGGGCCGGGGTACTCCCGGCTGCGGGCGGCCTCCCGCTCCTCCCGCCACAGCTTTTCCGGGATGGATACCCATTTTTCCGCGATGAAGCTCCGATTCAGCCCCGGGGCCTTGTTCCGGGCGGCGAGAGCCGCCTCGATGGCGATGGTGCCGGAGCCGCAGAAGGGATCCAGCACCGTTTCCTTCCCCTTGAACCGGCTGAGCTTCACCATGGCCGCCGCCAGGGTCTCCCGCAGGGGAGCCAGGTTGGAATTCTGCCGCCAGCCCCGCTTATGGAGGCTGACGCCGCTGGTATCCAGGTACAGGGAGGCCCGGTCCTTCATCAGGGAGAAGCGGATGGGGCAGACGGAGCCGGTCTCCGGCAGCTGCTCCGCCCGGTAAACCTGCCCCAGTCGGGTGGCCGCCGCCTTTTTCACGATGCGCTGACAGTCCGGGATGGACTTCAGGGCGCTGTCCAGGCTGGAGCCCTTCACCGGGAACTGGGCCCGGTAATCGATGAGCTTTTCCCATTCCAGGGCCTTCGTGCCCTCAAACAGGGCGTCGAAGGTGGGAGCGGGGAATTCCCCCAGGAGGACGTAGACCCGCTCTCCGGTGCGGAGCCACAGGTTTGCCCGCACCAGGTCCCGCTCGTCCCCGTCGAAGAGGACCCGGCCGGTCTCGCTGCGCACGTTCCGGCAGCCCATGTATTTCAGCTCGTCCGCCGCCAGTCCCTCCAGACCGAAGAGACAGGGGACGCAGAGGGTGAGTTCCATCTTACCGGCCTCCCTTCGCCGTATAGCTGTGCCAGTTTTCCGTCTGCCGGTGGGCGGTGATCGTCAGTCCCGCTGCCTCCAGAGCGGCCCGGACCTCCTCCTGGCGCCCGTCGATGATGCCGGAGCAGATGAGGCTTCCCCCGGGCTCCAGCCACCGGGCGGCGTCCCGGCTCAGGGCGATGATCACGTCCGCCACGATATTCAGAAAGATAAGGGGATATTTCCGTGCCCCGATGCGGCTGCGCAGGGCATAGTCCGAAAGGGCGTCCCCCGCCAGCACCTCCAGCCGGTCCTCCGCCCCGTTCAGGGCGGCGTTCATTCGGGCGATGTCCGGAGCTTTGGGGTCGATGTCGCAGCCCAGCGCCCGCTTCGCACCCAGCACCAGGGCGGCGATGGAGAGGATCCCGCTGCCGCAGCCCAGGTCCAGCACCGCCTCCGCGGCGGGGGCGATATCCTCCGCCGCCTCCAGGCACATGCGGGTGCTGGGGTGGGCGCCGGTGCCGAAGATCAGCCCGGGGTTCAGCCGCAGGGGAAGCCGGCCGCCGGATCCCGGCACCGCCTCCCATTCCGGCACGATCAGGAGCTTTTTCCCCACGGCGATGGGCCGGTAATACTGCTTCCAGTTGTTCTCCCAGTCCTCATCCCGCAGGGAGGCGGTGACGGGGGAGGGGTACCCCGCCTTTTCCAGGGCTTCCCGCAGCGACAGGAGGGTCTTCCGCCCCTCCTCGTCCTCCGGGAGATAGAACTTCACCCGGCAGACTCCCTGACGGGAGGCCAGGAAATCCTCGTCGATATAGTCCCAGTACTGGGTGTCCTTTTCCATGAATTCCCGCAGGTCCGCCTCGTCCTCCACCACCAGGCCCGAGACCCCCAGATCCTCCAGAAAGGCGCAGAGCTTTTCCGTTCCCCGGTCTCCCGCCTCCACGCAAACCTCCAGCCAGCGCATGGCCAAACCTCCTCAGTCTACCCGATTCCGCCGCTCTCCCCGCAGGAAGGCGGCGATGTTTTCCCCGATCTCCCGGATGCACCGCTGGCGGGTCTCCATCCCGCCCCAGGCCATGTGGGGAGTGAGACACACGTCCTCCCGCTCCCGGATGGCGTAAAAGGGGTGAGTCTCCGGGAAGGGCTCGGCGCTGTATACGTCGATCCCCAGGCCTCCCAGTCTGCCCTCTGTCAGGGCCTCCGCCAGGGCGGCCTCGTCCGCCACCGCTCCCCGGGCCACGTTGATGAAGAGACAGGACGGTTTACATAAGCCGATCAACTCCCGGCTGAACAGGCCCCGGGTGGCGTCGTTCAGAGGCAGGTGGACGGAGAGGATGTCCGACTGCCTGCACAGCTCCTCCAGGGGAACGAAGGGATCTCCCGCCTGAGGGTGGGCCCGCCAGCAGAGGACCCGGCAGCCCAGGACCTGCGCGATCTCCGCCACCCGGCGGCCGATGCGGCCGTAGCCCGCCACCCCCCAGGTCAGGCCCCGGAGCTCATGGTACACGGGGGAAAGGATGTTGGCGGCGGCGCCCCGGGAATAGCGGCCGGAGCGCACCGCGGCGGTATAGGTCCCCAGATGCTCCGTCAGGTACAGGGCCATGGCGGCGGTGAGCTGGGCCACGCTGTCCGTGGAGTATCCGGCCACATTGCACACGGCGACGCCGTGCTCCCGGCACCAGGCGGTATCGATATTGTCATACCCCGTGGCGGCGATGCAGATGAGCTTCAGCCTGCCGTTTCCCGACAGGTTCTGCGGGCCCAGGCGCAGCTTGTTCACCAGGGCCACGTCCGCCTCCCGCAGCCGTTCGGGGATCTCCTCCGGGGCGGTGGCCGGGTAATATGCCGTTTCCCCCAAAGCTTCCAGAGGGCTCAGGTCCAGCTGAGGACCCAGGGTGTCCCCGTCCAGGATCACGATGCGCATGGATATCCCTCCCTTTTTCGGATACTCCACTATACCATGTTGTCCGCTTGTCCACAAGGCGGGGTTTGCCGGGGAATGCCTGCGGGAAGGGAAACCTTGACGAACCGGCGGCTCCATGGTAAATTATCATGATACCGAATACCTGGCCGGAGCGCTCCGGCCGCAGGGGGCCAACTATGGAAAACACGGAAACCAAAAAAGCAACCATCTGGACCCGGGGATACGTCTGCGCCTTGCTGGCCAACCTCATGCTCTGCTTTTCCCAGCACTGCGTAAACAGCCTCATTTCGACCTACGCCACCTTCCTGGGGGCCAGCGCCGTGCTGGTGGGCACCATCTCCGGCCTGTACTTCGGCGTCGCCTGTGCCGCGAGACCGATTTCCGGCCCCACCATCACCATGGTGAACAAGCGGAAGCTCATGATCTGGGTCTACGCCGCGGGGGTGGTCACCAACCTGATCTACGCCGTGGCGGGGAACGTGGGCGTGTTCATCCTGGCCCGGATCATCCATGGGTTGCAGTTCGCCTTCGTGGGCTCCCTGGGCCTCACCATCGCCAGCGACAGCGTCCCCCGGGAAAAGCTGGGCTCCGCCGTGGGTCTCTACGGTGCCGGAGCCGCCCTGGCCATGGCCCTGGGCCCCGGCATGGGCATCGGACTGCGGGACTGGGCGGTGAACCGGTGGGATGAAGCGGCGGGCTATACCGCCGTGTTCCTCCTGGCGGCCGCCTTCATGTTCCTGGCCATCATCCCCACCCTCATCATGCCGGATCCGGGGCGGCCGGAGCGCAGCGCCCTGGGGGCCTGGTACAAGAACATCATCGCAAAGGAGGCCCTGCTGCCCACGGTGATGATGGGCCTCGTGAGCATGTCCAGCACCATGTTCAACGTGTACATGGTGCCCTATGCCAAGACCCTGGGCATCCCCAATATCGCCATTTTCTTCACGGTGTATGCCTTTGTCCTTCTGGCTGCCCGGCCCTTCTTCGGGAAGCTGGCGGACCGGGTATCCATGGAAAAGGTGCTGATCCCCAGCCTGATCGTCTTTGCCCTGAGCTATGTGGCGGTGGCCCTGGGGCGGAACCTGGGCATGATGCTCCTGGGTGCGGTGCTGGCTGCCATCGGTTTCGGGGCGGCCAACCCCTCCATCCAGACCCTGTGCATCCGCTCCGTGGAGCCGGAGCGCCGGGGCGTTGCCAGCAATACCCAGTTCTTCGGTATGGATCTGGGTTACTTCATCGGCCCGCTAATCGGCGGCATGATCCTGAACGCCCGAGTGGACGACTATCCCGCCATGTACCTCTGTACCGGCGTCATTCCCCAGGTGATCTGCCTGATCCTGTTCATCGCCACCTGGGGCCGCCTGAAAAAGCGCCTGTACTGAGGGGAGGCACGGACTCATGCGCATGCGGAAAAAGCCCAATCTGATCCCCAGGATGGAGAAGGCCTCGGCGGTGCTGGAGCGGGAACCGGAGAAGCTCCGGGGCCGCTGGCTGGAGGGTTTTCCCGAATGCAGCCGTCTGTACCTGGAGCTGGGCTGCGGGAAGGGGAGCTTCACCTGCGCCTCCGCTCTGGCGGAGCCGGAGGCCCTGTTCGCCGCGGTGGAGCGGGTGCCGGACGCCATGGTGGTGGCCATGGAGCGGGCCTGCGAAATGGAGCTGCATAACGTCCGGTTCCTGGATGCGGACGCCGTCCGTCTGCCGGAGCTCTTCGCCCCGGGGGAGGCGGACCGGATCTACATCAATTTCTGCGATCCCTGGCCCAAGAAGAAGCAGTTCAAGCGGCGGCTCACCGCCCCGGGCTTCCTGGCCCTGTACCGGCAGATCCTGAAGCCGGAGGGGGAGATCTGGTTCAAGACGGACAACCGGGACCTGTTCGACTGGTCCGAGGAACAGCTCCTGGCCTGCGGCTGGCAGGTCTCGGAGGTCACCCGGGACCTCCACGCGAACGGTCCCGCAGGGATCATGACGGATTATGAAAAGAAGTTCTACGGCGAGGGGAAACCCATCTGCCGGCTGACAGCGAGGGCGAAATGAGACTCATCTCCTGGAACGTGAACGGCCTGCGGGCCTGTGTGAACAAGGGATTCATGGACTTTTTCCGGGGCCTGGATCCGGATATCCTCTGCCTGCAGGAGACCAAGCTCCAGGCGGGACAGATCCAGCTGGACACCCCGGCCCATCATCAGTACTGGAACTACGCGGTGAAGAAGGGGTATTCCGGCACCGCGGTCTTCACGAAGGAGGAGCCCCTTTCCGTCAAAATGGGCATGGATATCCCCCGGCACGACGAGGAAGGACGGGTCATCACCCTGGATTTTACAAATTTCTGCCTGGTGACCGTGTATACTCCCAATGCACAGGACGGACTCCGGCGGCTGGACTACCGCATGGACTGGGAGGACTGCTTCCGGGAATACCTCATGGATCTGGACAGGGTCAAGCCCGTGGTGGTGTGCGGGGACCTGAACGTGGCCCACGAGCCCATCGACCTGGCGAATCCCGAAACGAACCGGATGAATCCCGGTTTTACCGACGAGGAGCGGGGAAAGATGACGAAGCTCCTGGGGAGCGGCTTTACCGATACCTTCCGGGCCCTGCACCCGGAGCTCTCCGGCGCTTACTCCTGGTGGTCCTACCGGGCCAGGGCCAGGGAACGGAACGTGGGCTGGCGCATCGATTATTTCCTCACCTCGGATCGGCTCCGGGAGAATATCGACAAGGCGTACATATGCAGCGAGATCCAGGGCTCCGACCATTGCCCGGTGGGGCTGGATCTCCTGTGGTGAGCATCGGCGGCCTGCCGGTTCCGGGCAGGCTCCTCCTGGCTCCCATGGCGGGGGTGACGGACCTGGCCTTCCGCAGCGTATGCCGGGAACTGGGCGCCGCCGCGGCGGTGAGCGAGATGGTCTCCGCCCAGGCCCTGGTGTACCAGGACGGAAAGACGAAGGCCCTGCTCCGGCGGGAGAGCGTCCCCGGCCCCTACGGGGCGCAGCTTTTCGGCAAGGATCCGGAGGTCATCGCAAAGGCGGTGCCCAAGGCCGCAGCGCTCAGCGGCTGTGACTGGATCGACCTGAACATGGGCTGCCCCACGGGGAAGATCGTGCGGAACGGGGAGGGCTGCGCCCTCATGCGGGACCTGCCCCTGGCGGGGCGGATCATCGCCGCGGCGGTGAAGGCTTCCCGTGTGCCCGTCACGGTGAAATTCCGCAAGGGGTGGGACAGCGGCAGCGTCTGCGCTGCGGAACTGGCCCGCATCGCCCGGGAGGAAGGGGCCGCCGCCGTGTGCGTCCACGGCCGCACCCGGGCCCAGATGTATTCCGGCCGCGCCGACTGGGACGTCATCCGGGAGGTGAAGCAGGCGGTGGATATCCCCGTCATCGCCAACGGAGACGTGTTCGAGCCGGAGGACGCGGCCCATATCCTCCGGTATACCGGGGCGGACCTGGTCATGATCGGCCGGGGCGCCATGGGGAACCCCTGGATCTTTTCCCGGGGGAACGCCGTCCTCCGGGGGGAGGAAGCGCCTCCCATGCCCGGGGTGAAGGAGCGGATGGCCGTCGCTGCGCGGCAGTTTGCCCTGGCGGTGGAGGACAAGGGCGAGAAGATCGCCTGTCTGGAAGCAAGAAAGTATCTCAGCTGGTATCTCCGGGGCGTGCCCTATGCCGGGTATGCCCGGGAAAAGATCAGCCGGGTGACGGTCCCGGAAGACGTGGAGGCGGTGATCGCCCTGATCTGCCGGGAACTTTAGAGAGGTTCTTGATTTGACACGAGAAGAGGAAGCCCGGCTGGTCCGGGATATCCGCGCGGGCGACGGAGACGCCTTTGAGACCCTGGTCCGGGAGCATCAGACCAGGGTGTATAACCTTGCCCTGCGCATGACCGGAAACCCGGAGGACGCCATGGATATCTCCCAGGAGACTTTCCTGAAGGCCTGGCGGACCATGGGGAAATACCGGGGGGACTGCAGCCTGGGAAGCTGGCTGTACCGCATCGCCTCCAATCTCTGCATCGACCTGCTGCGGAAGAACAAGCGGCGGCAGGCGGAGAAGATCGTCTCCCTGGATGATCCGGGGGAGGACGGCAGGCCCCTGGAGCTGCCGGATCTGCGGGAGGAGCCCCAGGCCATCCTGGAGCGGGAGGAGAACCGCGGGGCGGTGTGGGAATGCCTGGAAACGCTGCCGGAGGAGCAGAAGCTCATCCTCATCCTCCGGGACGTGAACGGCCTGAGCTACGAGGAGATCGGGGCCGCCATGGATCTGGAGCTGGGCACGGTGAAATCCCGCATTTTCCGGGCCAGAGAAAGACTCGCAAAACTTTTGCTGGATCGGGGAACCTTTGACCCTGTCCCTTCGTCCAACACTCGGAAAAAGGGAAGAAGGAGGTGAGTCAAGTGGCCGATTGCAGAGAATGGATGGAAGAGATCAGCGCCTCTCTGGACGGGGAACTGAGCCCGGAGCAGGAAGCGGCGCTGCAGGAGCATCTGGCGGAATGTGAGGATTGCCGGGCCGCTTTGGCTCTGCTCCGGGGCATGACCGCAGTCATGCGGGAAGATACGGTCCAGCCGCCTGCGCAGCTGGCGGAGGGGACCCGGTTCCTGTTTGAGCGGGAGAAGAAGGAAAAAGGCTTCAGTCTGAAACGCTGGCGCTTCACCGCCATTGCCGCGGTGATCTGCCTGGCTTTGTTCGGCGTGGTGAAGCTGGCCCCCTGGAGCATGGGGAGCGGTTCCGCCGCACCCATGGCCGTGGAGAGCATCGCAGCGCAGCAAAGCGTCAAGGAAGCCTCATCCGCCCCTGCGGGCGCTCAGGCGTCCAAGGACGTTCTGATCACGGCGGGCGGCATGGAGCCCGCGCCGGAGAGCGCCGAAGGCCCCGGCGAAGAGCCGGCGGCGGAGCAGGATATGCGGGGCGTACAGATCAACGCCGCCGCGCAGACCAACGGCATGGTCCAGGAGGATGCCGGCGAGGCGGACGGCTTCCCGGAGGAAGAGATGGATACGCAGACGAACGAGGCCCTCCCGGGCAGCGCCCCTCTGTATACCGCCGCATCCCTCCCCGGATACGCCATCTATTCCCAGATGGAAGGCGCGGATGCGTATTACAGCGTCTGCTTCGTCTACGGGGAGGTGCCAGAATCCATCCGGACGAATCGGGAGTGTGCGCCTCTGGAATCGCCGGAGGGACAGGAGCGCTGGCTGGTGCCCCTTTCCGTATGCATGAACGAGGGGCTTCTGGAGCAATTCAGCGAGATCTATTATGGGGATCTCCTCTCCCAGCGGGGGCTGGTGATCGGGATCCTGGATATGGAGGAAGACCAATGGCAGCCTTAACGGAAGAAGAAGCGAGATACAGACTGTTCGACCAGGGCTTCGACTGCGCCCAGACCGTGTTCAGCGCCTTTGCGGAGGAACTGGACCTGGATGAGGAGACGGCTCTGAAGATCGCCGCGGGCTTCGGCGGCGGCATGCACCTGGGAGATATGTGCGGCTGCGTCACCGGCGGCCTCATGGTCCTGGGCCTGAAATACGGCTGGAACGAGGAAGGGGACGCTGTGGGCAAGGATCTGATGAACCGGAAGGCGCAGGAATATGAGCGGCGCTTCCGGGAGCGGCTGGGCGGACTCCGGTGCCGGGAGCTGCTGGAGGCGGACGTATCCACCTCTGAGGGAAAGATGCTGGCCGCCGAGCGCATCCCCGACCGCTGCCCCGGTTTCGTCGCCGCAGCGACCGAGATCCTGGAGGAAATGCTGGAAGACTGACCCCTTCGCACCCCCATCGGGGGTGAATTGACGCCTGCGGCGTCGTGAATTGTTCCGGCGGAACATGAATTGTGCTGCGCACATGAATTGACGCTTCGCGTCATGAAAAGAATGACGGGTCCTCTCCCCATGGGGAAAAAGGACCCGTCATATTTCGTTTCTCATGGCCGAAGGCCAATTCACGCGCCAATCTGGCGCAATTCATGGCTGAAAGCCAATTCATGACGCCGGCGGCCATTCATTTTGTCCTGTGTCTCGGCAGCAGGAACCCGAATTCCCCGCCGCAGAGACCGCCCAGGATATGGCTCAGCTGGGAGACGTTGTCCTTCCGGAACAGACCGTTCAGCACCTCGCCTCCCAGATAGATCACCAGAATGACGAGGGTGGTGAGGGGGATCTTTCCCTCCCGCATCCCCGCCATGGAGGAGAGAACGATCATCATGAAGGCGATGCCGCTGGCCCCCAGCACCGCCGTGCCGGGGAAAAGGAGCATCTGGGCGACGCCGGTGACGAAGGCGGTGATGAGGATGCACAGGAGAAGGGAGCGGCTGCCGTATTTATCCTCCAGTCCCGGCCCCAGGGCCAGGATCAGGAGCATGTTGTTCAGGTAATGGCTGTAGTTGGCGTGGCCCAGGACATGGAGAAAGATCCGGGGCAGAGCCAGCAGGTCTCCCCAGGCGCAGCGATACACGCTGAAGAGATGGGTGTTTGCCCAGCCCCCGTCCACCCGGCTCAGAAGCAGCGCGCCCAGGGAGACGAGGGCGAAGGTGAGGGTCACCGGGGCGTTGTACTGGATGCGCTTCATCATGCCCGCTCCTCCCCAGCTTCCCGGCGGATTTCCAGCAGGTCGAGAAGCAGGAGCTGGTACTTGCGGATGCTGGGGGGCTGGACCTTCTTCGGCCGGGGGAAGAGGAGCTCATAGGTCTTTCCCCCGGCGGTAAACATCATGGTCTCTCCCTGGCCGAAATGGCAGAGGGAGGGTTCCTGCATATGATCGAGAGGAATGTTCCTGCCCTCTGCCGTGAGCCCGGTCCGGTCCAGCGTGAGTCTGCCCCGGGCCAGGACCGTGACCGCGTGGCCCTCTCCCAGCTCCCGGAGCTCCGCGTCCTCATCGGAGAGGGAAAAGTCCGGCTTGCGCCCCAGTTCCCGGAGCCGATCCTGCTGCCAGGCGTCCCACTCCGGAATGGAGGCAAAGGGGATATCCCCCGCCAGGCGCCCGTCCTCCCGGTACTCCGCCCGGAGACCGCAATCGCAGGCAAACGTCCGGTCCCGGCCATGGAGGGCGCCGATCTTTCCGCATTTCGGGCAGAGGAACAGGGCTTCCTCCAGCCCCTCCGCCAGACGCTTCCCAACATAGGAGAGGGTGTTGGCCTCCGGGTCCACGGCCAGATCCGCCTCGATCCGGGCGGTGATCTCCTCCGGGCTGAGCTTCGCCAGCTCCTCCGGCGTGTAGACGTTCACCACGCCTCCCCGGATGGGCCCCTTCCGCAGAGTGTGCGCCCAGCGGGGATCCGCCAGGTAGCCCCCGGTGATCCGGTAGGTCATGACGGGCACTTTGGCCAGCTTGATGAGCTTCCCGGTGGCGGGGTGAAGGGGGGCGGTGCGCCCGTCCCAGCTCCGGTTCCCCTCGGGGAACAGACACACGGATATCCCCCGGCGCAGCACCCGGAGGATGCCCCGCACGGCGGAGGCGTCCGCGCTGCCCTTGGTGCGGGAGATGGGGCCAAAGAGCGTGCGCATCAGGAAGCTCACCAGCTTCTGCCGGAAGGCGTGCTCCGAGACCACGAAGTACATGTGCCGCCTGGGGAAGCTGCATCCCACGAAAAACTGATCGTAGGCGTTCGCGTGATTGGGGAGCACCAGGTAGGGGCCCTCCAGGGCCGGAGCGGGCTCCGCCCGGAAATCCTTGTGCCGCAGCCACACCACCAGCTTTACAAGCCAAAGGATATGGTCCCAGATCCGGCGATAATGCCGGTCTCGTCTGCGTTCCGCAGCGTCCGTCTGTTTATCCATATCAGCTGCCCTCCGTCAGGGTCTTTTTCAGGGTGAACAGGAGGTTCATGGCCTCCAGAGGGGTGAGGGTGTTCAGATCCGTATCCCGGAGCTTGTCCAGCACTTTTTCCGCACCCAGGTCCGGCAGACCCAGCTGCTCCGTATCGTCTTCCGCGGCGTCCGGGATCCCGGAAAGGTCCCGGGCGGCGTTCACGGCGCTGCGCTCCAGTTCCTTCAGCACCACCCGGGCCCGGCGGATCACCTCCGCCGGCACCCCCGCCAGCTTCGCCACCTCGATGCCGTAGCTCCGGTCCGCCCCGCCGGGGACGATGCGCCGGAGGAAGACCACGTCCTCCCCCCGCTTCTTCACCGCGGCGGAGAGGTTCACCACCCCGGGCAGGGTCTTCTCCAGCTCCGTGAGTTCATGGTAATGGGTGGCGAACATGGTCCTGGCCCCCAGCTTCCGGGGATCGGCGCAGTATTCCAGCACCGCCCGGGCGATGGCCATCCCGTCGTATGTGGAGGTGCCCCGGCCGATCTCGTCCAGGATCAGCAGGCTCCCGGCGGTGGCGTTCTGCAGGATCTGGGAGACCTCCGTCATCTCCACCATGAAGGTGGACTGGCCGGCGGCCAGATCGTCCGAGGCGCCGATGCGGGTGAAGATCCGGTCCGTGATGCCGATGCGGGCGCTGCGGGCGGGGACGAAGGAGCCGATCTGGGCCATGAGCACGATGAGAGCCGTCTGCCGCAGATAGGTGGACTTGCCCGCCATGTTGGGACCTGTGAGGATGAGGGCCCGTTCCTTCGCCGTATCCAGCCGGGTATCGTTGGGAACGAACAGGGCCTCCGTCTGGGTCTGTTCCACCACGGGGTGGCGTCCGTCCCGGATGTCGATCACGCCGGAAACGTCCACCTCCGGCATGCAGTAGTCGTTCTTCGCCGCCACCTCTCCCAGGGAACAGAGGGCGTCCAGCGCCGCTACGTCCTCCGCCGTCTGGCGGATCACCGGGGCCTGGGCAGCCACGGAATCCATCAGTTCCCGGAACAGGCTGTATTCCAAAGCGCAGAGACGGTCGTGGGCGGTGAGGAGCTGGCTCTCCAGATCCTTCAGCTCCTGGGTGATGAACCGCTCGCCGTTCACCAGGGTCTGCTTGCGGATATAGTGCTCCGGGACCTCCTCGCTCTGGCTCCGGGGGATCTCAATGTAGTAACCGAAGACCTTGTTGTACCCGATCTTCAGCTTCCGGATGCCCGTGCGCTCCCGCTCGGCGGCTTCCACCCCGGCCACGGCGGCCTTGGCGTTCTCCGAAAGGCTGCGCAGCCGGTCCACCTCCGGGTCATAGCCCGGGCGGATCATGCCGCCCTCCCGCACGGTGAGGGGCAGATCCTCCCCCAGCATGGCGGAGACCTTATCCCGCAGCTCCGTCAGGGGGTCCATCCCCCCGATCTTCCGCAGGAGGCTGCATTTCATGGGCTCCAGCAGGGCTTTCAGCTCCGGCAGCAGGGCGGCGGAGGCGGCCAGGGCGCTGAGATCCCGGCTGCTGGCGCTGCCGTATACCACCCGGCCGATGAGCCGCTCCATATCCTCCACCTTTCCCAGGGCCTCCCGCAGCTCTCCCCGGGCGGCGGTATCGTCCACCAGCTCGGAGACGGCGTTCAGCCGCCGCTTGATGAGAGCGGGGGAGAGGAGGGGCTTTTCCAGCCAGGAGCGCAGGAGGCGGGAACCCATGCTGGTGCGGGTCTTGTCCAGCACCCACAGCAGGCTGCCCTTCCGCTCCCGGTCCCGAAGGGTCTCCGTCAGCTCCAGGTTCCGGCGGGTCTGCCAGTCCAGCTCCATGAAGTGACCGTCCGTATAGCAGGTGAGCTCGCTGATGTAGCCCAGCTCCGTCTTCTGGGTGCGGTGGAGGTAGCTCAGAAGGGCCCCCGCGGCGATGCGCACCTCCGGCCCCGCCGGGGCATCCCCGAAATGGGTGGTGAACCAGGCGCCGCTTTCCTCCGTGCCGAAGTCGTCCCCCGTCTGGCACATGCACCGGAGACGCTTGGTGAGCAGAAGGCGCAGCTCCCGGTCCGCCGCCGCGGTCTCGTTCAGCAGCACTTCGGCGGGGGAATACCGCACCAGCTCGTTCACCAGATGGGCGGAGGCGTTTTCCCCCCGGAATTCCGCGGCCAGGAATTCCCCGGTGGAGATATCCGCGAAGCAGCAGACGCCGCAGTCCTCCGTCAGGTACACGGTGCTCACGTAGTTGGCCCGCTTCTCCTCCAGCATGGACTGCTCCATCACCGTGCCGGGAGTGATGATCCGCAGCACGTCCCGGTCCACCAGCCCCTTGGCCAGGGCCGGATCCTCCATCTGCTCGCAGATGGCCACCTTGTACCCCTTGCTCAGGAGCTTCGCCACATAGGTCTCATAGGCGTGGTAGGGCACGCCGCACATGGGGGTCTGCTCCTCCGCGGGGCGGGTGCGGTCCCGGGTGGTGAGGGCCAGGTCCAGCTCCTTTGCCGCCGTCACCGCATCCTCGTTGAACATCTCATAGAAGTCCCCCAGCCGGAAGAAAAGGATGCAGTCCGGCAGACTGTCCTTGATCCGGTGGTACTGCTTCATCATGGGGGTGCCTTCAGCCATGGTTCCACTCTCCCTTCAGGGGCTCCGCCGTCAGGTTCCAGGTGGCGGCGGCGGTGATCCGGGCATCCTGGAAGGTGCCGATCAGATCCTCCGGCCCCTCCAGATGGATGAGGCGGTTGTGGATGCTCCGGGCGGTGAGCCGTCCGGGCTTATCTCCCTTCCCGTCCACCAGGATGCGGTAGGCGTTCCCGACGTGGGCGGCCTGGGTCTCCCGGGAGATCCCCTCCTGCAGGGCCAGGAGCGCGTCGAAGCGGGCCTGCTTCTCCGCCTTGCCGAAGGGATCCGGCATGGCCGCGGCGGGGGTGCCCACCCGGGGAGAATACAAAAAAGTGAACAGCATATCGAAGCGGATCTCCTCCACCAGAGAGAGCGTATCCCGGAATTCCTCCTCCGTCTCCCCGGGGAAGCCCACGATCACGTCGCTGGTGATGGCGATATCCGGCATGAGGGAGCGGGCGTATTCCGCCTTCCGCCGGTAGGCTTCGGCGGTATAGCCCCGGTTCATGGCCTTCAGCACCCGATCGTTCCCCGCCTGGAAGGGGAGATGGATATGCCGCTCCACCCTGGAACATTCCGCCATGGTATCGAAGAGCTTCTCCGAGGCGTCCTTGGGATGGCTGGTCATGAAACGCAGGACGAAGTCCCCCTCCAGGGCGTTCAGCGCCCGCAGAAGATCGGAGAAGTCCAGGCTGCTCCTCAGGTCCTTTCCGTAGGAGTTCACGTTCTGGCCCAGGAGATAGATCTCCTTGTAGCCCTGTGCGATCAGCCCCCGGGCCTCCCGGATCACGTCCTCCGCCTCCCGGCTCCGCTCCCGGCCCCGGACATAGGGGACGATGCAGTAGGAGCAGAAGTTGTTGCAGCCGTACATGATGGGGAGCCAGGCCCGCACGCCGGGGGTGCGGAGCACCGGAAGCCCCTCGTAACGCTCCCCGTCGATGTCCCGGGCTTCGTAGATCCGGCCCCGATGGGGAGTATAGAGCTTCTGCAGCAGTTCGGGAAGCCGCCAGATCTCATGGGGACCGAAGACCAGGTCCACATAGGGGTAGGAAGCCTTCAGCTTTTCCCTCATATGGGGCTGCTGCACCATGCAGCCGCAGAGGGCAAGGCGCTGACCGGGCTTGGCACGCTTGGTGTGACTCAGGGCCCCCACGTTCCCCAGGACCCGCAGCTCCGCGTGGCCCCGGACGGCGCAGGTATTCAGGAGGATGAGATCCGCCTCCTCCTCCCGGTCCGTAAAGCCCCAGCCCATATCCCGGAGCATGCCCCGGAGGCGCTCGCTGTCCGCTTCGTTCTGCTGGCAGCCGTAGGTATCCACGAATGCCAGGGGCGGCGCGGGCAGGGCGGCGTTGTGCTCCGCCATTTCCGCTGCGATCTCCCGCTGCCTCGCCAGCTCCTCCGGCGTGACCGTACGGATATTCGGCACCTTCATCCCTCCCGAAAACCGGTTTGAAAACAATCTATTATAGCATGGATCCCGACCTGTGTCCAAGAAAAACACTTCGGGGGCGTTGCAAAACGCCCCCGAAATGCAAATCATGCCCGAAGGGGATACCTTAACAGCGCCTTACGGGCGGTATTTCATGCGGCGTAAGCCGCATTTCACTCCGCAAAGCGGAATTTCATGCCTGCGGAGTGGGCATTTCATCGGGGATGCTGCATTTTCGCAACATCCCGCGGATCCCGGGCCGGATCATTCGTCAAAAGGCATGCCGCAGTATTCGCACACCGTCCCGGCACCGACGGCGCCGCAGTGGGAGCAGATCTTCTGCCGGTTCGCCTCCCGGACCGCCCGGGCTTCCGCTTCCCGCTGCACCCGGACCTCCGTCTGCTTTTTCCGAAGGAGCTGCCTGATCTGCGGCCAGAACTGCCAGATGAGCAGGGCCGCGCCGATGACGAGGCAGGTGAACCATACGTTGTCCCCGTCGTTTATGGAGTTGAAGGCGGCGAGTATGAACAGGATGCCGAAGATGATGCGCAGCGCGGAGCCGGTCCTGCTCCGGGGCTTTTTCGGGGAAGCGGCGGAGGCCGCAGGGGCGGTGAAGACGCTCCGGGAAGGGGGCGGCATGGCCTGACCGAGACAGTCGGCGCAGGTGTAGGCGTTGGTGCTCCGGTCATGCAGACAATGCTCGGCAACGGGATCAAAGACCTTCCCGCATCGGGAACATTTCACCAGACTGACAGCCATATCCCGGACCTCCCTTCATTCTTGACCTCCATCATAGCATAACGGCACAGGGGAATCAATTTTGTTTCTCAAATACGGGCATCTCCTCCAGGGGGGCGGGAACGGTGACGGTCCGGCCGCCGGAGAAGGTCTCCCCGGTGGACAGCAGGGTCCAGGTCCCGTCGGGGAGGTAGACCTCCCGGGAAAAGGCGTCCGCCTCCAGGATCGGGGCCACCAGATACCGGCTGCCGAACATATACTGATCCTCCGTTTCCCAGCACCGGGGATCCTCCGGGAACTCAAAGAACAGGGTCCGCAGCAGGGGAGCGCCGGTCTCCGAAGCCTCCCGGTACAGTTCCCGCAGATAGGGCTTCAGACTGAGCCGCCGCTCCGTCCACCGGCGGAGAATGGCGCAGGTCTCCTCCCCGTAGCTCCAGAGCTCGTTGGGCCGGCCGGTGGGGAGGTAGCCGCCGCCCCGGTCCCGATCGTCCAGGGGCGGGATATCATGGGGGCCCCGGTCCCCGTGCATCCGCAGCACCGGGGAGTATACGGCGAACTGGAACCAGCGGATCAGCAGCTGCCGGAACCGGGGATCCTCCGCGTCCTCGGTCATGAAGCCGCCGATATCCGTAGTCCACCAGGGGATCCCCGCCAGGCCCATGTTCAGCCCGGCGGTGAGCTGGTCCCGGAAGGCTTCGAAGGTGCTGGGCACGTCCCCGGACCACACCACGTTCCCGTATTTCTGGCTCCCGGCCCAGCAGCAGCGGATGAGGTTGACGGACTCCGGGTCCCGGTGTTCCTCGAAGGTCCGGCTGAAAAGCTGAGGATACAGGGCGGTGCAGCTCAGGGCGCTGCCCCCGGCATACCGGTAATGGTCGAAGTCGTAGACACCCAGGTCCGGCTCCGCGTTGTCCAGCCAGAAGCAGTCCACCCCCAGGTCCCGGTAATTCCGTCTGCAGACGTCCCACACGTATTCCCGGGTCTCCGGGCGGAAGAAATCCGCGGTGACGCAGTCCCCCTGGTAGTCGTAGGTCTGGGCGGCCCCCCGCTCCGTGCGCATGAGAAGGCCCCTTTCCCACATGGGGGCAAAGTTCTCGCTCCGTCGGTCCACGGTGGGCCAGACGGAGACCATTACCCTGACGCCCATATCGTGCAGCTCCCGGATCATGGCCGCGGGATCCGGCCAGTACCGGGGATCGAATTTCCAGTCCCCCTGTACCGTCCAATGAAAATAATCGATGACGATCATGTCCAGGGGGATGCCCTCCTCCCGGTATTTCCGGGCCACCTCCAGCACCTCCGCCTGGGTCCGGTACCGGAGCTTGCACTGCCACAGGCCCAGGAGCCCTTCGGGAAAAGCCGGGGCCCGGCCGGTGACGGCGGTATATTTCTCCAGGATCTTCCGGGGCGTATCCCCCGCGGTGATCCAGTAATCCATCTGTCGGGCGGAAGCGGCGGTCCACTCCGTCCGGTTTTTGGCGAACTTCGCCTCCCCCACGGCTGGGCAGTTCCACAGGAAGCCGTAACCCCGGCTGCTCACCAGGAAGGGAACCGTGATCTGGCTGTTCCGCTGGGCCAGCTCCAGTACACAGCCCTTCAGATCCAGCCCGGGCTGCTGATACTGGCCCATGCCGTAGAGCTTTTCCCCGTCATAGCTTTCGAAGCGCACCGTGAGGCTGTACTCGCCGCCGCCGATGACGCCCTTCCATTCCCGGCTCACCAGCTTGAGACAGCGGCTCTCCCGGGAATACGTACCGTCGTAGTTCCGGTAAAACTCCCGAAGCAGGAGCTTTTCTCCCCGATAGAAGGAGATGACGCCGAAAAGGTTCACCTCCGCCCGCAGGCTGCCGCTGGTCACGGAAGCCCCGTCTTCCCCGATCTCGACGCGGCTGTCCGCCGTCTTTGGGGACTCCGTCAGCGCCCAGGGCTCCGCATCCAAGCTCTCGCCCATGGCCGCCCGCACCCGCAGGGCATCCCGGCCCCAGGGCTCCAGACGCAGGGTCTCTCCCAGACGACGGCAGACGAGAGCGTTTCCCTCCCGGATGAATTCCATGGTTCATGCCTCCCCTCGGGGGTATTGTATCAGATGGGTGGCAGTTTGCCTACAGCCTTTCCTTTTCCCGGGGGAAAAACCGGGATTTTGCCGATTGCTTTTCTTCCCGGATTCCGATATCATAAATAACAGATAAATTTGAAAACTGCGGCGTTGTATCGAAATCCGGCGCCGCCAAAGAATGAATATTTCTGACAGGAGGAAACAGAATCATGGGTAAGCTCGATGGGAAAGTAGCCATCATCACCGGTTCCACTTCCGGCATGGGCAGAGAGACCGCGTATCTCTTCGCCAAGGAAGGCGCCAAGGTCGTCGTCACCGGCCGCAATGCGGAGCGGGCGCAGGCCGTTGTGGACAAGATCAAGGCCGAGGGCGGCGAGGCCATCTACGTCATCGCCGACGCCAGCGAAAGCACCTTCGCCCAGACCGTATTCGACAAGACCATGGAAGCCTACGGCACCGTGGACATCCTGATGAACAACGCCGGCATGCTTTCCCTGGCCCAGTTCGCCACCATCACTGAGAAGGAATTCATGGACGACATCTACATCAACGTCACCAGCGCGCTGATGCTCAGCCAGAAGGTGGCCCCCGTCATGCAGGCCAAGGGCGACGGACACATCATCAACGTGGCCTCCATCGTGGGCTGGGCTGCCCACTGGGGCTTCGTGGCCTACGTGACCAGCAAGCACGCCATGGTGGGCCTCACCAAGGCCATGGCCAACGAGCTGGCTCCCACCATCCACGTGAACGGCATTTGCCCGGGCGCCATCAAGACCGCCATGCTGGCCTCCGTGGGCGGCGAGGACGTGTTCCAGCCCATGATCGACCGCACCTGCCTGCACCGCCTGGGCGAGGGCAGCGAGATCGCCTCCGTGGCCCTGTTCCTGGCCACCACCGACTCCTCCTTCGTGGACGGCCAGCTGATCCGCGTGGACGGCGGCGTGGACGTGTGATCCCAACTGAAATCCTTTCGTGAAAGCATCAGTCCCCGGCGCGTCTGCGCCGGGGACTTTTTTTCAAATGGATCGAAGGATCAGATGCAGGTGTAGCCGCCGTCCACGGCGATGATCTGACCGGTCACATAGCTGGACTCCTCGGCGCCCAGGAACACGGCGGCGGGATTCAGCTCGCCGCCCTTGCCGTAACGGCCCATGGGGACGGACTGCTTTGCGAAGTTCTGGAAGTACTCGGTATCCAGGGTCTCGGTGGTCAGCTCGGTGTAGAAGTAACCCGGGCAGATGGCGTTGACGGTGATGCCGAACTTGGCCAGCTCCGCGGCAGCGCCCCGGGTGAAGTTGACCACAGCGCCCTTGGTGGCGTGGTAGGCGATGGTGGGGATGGCGGTATTGCCCACCAGGCCGTAGATGGAGGCAATATTGATGACGCGGCCGTAGGTCTGCTTGCCCGCTTCGATGTTCTTCTTCATGTAGCCGGCGAAGATCTTGGTGACCTCGAACACGGAAGTCAGGTCCAGGTTCAGGGTGAACTCCCAGTCTTCCTTCTTGTAGTCCACCAGAGCGGTGCCGGTGCCGCGCTCGCCGCCCGCATCGTTCATGATCACTTCCAGGTGACCGAACTTGGCGTCGATGGCGTTGATGGCGTTGGTGATGGACTCGGTGCTGGTCACGTCGCAGGCGACGGGCAGAACCTCCACGCCGTACTTTGCGCTCCACTCCTTGGCGCTGGCTTCCAGCCGGTCGGCTCTCCGGGCCAGCAGGACGAGATCGGCGCCGCACTGCGCGTAGCCCTCGGCCATCTGCTTGCCAAGACCGGAAGAAGCGCCGGTGATGGCGACGACTTTGCCTTTGTAATCGAACATGGTTATCCTCCTAACAAAATAATGGACACTTGCGATCGTATTATCTATTTTCTCGGAAAAAAGCAAGAGGTAAAAAGCGAACGCCCGAATATGCGGGAGGGTCCCGGCGGCTTTGCAGATAACCAACCAGGAAGATAGGGTATTGTGCGGCGGCGGGAAGATGTGGTATCATGCTGTTGTCGGGCATATCCCGGTATGTCCCCCGGAGGGGAGCGGCGGCGGGAAGACAGACGAGGATTCATGACACAAGGAGCGGCTATGAAAAAGGATCTCATTCAGCTGAAAGCCGAGCTGCTGTGCCTCGGCGCAAAGGTGGAGAAGGAAGCGGCGGAGCTGCTGGCAGCGGAATACCCCCGTTTCTTTGACAAGGGCTACGTTCACGCGGTGAACTTCCGCCTGGGGGACGCCAACATCAACGTCAGCGTATCGGAAGCCTTTGCTGCGGGTTCTCCCTATCAGATCGTCAATCGGGAGGGGACCTACCGCCTCGTGGGCGGCGGATGGGACGAGCCCATCCGGTTTTATCCCAATCTTCCCCGGACGGGCACGGTGGTGGACGATCTGGCGCAGCTGCACAGTCCCACCTGCGTCAACATCTGGCCCAGCACGAACTGCTGCTATGACACGCCGGAGCTGAAATGCCGCTTCTGCTCTCTGCAGCCGGAGGCGGAGAAGCCGGTGGATACCGAAGAGCTGAGCCGGGGCCTGAAGCTGCTGCTGGCCCGGGCGTCCGGGGAGCTTGCCCTGAACTTCAGCGGCGGGACCTACGGGGATCCGGACAGTATGGCCCGGTATTGGATCGATCTGGCCCGGATGATCCGCGCCTTCAGCGACGTGAGCATCACCGTGGAATTCGCGCCGCCCTCCGACCTGCGCCTTCTGGGAGAGATGAAGGAGGCCGGGATCAACGTGGCGATCATGAATCTGGAGGTGGCGGATCCGGAGCTGCGGAAAAGGATCTGTCCGGGAAAGAGCCGTATCTCCTATGAGCATTATCACGAGGCCTTCCGGGAAGCGGTGAAGGTTTTCGGCTGGGGGATGGTTTCCAGCGTGCTCATCGGCGGGATCCAGCCCAAGGAGGACATCATGCGGGAGTGCGAGGTGATCGCAGCCGAGGGGGTCTTTCCCACCGTCATGCCCTTCCGCCCCATGGACGACTGCGTATATCACGGCCTGGAGCGCTGCAGACCGGAGGACCTGCTGGAAATGGGGGAGCATCTGGGCGGCCTGCTGATGAAATACGGCCTGGATTTCCGCAAACAGCCAGGCTGTACCGAGTGCGGCGGCTGCAGTCTGGAAAACGACTGCCGGAGGCGCAGGGAGCGTCTGGCAGCGATGAAATGAGACCGGCGCTGACCGGAGAGCGCGTTCGGTACGGCGGGAGCGGAGAAGATTCTGCTCCCGCTTTTTTCGCGCCTTCGGAGGCGGATGCCCTGCGCCGGCACCCTGCCGCGCAAAAGAGGATTGAATTATAAAAGAATACAATATATAATTAACATGGTATATTGGAGTTACCTGGGAGAGTTATGCCCGGTCACCGGCTCGGGCGGGAGAGACCCGAGGAAAGGAAGAAACAGGAGGAAGCAAGATGAAAAAGATCCTGATCATTGCATTGATCCTTGTCTTCGCGCTGCAGCTGATGCCCTTCACGGCGTCGGCGGCAGACGCCCCGACGCAACTGTGGGTGGAACCGTCGGATACGAACGGGATCCCAGCCCGGATCGACGTATTCAAGATGAAGACCGGGGGGACAAATAATAATCCGACGTATACTTATCAGGTGTACCTTCCCGGCAATGCGGTTCCGGCGAACTGCTTTCTCTCCTGGGATGGCGGGGCGACGGTGACGATCAACGGTACGACCTATGAAAGCGGAGCCTGTCCTCTTCCGCAGGTGGGGACAGAGACGACCTACGAATTCAAAAACGGGAATCAGTCGCTGGTTTCCCTCAAGATCGTCGTCTACCAGGGGTCACCTAATGTGCAGAGCGTGTTTATTGAGATCGACGAGAGCCTCGGTACCATAGCGGCAATGGATAACGACATAAACCATAACACCGTATGCTCCGGCACGATTTATATCAACGGCGTACAGTATGAGCTGACGAAGATGAAGGGTCGCGGCAATGCTACGTGGACAGGTTCGGAAGATAAAAAACCTTATAATATCACGCTGGGAAAAAAGATCAATTTCCCCGGCATCAATTCCGAGAAGACCAAAAAATGGTCCTTCCTGGCTGAGATCACCGATCACAGTCTGCTGAGCAACCGTTCCGGCTACCATCTTGCTTATGAGCTCGGCATCGGTCAGGATACCACCTCCGCGGACGTATGGATGAACGGCGAATATCAGGGATGCTATACCGTCACCCCCAAAACCGATTCCTTCGTTACAACAGACGGCTTTATGATCGAGCAGGACAACTATAAAGAGGTATCCGTTGCAGAAGGCGGCGATCCGCAGTTTACTCTTGAGGGGCTGAAGGAGGCCTCCGGCTGGTCCTCCTGCTATAACCGGATCACCGTCAAGAAGATGGGGGATAACCTGCTCGGCCAGAACGAAGCAGGCGAAGTTGATGAGAGTCCCGCCAATTTGGAGGCAAAAGCTGCGGCAATCCAAGCTTGGCTCCAAGAGGCTTGGGATGCGATACGTTCGGATGACGGTTATAATAGTTCGGGTAAATATTATACTGACTATATCGATATCGAAAGCTTTGCCAAGATGTACCTGATGCATGAGTACGCCAAGAGCTACGACGTTTGTGCCGGAAGCATCTTATTCCACCGGGACGGGACTTCTGACGAGTTTAAACTGATCGCCGGTCCGATGTGGGATCTGGACAACGCCATGGGTTCTACTTGTCAAAACAGCTCGCTGGGCAAAGCAGACGATCGCAGAAACGGGGACCGCAGAAGCGCGCAGGGCCATTTTATTCCCAATGTCACCGAGTATAAGACGTCAATATATAAAACGATTTCCAATCATTCAGACTTCATGGAAGAAGTCATCTTCCAGTACAATAAGTATCGTTCGGCCTTTGATAATCTGGAGAATGACGTCGCAGCGATGATCAGCGACATTGCGGATTCCGCCAGAATGAACCATATCAAAGTCAACGATATCAGCGGGACCTATAAGAACGTTCACAAGTATTCAAGCGCAACCACCCTGGGCTCAGGAGAGTACAGACAGACCTATCTGGCCACCACAAACTCCAAGACCGACTGGGCCAACTATGCGGCAAATCTGAAAACGTATATCTCCGTTCGTTCCCTGTGGTTCAGGGATTGGTACGTTGATCCCGATTACGTTGATCCGGCAGACTGCACGCATGAATATGAGGTTATTGAAAACCATCCGGCATCCTGCACCAGAAGCGGATCTATAACCTACAAATGTCCCCACTGCAGGGACACCTATACAGAGGTCCTTGCGCAGTTCCCTCATGATTATCAGGACGGGGTATGCACCGTATGCAGGGAGACGCTCCTCGACGTCAGCATCTCCTGCGCGGGCGGGGCCTCGGTGACCGTATACGAGACCAAGGGAATGACAGGTCCGTGTATCGAAAATGCCACTCTAGCACATCCCAGGAACGGCGACACCGGCCTGATCGACTGCTCTGGGGACGGACAGGTCAATTTCGTCGTGGACCTGCTGCCCGGATATATGCTGGAGAGTGTTGCCGCTGAACCAGCGGCCTCATATAAAAACCTGAAACTTCCTGCGGATACCGGGATCGAAAACGGATACCGAATTACGCAAGTCAAAGGAAACCTGACCATAACCGTCCGCGTTTCCGGGACCGTGACCTTCAACGCAAATGGCGGGACCGGAGAGATGGAAGCCCAACCCGTGACGATGGGCGGAGAAGCGACGCTGCCGAAGAACGGGTTCACCCGCACAGGCTATACCTTTGTCGGCTGGAATACGAAAGCAGACGGAAGCGGAACGGCCTATGCGGACGGGGATTCCGTCAGCCTGAACGAGAACACCACCCTGTATGCCCAGTGGACGGTGAACCAGTACACGATCAAGT
>JAEEGI010003567.1_pt1 | contig 37018 bp, 24 predicted proteins | sample 8958751 | NCBI WGS metagenome assembly JAEEGI01 (sample SAMN16246545, study PRJNA631951) | gut metagenome | biome: gut microbiome; feature: rumen; material: KS-attached | host: Bos | place: Iran: Karaj | collected 2018-10 | reverse complement strand
TTCCACATGGTCGGCGTAGTAGGCCAGGTCCGGGCACATGGCGGCGTACACCATCCGCTTCATGCGGATCTGGGCGCTGGATGTGGGGTCGGAGGCCACCGCCTGGTTCATGTAAGGAATGCTGAAGAAATTGACGGCGCAGCCGCAGGGGCAGAGCTGCACCACGCAGCCAGGCTTGTCGGCCTGAGCCTGCCCGTAGAGGTGGGCGAAGAACTCAGGGAGACGCTCGGAAGCCTCTTCCGGGTAGGAAAGGGCGCTGGCGGGATTGTAATCCGGCGCGCAGAGATTCAGGTAATGGCCGTCGAGCTTGAAGCCGTCGAATCCCCAGTCAACCAGGAACATATCCACCAGGTCTTCCGTATATTTCCAGGTATGCGCGTTCACGGGAGAAAGGTACCAGCTGTCCCACCAGGAGATGTCCTCGTGGGTGCCGTCCTTCTGCACCAGCAGCATCTCAGGATGCTCCTTGGCCAGCGCGCTGCCGGGATCCGCCGACATCGGCGCCCACCATATCTTGGCCTTGAGGCCCGCCTCGTGCACGGCGTCCGTCATCCGGCGCATGCCTTCGGCGCCGATACGGTCGTTGGCCGTCCAGTCGCCTTCGCAGATCTGGTAGCCATCGTCGATATCGACCCACTTGAAGCCGAGCTCCACCACCTTGGGCAGGGTGCCGACGACCTCGTCCACGGTGAACGTGCGCTCGTAGCCCCAGGCGCACCAGACCGGCTCGTAAGCGTCCTCCGGCGAAACGGGAGCCTCCCAGCCGTAGGTGTCGTGCATGTAGCCGGCAAACTGCCGCAGGGGCTGGAAGAAATCGCCCTTGGACTCGATCACGAACTGTTTCAGCGCGTAGAGCGTATCGCCGGGGGCGACTTGCACGGGCTCGGAGAACTCCTGCCGGATGACGGCCCGGGTGGTGTTTCCCTTGCGGCTCACGGGCAGGGAGACCAGCCGGATGACCGGCTCGGCCAGGCCCACGCTCACGCACGCGTCCTTATTCCATATACTGACCATGGGAATGCCGCCACCGTAATCGGGAGCGTTCATGCCCAGGAAGTTACGCTGATAGAAGCCCTTCTCCACCGGCAGGACCCAGTCCTTGCGCTCGTCGGAAGAAGAAGGCTGGAAAGACCAGACCTCCGTTCCCTCCACGGAAACGGGAGAGGTTTCGATGGCGTCGATGGTGACGGTCTTGGAACCGTTGTTCACGAAACAGACGCTGCGGAGCGTCAGTTCGCCGGCGGGCGCGGTGGTAACTACCACGTCCACTCCTTTCACGGGTTTTCCCCCGCTATAAGCACAGTCATTGGCGGGCTGCTGCGAGCAGGCCGCCAATATCATCAGGAATGTGAAGGAAATAAGGATCTTTCTCATAGGGCGATATCGTGTCCGAATCGTTCTTTGCAAATGGTGCGGACCGCTTCCAGCGAGGCGAAGGCGCCGGTACCGCCCGCGGCGGTGGTGTTGACCGCCCCCGTCAGGTTGCCGGTCTCCTGGCAGGCCTCCAGCGGCATCCTCTTGACGAAAGCGCTCACGAAACCGGAGTTGAAGCTGTCGCCCGCGCCGATGGCATCGACCACCTTCTTGTTCAGGAAGGCAGGCAGGAAACGGCGGGAGCCGTCCTTGAGCACCAGCAGTGAGCCCTTGGAGCCGCACTTGACCACCATCGCGCATCCGAGGTACGGAAGCACCTTGGCGATGGCGCTCTCCAGGTCCTGGGCGCCCGTGAGGGCCTGCAGTTCCTTTTCATTAGGGAGGAATACCGTCACTTTCGGGAGGACGGTCGTATAATCGAGCTTCCAGGTTTCCATCGGGTCCCACTGGGTGTCCAGCGAAACGGTGATGCCCTTCTCGGCGGCCTTGTCCAGGATCTTATGGATGTCCCGGAGCAGTCCGGACTGCATGAAAAGGGAAGAAAGGTGAATATGGGAGGCGCTCTCGAAGACTTCCGGGTCGATGTCGTCGTAGCCCATTACGTCCATGGAGCCCTGATAGGTCAGGTTCGCGCGGTCTTCGCCGTAGTTCATGCAGATGGTGGCGCCGGTAGGGGTTTCGCCCTTCTTGATGAAACGGGTCTCAACGCCCTTGGCTTCGAGGGAAGTGCAGACGAGGTCACCGAAAGAATCGCGGCCCACGAGGCCTACGAAGCAGACTTTGCTGCCCAGGGCGGCGGCATTGGCGGCGAAGATGGCGGTGGAGGATCCCAAGGTGACGATCATGTCCTTGGCGAACTTTTCCTTGCCGATTTCCGGCTCGGATTCGATGTGGTTGAGAATGATATCTACGTTGAGTTCGCCGATCGCGGCGATGTCGTACTGTTTCATTTGGTTTTCGTTTTATGGTGCGAATATGCAAAAACTTGGGCATTTTTCATAATAATCGTATGTTTTTTTTAGAAAAATGCATTTCGTTTTGTTTCAATCCAAAAATAAGTTATATTTGTGAAACTAAAACCCAAATTATCAGCTGACCATGAACATCTACGATTCCGCACAAGGCCGCCGCTCGGCCATCCTTCAACGCCTCCGCGAAGAATCCTCTGTCAACGTGTCCGAACTGAGCCGCGAATTCGGCGTATCGGAAGTGACCATCCGGAAAGACCTCCGCATTCTGAAGGAAAGGAAACTGCTCCTCCGTGTCCACGGCGGAGCCATCGTCGATGCCAACACCACGGACGAAGTCGAGGAGCGGAACTTCCACTTCAAGCAGCTCGTGAACTCCCGCGAGAAGGAGGCCATCGGCCGGGCCGCCGCCGCCCACATCAAGAACGGGGACACCATCCTCGTCGACTCCGGTACCACCGCTCTCCAGGTAGTCCGTAACCTCCACTCTTTCAATGACCTAACCATCATCACCAACTCCGTGAACGCGATGCTGGAGGCCATCAAGTACAAGCGTTTCCGCGTGATTCTCCTGGGCGGTACCGTCCGCGAATCCAGCAACTCCATCGTGGGTCCGCTGGCGGAATCCAACCTCAAGCTCTTCTACTGCGACAAGCTGTTCCTGGGCGTGGACAGCATCAGCATGGAGGCCGGTCTTTCCACCCCCAGCATGGAGGAAGCCAGCACCAATCAAGTAATGATTTCGCGCGCTCGCGAGGTGATCGCCGTATTCGACTCCTCCAAGGTGAACAAGCGCTCTCTGGCGTTCATCGCCATGCCCGACAAGATCCATACGGTCATCACGGACAGCCACATCCCCGCCAGCTTCAAGAGCCAGCTCCGTTCGATGAAGATCAATGTCGAAACAGTTTCTGTCTGACAAATCGAAACGTCGCGAAGCGTTTTTAAAATTATAGCTAATTTATTGACTATTAAGCGGTTGATTAAAAAATCGGCCGCTTTTTCTTATTACGGTTTTATATTTACTTTCGCGAAACGAAATATTTAGGATGTTTCTTTTTATATTTGCAAACGGTACACAAACAAACCACAGCAAACATGACACAGGATTTTCACACATACAGGGAGATACGGCAGCAACCGCGTGTCTGGCGAAAGGCCTATGACATCATCCGTACGCGCAAGGCTGAAATCCAGGACTTCCTGAATGCGAACTTAGACAAAGACTTCACTATCGTCCTGACCGGAGCCGGCACTTCCGCCTATATCGGCGACGCCCTTGAACCGGCCCTCTCCAGAGTCACCAGAAGCGTCCGCGCCATCGCCACGACCGACATCATCACGGATCCGAGCCTGTATTTCGACGAGAACAGCAAGGTGCTGCTAATCTCCTTCGCCCGTTCCGGCAACAGCCCGGAGAGCGTAGGCGCCGTGAAGGCCGTGGAGAAGACCGCCGGCAAGGTGGCCCACATCTTCATCACCTGCAACGAGGACGGCGAACTGGCCAAGATGAAGGGTTCCAACATCCTCACCATCCTCCTGCCTCCGGAGACCAACGACGTCTCCCTGGCGATGACCAGCAGCTACTCCACGATGCTGATCGTGTGCTCCATGATCGCCCGCATCGACCATATCGAAAAGGACAAGGAAAGCATCGACCTCCTTGCCGATAAGGTGGAAGCGGCCATGGACCGCTACGAGGCTGCTATCCAGGAGATTGCCGACCGTTCCTTCACCCGCGCCATCTTCCTGGGCTCCGGCGCCCTCAAGGGGGTCGCCGAAGAGTCCCGCCTGAAACTCCAGGAGCTCACCGACGGCGCCGTGATGTGCGCTTTCGATTCCTTCCTGGGCTTCCGCCACGGCCCCAAGGCCCTGGTGAACCCGAACTCCATGCTGGTTTACCTCCTGTCCAACAAGCCGGACATCCAGCGGTACGAACTGGACCTGATCCGTCAGATCAATTCCAACAATAACGTGAAGGCCAGCGTTGTCATCTGCCAGCAGAAACCCGCCGCCCTCGAGGAAGAGTGCTATGACCTCTGCGTCGAAATCGGCCTTCCGGCGAGCGTGGCTGACTATTACGCCTGCGTGTCCTACATCTTCGTAGGCCAGCTGCTGGGCTATTTCAAGTCGATTGCAACCGGGCTCAGCCCCGATGCTCCTTCCGTCTCCGGAAACATTTCCCGCGTGGTGGAAGGCGTCACTTTATACTTATAAGATTATGCCGAAAACCGAACAGCTGCTCCACAGGATCGACGAGCTCGAGAAAGAGACCGGCGTGCGCCGCACCATCTTCGCGGCCTGCCCGAACTCCCCTGCCGTCATCAGCGCTTCCATCCGCGCCGCCAAGCGTAACAACGCTCCCATCTATTTCGCCGCCACGCTCAACCAGATCGACTGCGACGGCGGTTACACGGGCATGACGCAGGCGGAATTCACCCGGATGATCCGCTTCGAAGTGGAGCGTGTCCACTTCACCGGTCCCGTCATCGTGGCCATCGACCACGGCGGTCCCTGGCTCAAGGACAAGCAGCGCACCGAGAAATGGTCCGTCAAGGACGCCATGGACGGTGTCAAGAAGTCCTTCGAGGCCGCGGTCCTGGCCGGCTACGACCTCATTCACGTGGATCCGACCGTGGACATCAACGTCCCCAAGGGCGAAACCATCGACATCCGCCTGGTGGCTGCCAGAACGGTGGAACTGATCGCCCATGTGGAGGATTTCCGCAAGAAGAACAATCTTCCCGCCATTTCCTACGAGGTAGGAACCGAAGAGGTCCACGGCGGCCTCGCGGACGAGAAGACTTTCGATACCTTTATTGAGGAACTCAAAAAAGGGTTGGTTAATGTTGGTTTGCCCGACGTATGGCCCTGTTTCATCGTCGGGAAGGTGGGTACGGACCTTGACACGACCGTGTTCGATCCGGTGGTCGCAAGATCGCTCACTTCGAAGGTGCGTCCTCTGGGTAGCTACATCAAAGGTCATTACACGGATGATGTGGCTAACCCGGAGGAGTATCCTTTGTGCGGCATGGGCGCCGCCAACGTCGGCCCTGAATTCACCATCAGCGAATACCGCGCCCTGTGCGAACTGGAAGAGCTGGAGGTCAAATATGAAGCCGAAGGCCGCGTAGCCGTCCTTTCCCACATGAAGGACGTGCTCCACAAGGCCGTTCACGATTCCCACCGCTGGGAGAAGTGGCTCCACGAAGACGAGCAGGGCAAGGACCTCTGCGAGCTTACGGAGGCCCGTCAGGACTGGATCGTGGCCACCTGCTGCCGCTATATCTGGCAGCAGCCCGCTCCCCTCGCCGCCCGCGGTTTCCTGTATGCCAACCTGCAGCGCCTGGGCATCGACCCGGAGCAGATCGTCCTCGGACGCATCGAGCGGGACATGGACAAGTACTTCCGCGCGTTCAACCTGATCGGATTGAACGACCTGCTATAGCTCTGAAAAACGAGAACATCAATTATCATCATTTATCAGTAATAACCAATAGATCTCGCCATGAGAAAAATCTACTCCTACCTGCTTGCAGTCGTCGCGGCCGCCGTGCTTGCGATCCCTGCAACGGCCCAATCGATCACCGTATCGGGCCAGGTAACGGACGCCACGGACGGCCAGCCCCTCGTCGGAGTGGGCGTGATGCTTCCCGGAGGTACCGGCACCATCACCGATTACGATGGAAAGTATGTGATCCAGGCGCCTGCGAACGCCTCCCTCACATTCTCCTCCCTGGGCTACGTCAACGTGACGGAAGCGGTGAACGGCCGCAACGTCATCAATGTCGCCCTCAGTCCCGACACGGAAGCCCTGGATGAAGTGGTCGTTCTGGGTTATACCACACAGAAGAAAGCGGAACTCTCCAGCGCCGTGGTCTCCATGACCGGTGAGAAGCTCCGTGACGTCAGCACCCCCGACGTGGGTAACATGCTGCAAGGCAAGGTAGCCGGTGTGGTGGTCATGAACAGTTCCGGCCAGCCCGGCGCTTCCGCCGACATCCGCATCCGCGGTACCGGTTCCATCACCGCAGGCGCAGGTCCTCTGTATGTCGTGGACGGCGTCGCCGGCGGTTCCTTCAACCCCAACGATATCGAGACCATCACCGTCCTGAAGGACGCTTCCGCCACCGCCCTGTACGGTGCGGCCGCTTCCGGCGGTGTCATCGTGGTCACCACCAAGGCTGGCTCCGGGGACAAGACCACCGTGGAATTCAAAGCCAACGGCGGTATCAAAAAAGCCCTGATGGGTCGTTTCCATGCCATGGACGCTGTCGAACTCTACGAATACGAGAAGACGATGTTCAAGCCGGCCTATTTCAAGTCGCAGTACCCGGAAACCCTGATGGACCAGAACTTCGACTGGGTGAACAACTGTTTCAAGATTGGATTCGTCCAGGATTATTATGGCTCCGTTTCCGGTCGGGCCAACAAGGTGAACTACTTCGCCAGCGTGGATCACTACAACGAGAAGGGAACCCTTATCAATACCAATTACAAGAAGACTTCCGCCCGTCTGAACCTTTCTGCCCCCATTACGGACCGTCTCACCATGCATGTGCGTACGAGTTACGCCAAGTCCAATGAGCAGGGCAGATCCTCCTGGAGACTGTTGGAATATTCTTATTACGCCATGCCTTGGGACGTCCCCTATGTGATGGCAAAGGACGGAGACGGCAACTGGTATCAGACCAACGAGGTCCTCTATCAGACCGATGACAAGACTGCCCGTTCCGACGGTTACGGGGCCCGTGATGGAAAGTGGTGGACCCAAAACCCTTCCAACGTCCTGCACAGCGAGCAGTACAACTATTCTAAAGGCCATGGCGAGTCCCTTACCGCTGACTTGCAGCTCGTCTGGAATGTGACCGACTGGCTTACCCTTACCTCCACGAACCGTTACGATACCTCCACCTCCTACTGGGAGTCTTATGTGGATCCGCGCACTTATGACGGAGCGGCGACCGGCGGCGAACTGGAGAATACGAATGGCGAATGGAACGGTTGGGGAACCACCAACCTCGCCAAGTTCTTCAAGACCTTTGGTGACCACGATGTGAACGCCACTATTGGCTGGGAATACGGCGAAGGCTATTCCCGCAGCATGGGTGCGGCGGGAACCAGTTTTCCGGAAGGCCAGCGCGCCCTGTCTAACACCGTGATGAGTAAAATCTCCGGTTCCGACTACCACTCCCGCTCCTGGGCGGTCCTGGGCCAGGCCCAGTATTCCTATCTGGGTAAGTATATTTTCACGGCCTCCATCCGTTACGATGAAAGCTATAAGTTCGGACCCTACAATCGGGGCGGTTTCTTCCCTGGCGCCTCCGCCGCCTGGATCATCTCCAAGGAGAAGTTCATGAAGGACAACGGTTTCTTCAGCTTCCTGAAACTGCGTGCCGGTTACGGTAAGACGGGTAACGACAACATCCCCGCATTCCAGTATCAAGATACTTTCGCCCTCAGCACCCTGTATAACGGTAAGACGGCCGCTGTGCTCCGTCGTCAGGCAAACTTCAACCTTGGTTGGGAGGAAGCCTATATGGCCAGTCTTGGTATAGATGCTACGATCCGGAACAACTGGAACATTACGGTGGACGCCTACAATACCCTCAACTCCCGCATCCTTCTGGAGGCCCCGATGGCCCCTTCGACCGGCTTCTTCGCCAAGTTCGACAATGTGGGAAAGGTGCGGAACCGCGGTGTCGAACTCGCCATTGACGGTGCCATCATAAACAACAAGAACTTCGGCTGGACTTTTGGCCTGAACATGGGCTACAACCAGAACCGCGTTCTGGAACTTCCGAATCACGATGATATGGTCATGTCTCCCCAGATTCTCCGGGAAGGCCGGGACATTTTCTCCTGGTACATGCCTAAGTGGATGGGTGTCGATCCGGAAACCGGTGGCCCGCTGTGGGAGACCTTCATCCCAGAACTGGATGAGGCCGGGAACCCCACTTTCTACGTCGATGAGAACGGAAAAACCCAGGCCAAGATGGTCGCGTCGACGACCAACGACTATTCCAAGGCGACCCAGCAGATCGTGGGTTCCGCTTCTCCTTGGTTCAGCGGCGGTCTCAACATGGGCTTCCGTTACAGGAATTTCACCCTCAGCGCCACCGGCAGCTTCATCGTGGGTAACACCATCTACAACGAGGCCCGTGAGAACATGGACTCCGATGGTGGTTACACCAACCTGAACCAGATGTCCCTCAATAATGGTCTCGGATGGCTTCGCGCTCTCGATGTCGCTTCCTATGACAATGAGGAGGACAAGCAGGCCGCCATCGAGTACAACAAATCCGCCACGCATCCTTATGCCATCGGCGGCCGTACCGACAGCACCAATAAGTTGTCTTCCCGTTTCCTTGAAAACGGAAGTTTCTTCCGTCTCCGCAATGTCACCTTCTCCTATAACCTCCCTGCAACCTTCCTGAAGAGGATGAAGATGGGTGGTGGAAGGATTTATGTGTCGGGCGACAATCTCCTCACGATTTCCCGGTTCTCCGGTATGGACCCTGAAGTCAGCCTTAGTGACGTCGGCAGTGCCGGTGTTTGCGGTAAGAACTATCCCGTTCCGCTTTCTGTCGTTCTTGGCATTGATCTCAAGTTCTAAAAGATTCCGTCATGAAAAAGATATTTGCATTTTTAATCGCTGCGCTGGCCCTCGCGTCCTGCAAGATGGACTTCTACCAGTCTGACTCGATGACCTCCTCTCAGCTCAAGGACAATCCCGCATCGGCTGTTTATACCACCGACGGCATCTATTCCATGTTCAAGGACGCCATCGCGTACAAGGGAGAGAGCGAGGCATATCCGAATGGACGCAACCAGTATATGCGTCACTACTTTCAGATCACCGAACTGCGTTCTGACAATGTAACCATCTCCGGTGTTACCTCCGACCCGTTCATCCATCCTTATGACTATGCGGATGTTCCTACGGAGGAGAATATGTACTATACCTGGTGGATGGCCTATAAGATTATCTACGCCGCTAACTCCAACATCGACGCCATCGAGGCCGGTGCCTCTCCGGAAACCGACCATATGCTGGGAGAGAACTATTTCTTCCGCGCCCTCGCTCACTTCCATCTGGTGACGCTCTATGCCATGCCTTATGTGTGTGGTGTCGACAATCCGGGTGTCATCCTGCACCAGGGGATGGATTCTTATTCCAGTGAAACCGTGACTCGCGCCAAGGTCGGCGACGTTTATGAAGCCGTCGTGAATGACCTCAAGGAGGCGATTAAGTTCATGACCGACGGAGCGCCGCGCGGGGACCATTCTTATGTGTCCGTTGATGCGGCCAAGGCCCTGTTGGCCCGTGTTTATCTGTACATGGAAAAGAACCAGGAATGCCTGGACATCTGCAACGACCTGATGGGACATATTCCCGCCGTCGCGAAGAGTGGTGATTACGGTCTTCTTCCGTATGGCGATCTCAAGAATCCGGACCAGAGCCGGTATCCTTCCCATACCTATAATTCCGACGAAACCATCTGGTGCGTCAAAATGGATGTTTCCGACAAGTTCTTCGTGGATCACCCCACTTCATCCATCAGCTCCATGTATTTCAACAATGGAGACCAGGGTTGGGGAGAACACTACTGGAGCGATATCCTGATTGATCTTTTCCAGCGTTATCCAGAGGACAAGCGCTTTGCCGCCTACTTCCTGATGCCGAAGCCGACCAATGACGGCAAGCTGATGGTGACCTTCCCCATCAAAACGAAGGACACCAACAAGAACTGTTCAAGTGCGATCGTCAACGGTCTCACGCCCAAGGCGGACGGCTCCATTGAATTTACCTACGAGAAGAAGACCTACACGGCGGTTCCCACCACGGTGAACACCTATACCGAGTACTATGTCAACGATGCCGGTTTTCCGGGCATCAAGGTTGACGGCAAGGCCCGTGTGTTCGTCCGTCCCGACGGTGGCAACGTGGGTAAAGGCGGTGTGCGTGATAATGGTGGCCAGTATGCAATCTACTATAACACGAAGTTCGCTGGCCAGGACGGCCAGGCCATGCTCACCTCCCCGGTGTTCCTCCGTTGGGGTGAAGTGATCCTGAACCGTGCCGAAGCGGAAGCCAAACTGGGACAGGACCAGAAAGCGCTGGACGACGTGAACCTGATTCGCCAGCGTGCCGGTCTTTCCGGAGACGCCCTGATGACATCCTCCAACTACAAGGCCCGTGGTTACGACTCCATCCTCGACGTTGTCCTGGACGAGCGCCGCATGGAACTCTGTTTCGAGGGTCACCGCTATTTTGATGTCTTCCGCAATCGCAGGAAGATGGACCGCCGCTATGTGGGCTATCACGCGTTTGACTTCATCGACTACACCGACAAGCGACTGGCGCTTCAGATCCCGCTGGACGAAATCAACAGCAGCGGCATCGAGCAGAATCCCCGATAAATCGAATCAACGTTACCAATCATTATTAACCTTTAATCATTAAGCATTATGAAAAGAATCCTTTCTTTCCTTGCCTTGACGGCAATGATTCTCTCCGTCTCTTGCAAGAAGAACAACGATCCGAAAAAGCCGGATGACAAAAAAGATGAAGAGAAAGAGTATGTAGCGCCCATCACCCTCGACGGTGATTTCTCCGACTGGGCGAAGCTGGATGCTTCCAAGACGGCGTCCTGCACCCTGAAGGCTGCCGACACATGGGCTTATCCCGAGATCAAGTCCGCCAAAGTCTATGCCGACGAACTCTTCGTCTTTGTCTACATGGAGTTCAACACCGCCGTTCTGTCTCCGGAATCCGGCTCACATTTCGCGCTGTACATCAACGGTGACGGAAACACTGCTACCGGTGGTTACAATGGCCAGTGGGAGCAGGGTGAGACCCCTTGCATCGACGTCCTCGTCATGGGTACCTACTTCGATCCCGAATCCGGTGGTTGGATCAAGGATCTTGACTGCGAAGTCTATGCCTGGAACGGTGAGCCCAACACCGACGGCTGGTCTTGGGGTGACGTCGAAGTTGCTGACTTTGCCCAGGGCAAGTGCACCAACAAGGGTATGGAGTTTGCTCTGTCCCGTGACCTCTATCCTGCCGGCACCTTTGCCGACGAGTTCTCCATCGGCTTCCAGCTCCAGACCAACGGTTGGGATGCCACCGGCGCCCTTCCTAACGCTGAGCCGTCCGATTCCAACCCTAGCGGCAAGGCTCCGCTGCTGACCGTGAAGGTGAACAAATAGTTTTTTACTCTGGAAGGACATAGACTGCTTCGGGCAGTTCTATGTCCTTCTTTTTTATTGATACGGCGAATGAGACATTTCCACATTTTAATCGGGGTGGCCTGTATGCTTCTTCTGTCCGCCTGCCATCGGGAAGGAGCAGCCGACAAAGGCCTGGTAAAGGTTTCCTACACGGTAACGGACGAGCTGATCGCCAATCCGGAGCGTGGTATGTATTCCGGGACCAGTTTCAGTTCGGAAACGGAGAGTCCCATCACGCTGAGCAGGCTTACGGCGGAACATGCGCAGAAGCGGACCTTGTACATGCTGGAGTTCTGGCTCAGGGATTTCTTTGAGTCGGACATTTCGGAAGGGTATCTGCAGCTCATCCGTAAGAATTTGGAAGTCTATCGGAAAGGTGGCTCCAAGTGTATCCTCCGTTTCGGATATTCGAACAGCATCAAAGACCTTTCCCACCCTTATGAGAGCGCTCCCTTCGATGCGACCGAGGAGCAGATTCTCCGGCATATCGCACAGCTCAAACCCATTCTTCAGGAGTACTCCGACGTGATCTATGTCCTTCAGGCTGGCTTCATCGGCTGCTGGGGAGAATGGTATTATACCGATCACTTTGTCCAAGGGCCCGTCACCACAGAGGATTTCTTGCCCAGAAAGCGGGTTTGTGATGCCCTGCTGGACGCACTTCCCGGGGACCGGCAGGTCGAACTGCGCACCCCGGCATTCAAAATGAAAATGTACGGCTATACCCTGGCCGATACCATTACCCGCGCCGAGGCTCATCAGCCTACTGCGAAAGCACGCCTCGCCGGGCATAACGACTGCTACCTGGCCAGCGCTACGGACCAGGGAACCTTCAACGGCGGCAGTGATAAGGAGTATTGGAAAGCAGAAACCAAATATACCATCATGGGCGGAGAAACCTGCGACCTGTCCAATTTCTGCAAATGCGACAATACTCTGAAGAGCCTTGCCGAACAGCATTTCTCCTATCTCAACGTCAGCTATAACAAAGAAGTGCTGCGGTACTGGGAGAAGAATGGCTGCTACGACGAGATCAAGGCTCGCTTGGGTTACCGCCTTGCCCTTACGGAGGGCAGCTATACTGATAATCCCGCCGCCGGAAGCCCGTTCCGCGTTGTCCTGAAGATCCGAAACGACGGCTTTGCCTCCGTGATGAACCCTCGCGATGTGGAACTTGTCCTTGCGGGTAAAGACGGGAAGGTCGTCAAGACTTATCCGGTCAGTTCCGACCCTCGTTTCTGGATGCCTGGAACCACAACGGTTGTGGACCAGACCATCAACCTTCCTGAGGGTCTGTCCGGTGAGTACACGCTGTCTCTGAACCTGCCGGATCCCGCCGAAAAACTGCGCGACAATCCGCTTTTCTCCATCCGCCTTGCCAACAAGGATATCTGGGATGAGGCAACCGGATTCAACATGCTTCGGACCATCACTCTTTAGTCCTTTTCGCCGGCTATGAAACGTTGGTTGTTCTGCCCTTTGGTTCTCTTGGGCCTGATGGCCTGCAGCTCTCCCGCTGACCAGGATTCTCCTGTGGACAAGGAGACCACGCCGCCAGATCCGGAGTTTACGGTTTCGGGCGTTCCGGAAGAGGCGGTGAAGGCTTACGAATCGTTTATTCTCACCGTTTCATCCCAATCGAAGGGTGCCATTGATTTCAAGTCCGACCGTCCTGACGTAGCCACCATCGCTCTGGCGGCCAGACGGCAGTACAAGGTGTCGGCCAAAGCCCCCGCGCAGGAAACTCCGGTAACCATCACTTTTGTCCAGACCGCCAAAGGGGAGTATCCCGAGGCAAGGAAAGATGTTCGTTTCACCGTGTTGCCGGAATCGACGGAGGTCGGACCGACGGCTCCTTCCGAGCATCATCCGGATCTGGAGGGTGTGAAGGTTATTTTCACGGAGTCCACGGCACCCTTGGTCAATCCCGAACGCGGCCATTACCGGGCCCGGAACATCTACAAGCCTTCCGATGAACTTAAGGCTTCCGAAGTGAAGGCTCAGCGTACGGCTGGATATACACTGTGGTATCTCGGCTTCTATCTGACCGATTTCATGAGGGGAAACATTTCGTCTGATTTTCTGGATACATTCCAGGCCAGCATGGACGCCCTTCGCGAAGGAGGAGCCAAATGCGTATTGCGCTTCGCATATAGGGATTATCACAACGACAAGGATGAGATGGATCCCGATGTGGACATCGTGCTTCATCACGTAGAGCAGCTGAAACCGCTCCTGCAGCGGAATGAGGATGTCATCTTTGTCCTTCAGGCCGGCTTCGTAGGTGCTTGGGGCGAATGGTATTACACCTCCCACTTCGGCTTCAATCCCAGGACGGATGCTGACTATCTTCCCCGCAAACGGCTGACGGACGCTCTGTTGGACGCCCTTCCCATATCACGGCAGGTTCAGTTACGTACGCCGCAGTTCAAGATGCGCATGTACGGCCTTTCGGTCCAGGATACGCTCACGGCAGCCACGTCCCACGACGGCAGCCCCCTCTCCCGCTTGGCCGGTCACAACGACTGCTTTGGCGCTTCTGAGACAGATTACGGTACTTTCGACAACGAAACCAAGGACCGTGAATTCTGGAAAGCCGAAACGCGCTACACTATCATGGGCGGGGAAACCTGCGGCCTGTCGGATTACTGCACTTGCACCGCCTCCCTGAAGGACATGGCAGACTACCACTGGACCTACCTGAACAAGGATTATCATTCGGATGTGCTCAACCGTTGGAAGTCTTCAGGTTGTTACAACGAAGTCGTGAGCCGGCTGGGCTACCGTCTGGTCATGACGGATCTTTTCTACGCCCGGGATTTCGCTGCGGGGAAACCTTGCTCCGTGACCCTCCGTTTCTACAATACGGGCTTCGCTGCCCCCATGAATCCGCGTGATGCCATTCTGGTGTGGGAAACGCCGGATGGGGAAAGGGTAGAAACGTCGCTCGACAGTGATCCACGGACCTGGCAGCCTGGTTATCATACGGTGGCGGGAAGCTTCACTCCTTCCACCTCCAAGGGAACCCTGTATCTGAAACTGTCCGATCCGCTCCTCCGCGAGCGCCCCGAATACTGCATCGCCCTTGCCAACGAGCAGGTCTTCGATCCCGGTACCGGGTTGAACAAACTGTTTGAAATCCAATAAATCCAGAATCAACGATGAAAAAGATTGCATGGCTTCTTGCAGCGATGACCTTGTTTGCGCTTTCCTGTAGCAAACCTGGCCAGAATGACAAGAAAGAGGACAAAAAGCAGGACGAGACGGAAGCCCCCATCACCATCGACGGTGATTTCACCGACTGGGCTGACCTGAAAGGCGCCGTATCCGCAAGGAACAGTTCGGAATCCCTTTGGGAAGCGGTCAAGGAACTGCGTGTATACGCCCAGGGAGACTATGTCTATTACTACATCCGTTTCGACAAGGAAACGATGAAGGAGTTTTTCGAGGCCAATGATACCTTCCCCGCCCGCGTGAACCTCAATACCGACGGGGAGTTCTCTTCCGGCTATCAGAATTATTTCCTTCAGGGCTATGACTTCATCATCGAGATGTCCCTCGGAAACGGTGCCGGCGGCTGGGCTACGGCTGAGAACGGTACGCTCTGTCAGCGCATCAACGACGGCTGGTCCGAACTTCTGGGAGAGAACAGCGGCCTTACCATCGGTAAAGGCAACGGGTATGAGTATGAGTTGATGCTGGATCGCACCATCTTCAACGACGCGGTGGCAAAAAGCGCGGTGCCCATGCCTATGGGGGACACATTCCAGACCAGCATGCGCTTTTATGAGACTTCATCTTCCGGCAAATGGGAGGAACTCTCCAACATGCCCAACGCTGACGGCGGTTACGGAAACCTCCTGGAAGTAACTTTCTCCAAGTAGTTTTTACATGAGGCGGATGGTGTCCATATTCCTGTTCCTGACGCTCTTTGCGGGGTGCCGGGAGGCGGGTGTGCAGGATTTCTGGAGGACCCACAGCATCGATTACAGCGATGTCGATGCGGCACAGGACCAGTTTGCCATCTTCGCTGAGAAAGCCGTGGCGGCCCCGGAGGCTGATGCCCTTGCCGCTATGGATGTCCTTTTTGACAGACTGAAAGAGGACGAAGTTGCTTATTATCTCTATACCGACTGGGTTGACGACGCTTTCTACCATCTCCTCTCACCCTGCCGCAATGCTGCGGTTTTTGCGAAAGCCGTGGAGCGGATGGTCGCCGACGGGATCCTGTCCGAGGGCGAGTGCGCCCCCTATCTCCAGAAAGCCGGTTGGATCCAGTACAATCAGGAAGGCGCTCCTGCCACCCTCCCCGGTGTCGTGCCGCAAGGCATGCGTACCGTGGTGCTGGTCCTCGACCTGGGCTGTCCTTCCTGCCGGGAAGCCCTCACGGTCTTGGCCGGCAAGCCGGAATGGGCCGACTGTCGGCATGTCGCCATCGGCTGCGGATCGGGAGTCCGTCCCGACATCCCCGGATGGGAGTATTTCTTCCCTGACAACGCCACGGACATTTTCGATCCGCATCTTACGCCTGTCTATTTCGTGGTTTCCCCTGACGGAAAGGTGGAAATCCCGTATACACTTGCCCTTTAGAGACCTATACCATGAGAATGAACGTCTTTTCCATCCTTTCTGTTGCTACGGCCGCCTTATTTGTGTCGTGCGGTCTATCTTGCACGAAGATCAAGGATGATCCCAAGCAGGAAGTGGTGGATCCTGATCCTACTCCGGTCGATTCCCAGCCGAAACCTACGGGCCCCCAGCCCGGAACCTATACCTTCGTCGCATCGCCCCTGAAAGGGAAATGGGAGGCGGGAGACAAGATCTATGTGCACGGTGCTTATGGACCTGCCGCGCAGATGGTCACGCTTTCGGCTTCGGACATTTCATCGGACGGCCGGACGGCCAGTGCCAGACTGGATGCCGTCACGGAGTATCCCGCGCAGCCAGACGGACTTTATGCTGCCTGGCCTGGTGAGGCGGTCATCGGGGAAGATGGTATTACGGAGGGAACAACGGGGTTTAATCGCACGGACGGGCTCCTATCCGTCGCCTACCTCACCGATAACCGTTTCGAGTTTGTCGACGCCTCCTCCGGCCTTTCCTTTTCGGTATCGGGGTATTCCCGGTTCGTGCTCGCCGGTAACCAGCGTCCCGGTCTCCGCTTCACGGACTATGAAGTGGAATTCACCTCCCTTATCGAGTCCTTCTATAACCGGAAAAATGACGGGTATCCCTTCCTGGAGGGAACGGTCACGGATGGGAAGGTCCTACTTTGGTTCCCCGGCAACCTTTCCCTGAAGGAGGGGTTGACGCTTTATTTCGGAAATGATGGAACCTGGCCTTTTTCCTATGTCAAGGCGGGCGACATCAAGTTGACCGCTGGAAAAATCGTCGATCTCGGAGATATTACATCTGCACTGGTGCCCTATGACGGACCTGAGCCCAGGATGCCGGAAATCGGGAATCGCACCAAATATGCCGTTAAATTCAATGAACTGTCGGGCCTCTGCCTGAGTGAGGACGGCAGTTTCCTCTGGGGACTCGGAGACGGCAGTGAAATCGTCCGGCTTTCTTTTGAGGGAGAGGTGCTGGAAAAGGCGAGTCTGAAGACCACGAGCGGCTCTTCCATTGACTCGGAAGCCATATCCTTGAATTATGATACCGGAGATCTTCTGATCGGCGGGGAGCCTGCCAGTGTGTGCAACATCCCAAAGGACAAAATCGGCGGTATTTTCAGTTCAAGTACGTTCAAGGGCGTCGATGCCCTTTTCAAGATCGACGACGCGAAGGGCTTCAGTAATGCCGGCCTGGAGGGTCTCACCTATTACAAGGACGGATTGGCCTATGCCGGCACGCAGACCGGTTCTTACCTCTACCTTTGTGACTTGGCAACCGGTGAGGTGAGATGGAGGAAGGATCTGCGGACAATCTTCCCGGCCATCACCGAAATCGCCGACCTCTGCTATGATCCGCTGACGGACTGGCTGTGGATCATCGATTCGGAGTCCCGGTATTTCTTCGCCTTGACCGGCGATGCTGAAACCTTGCTCGGTTCCTATTCCACCTTCCAGAAGGGGAAGATCGAGAATCCCGAATCCATCTGTGTAGATCACGCCCACGGTTGCATCTGGGTGGGTGACGACTACGGCTCCACTTCCTATTTGTACCGTTTCGATTTCACCGGCCTGGACGAGGCCATCATTCCCGCCGAATAAAATGAATAAGTTCGCCCTCTCCGCCCTTGCCGTATCCCTGCTGGCCGTCTCCTGCAAGCAGAAGGAGAAAGAGGCCGCCCTGCAGTATTATGCCACCCCGCACACCTACGACATCGTTTCCGTCGCGGAACCGCCGCAGGACAACGAGGTGCGCAACATCATCTTCATGATCGGCGACGGCATGGGCCTGGAGCAGGTCAGCTGCGCGTGGGTGCTGAACCACGGCAAGCTGAATCTGGACAACATGACCCACGTGGGTCTGTCCCGCACCTGGTGCACCAATGAGCTCATCACGGACTCCGGAGCGGGCGGAACGGCCCTCTCTTCGGGCAAGAAGACGGCCTACAGCCATGTGGGTACGGCGCCGGACAGCACGGACATCCCTTCTATCCTGGTAAAGGCCCGGGAGCTGGGCAAGAAAACCGGCGTGGCCGTCACCTGCCACTTCGCCGATGCGACCCCTTGCGATTTCTGCTGCCACAACGAGTACCGCTATAACCAGGAGGACCTCATCGCCGATTATGTGGAATGCGGCGTGGACTATCTCTCCGGCGGCGGTCTGGACTGGTTCACCGTGAAGCGGACCGACGGGCGTGACATTACGAAGGAAATGGCTGCGGCAGGCTATACCGTGGCCCGTACGGAAGAGGAACTGATGCAGGCGGAACTGCCGGTCATCGGCATCCTGGCCCCGGATAACCTGCCCGTGGCGATGGAGCGAGGCGACCTGTACCGCCACACCGTGGCCCGCGGACTGGACATCCTGTCCCGTGAAAGCGGCGAAAAAGGCTTCGTGATGATGCTGGAAGGCTCCTGCATCGACGACTGGCTGCACGGGAACGACATTGCGAAGGCTATGGAGGAACTCCTGGACTTCGACCGTACCCTGGGTGATGTCCTCCAGTGGGCGGCCGCCGACGGGCACACCCTGGTAGTAATGACCGCCGACCATGCCACCGGCTGCCTTACCCTGCAGGACGGGAATCTGGAGAAAGGGGAGATCGGCGTGTTCTTCGCCAGCGAAAGCCATAACGGCATCGCCGTTCCCTTCTATGCGTGGGGCCCCGGCTCCGCCGCTTTCACCGGCATCCGCGAAAATGACGAATGGGGACGTCTTGTCGCCTCCTTTGTTTCTCAAAACGAAACCAATTGAAACGTTTTTTATCCTATTAAATGAAACAAAAGCTTTCAATTGAAACGTTTAATTCATTATATTTGCCAAGTAATCACTTTTAGTTGCACTATGAGAATCCGTTTATTTACGCTGCTTGTCATTTTTCCGATGCTATTCTGTTGCACAAAGCCGGAAGAGGGAAGTAAAGAGAAGCAAGAAGAAAAGGAAAACGTAGATCCTACGCCCGTAACTCCGGTCAATCCGGAGGATGACGACCTGGCTCCCCAGGTCAAGGACGGGGATGTCATCCTGGTCACCAACGAAACAGTGGAAAGATTCCTGACGGAGGTGACATATCCGGAGAACAATTACACCGAGACCCACCTGCTGGATGAGGCCTATCAGCCGACCTGTCCCGGCAAGTATGACAAGCCGCAGTCCTTTACGATCCGCTGGACCGCCGACAAATCGGCCGGGGATCCGGTCGCCCGCCTGTGGGAGGATGACGGCTGGAGTCGTGAATACACCAACCTCGTTGCTGAAGATTACTATCTGACCATCTCCAACCTGCGCCCCAATGCGAATTATCATTTCGAAGTGAAGGCCGGTGGCAAGGTGCTTACTTCCGGTGCCTTCAAGACGACGGGACATGTCCATCAACTGTTCTTTTCCTCGGGAGTCCGGAACGTCCGTGACCTGGGTGGCTGGATGACAAAGGATGGGAGTAAGACCGTCAAGTACCGCAAGATTTACCGCGGTGGCCGGCTGGAGAAGGGCAAACTCGTGACCAGCGGAAAGAAAGATATCCTGGCGGAGGGCATCAAGGCCCAGTTGGACCTTCGTGGAAAAAGCGATGTGCTCAGCGAAAGCCCCATCGAAGGCATTGAATTCTGCGCTCCGGTTATCGAGGAAGGTTATACGCATTTGCTTCGGAATGATTCGGAGAAGGCAAAGCAGTGCATCGAGTTTATCATGAAGTGCGTCCGCGAGGACAAGCCTGTCTATTTCCATTGCTCGCTGGGACGTGACCGCACTGGAACGATTGCCATGCTCGTTCTGGGCCTCCTGGGCGTGAACGAAGGGGATATCTCCAAGGAATACGAACTTACCCAGTTTGCTCCTCATGGCTGGGCTACATCCGACGGCGAGAAGACCAAAATGACCCGTAAGGCGGATTATGCAAGTGCTGCCAGGTATATCTGGGCTCTGGCCGGTGAGGACGGAAGTTTTGCGGACGGCGTTGAGTCCTATCTCCTCACCATCGGCATTTCGCAGGAAGAGATTGATGAGTTCCGCAGCCTGATGTTGGAATAATTCGGATTTTTTACAACAAACGACGAATAATCAATTAATCACAGATACCCATGAAATCATTAGCTAAGTATTTGTTCATTGCTACGCTTTCCGCGTTTGCTTTCGCCTCCTGCGATAAAGTTCCGGAAAATGAGATGCTAAATCCGAAGGGCACTCCCGTCCAATTCACTTTCTCGGCAAAAACCACTTCTGAAACAGAGGCTACTCTCAAGGTCGTTTCCAATGTTCCTGTCCCCGCCGACGTTGCCATCGCCCTCGCTGTGGATCCCACTTCCACCATGAAGTCCGGCATGTCCTTCCCCTCCGAGTTGGTTATGAAAGCCGGCGAAAGCGAAGTGACCGGAAAGTTGGTCATTGACAAGGACGCCCTTGTCCCCGGTACGACCACGACGGCGAAGCTGGCCGCTTCCGTTGCCGGTGTGGTTTTTGGCTCCGCCTCAGCGAACACCATCACCATCGAGCCGAAGGAAGAGCCCAAACCCGAACCCACCGGTGATAGTGATATCAAGATCGACGGTGAATTCTCCGATTGGGACGACGTGAAGACCGTGCTCATCTCCGAAGACGAATCCAAGCCGCTGAAGGCCTTCAAAGTGGCCTTCGACAAGGAATACATCTACTTCTATCACAAGCGGAACAACGATCCTGCCATGTGGGGCGGCGGTTATTACTACTTCTTCGTCGATACGGACAACAATGTGGCTACCGGCCCTGCCGACAGGGACAATCTGATAGGGCTTGACAAATGGATGTACCTATATTTCTTCCTGGGTTCCTCCGAAGCTCCCGAGATTCCTGATGCTCCGGCTGGCGCTATTGAAACAGATGAAGAATATACGTGTGCCGCGAACGCTCTCGCTGGTAAGATCTCCGAGGATGTGGTGGAGACGGAAATCCGTATTCCTTTGGCCGATTTAGGCATTACGTACGGAAGCACCATCAAGGTTTACACCTCCGGTAACAAAAGCGCGAGCAACCTGAGGAGTCAGCCCATCGTCGTGAACGTGGGTGGCGAGGCCCCGAAGCCTTCTTTTGCCGTCGATGGAAACTTTGATGAATGGGAAGATATCGAGGGTGTCAGCAATGGCAATTATATTCAGTTCAAGGTCGGTTCCGACGAGGAAAACCTCTATTTCTATTCCTATAGAGGGCTGGGCGGCAGATACTCGGCTCTCTGGGGGGGCGAAGGTTATCTCTACCTAGGGTTCGAACTGGATGGTGACGAAACCAATGGCGTGGAACTGAACGGTAACGGCATGTACGATTTCATCGGCTTCTTCTTCCCTTATGGCGGTACAGCCGAAGCGCCCGCCATCATCGAGACACCTGGTGAAGGTGGCGGCTGGCTCCCTGAGGAATTCACGCTCGCCAACATGAAATGCAAGGGTGTCGCCAATGACGAGGGTGCCTTCATCGAGTACAGCATTCCTCGTGCCGACCTCCCCGCCATCCCCAATACCACCATCAAGATCACATCCTGGGGTAACAAGGATATGAACAAGGTTACGATTGACTGCAGACTGTAGTCTCTGTCCATGCATGAAGAAGCGTGACCGTAACGGCCACGCTTCTTCATATAAGACGACAAGGAAAATGAATCGGAAAAAGAATACTTGGCTGCTGTATGCCCTGGTGACGATGATTACCTGGGGCATCTGGGGCGCTTTTAGCGACCAGACCACCCTTCCCAAAACGCTGGTCTATGTCGTGTGGGCCCTGAGTATGGTTCCCTGCGCCCTGGCGGCGCTCATTAACATTAAATTCAAGATGGACGTGCGCCGCAAGCCGGCGCTTCTGAGCCTCGCCGTGGGCCTGCTGGGTGCCGGCGGACAATTGGTGCTGTTCCTGGCCTTGGATTACGCGCCTGCATATCTGGTGATGCCGATGATTTCGGTGGCGCCCATCGTAACGGTCCTACTCTCCACTGTTTTTTTGAAGGAAAGGGTCAGCAAGCTGGGTATCCTGGGTATTGCCCTGGCCTTTGTCGCCCTTGTGTGCTTCGCGCTTCCGGACAATACAGACGGTGCAGTTAAAAGCTGGATTTGGATCGTGTATGCCTCGGTGGTCTTCATCTCCTGGGGTATCCAGGCCTTCGTGATGAAACTGGCGAACAATTCCACGCCGGACGCTGAGAGCGTATTTGTGTACATGGCCATCGCGGCCGTGCTGCTCATTCCCATCGCCCTGGCAATGGGTGACGGTTCCTGCATCACCTCGCAGGGATGGGGTGAGCTGGGCAAGGTCTTCGCTGTCCAGATCCTGAACGCCATTGGTGCCTTTACGCTGGTATATGCGAACCGGTACGGCAAGGCCATGATCGTGGCTCCGCTGGCCGACGCCTGCGCCCCGGTCATCATGTGCGTCATATCCCTGATCCTGTATTCCGCCATCCCTACGGTGCCGCAGATCATCGGTATCGTGGCGGCGATCAGCTGCGTGTTCATTTTCAGCCGGGAGTAAGCGATGAAAAGATTCATCCTTCTTCTGGCCCTGGTCCTTGGCTCCTGTGCCTGCAGGGAAACCCCTTCGCCTGTCCCGACGGAGGAAAGTGTCCGGGTTCCCCTCCAGTCTTCCATCACCCATGTGCAGCCGATGACGGGTATCGTCCTGTGGAATACCAGCAGCGCCGTGAAGAAGGACTATGTACAGCTGGAGTATTCCTATATGCTGTACAATGACGTGTGCAAGGAAAAGGACGTGTTTGACTGGACGCCCATGGACAAGCTGCTGGAGACGGCGGCTTCCCGCGGCCACCAGGTCGTGGTGCGTTTCCGTTACACCTATCCGGGTTATGCCAGCGCCGTACCGGACTATATCAAGGAATGGCCGGGCTATGAGGCCCGGTGGGCCAAGGCGGATGGCCGGCCCAAGGCGGACACGGAGTATCCTGACTGGCGCTGCGAGGAATTGCAGCGTTTCCACATGGAGTTCCATCGTCGTTTTGCCGAGCGGTACGACCAGGATCCCCGGTTGGCTTTCGTGGAAATCGGTTTCGGCCATTGGGCCGAATACCACGTCTATGACGGCCTGTTTATCAGCGGTCAGACTTTTCCCTCCCATGATTTCCAGGCGGAGTTCCTGCCCAAGATGGATGAGTGGTTCCAGCATACGCCCTGGCTTTTCTCCATCGATGCATCAGACAGCAAATACGCCCCCTTTCATAAGAAGAAAGAACTACTCGACCTGAACTTCGGCAACTTCGACGATTCCTTCATGTGTGAAGACTGGGACGGTTACAACTGGGACGGCTGGAAGTTCTTCGGCGAAGACCGCTACAAGAAAGCCCCCGCGGGCGGCGAGTTCAGCTACTACTCCGACTATGACCAAAAGCATGTCCTGGACAAGGAAGGCATGTACGGACGGGTGTTCGAAGATGTGGTGGCGAAGGTCCATATGACGTTCATCATCGGCAACGACCAGCCCGGGAAACAGACCCCGGAGCGCATCGCCGAGGCTGCCATGTCTATGGGATACCGGTTTGAAATCCGGGATTTCCAGGTCAAGGAAGGGGAGGGCGCGTCTGTCCTCATCGCCAACGTGGGCGTCGCTCCCATTTACCGTTCTGCCTTCGTGGAGGTGGAAGGCGTCCGCGGAGACTTCGACCTCCGCACCCTGATGCCCGGCGATGAAGCCTGGGTCACCATCCCCTGCAACGCCACGTCAGCCTCCCGTCCCTCTATCGCCTGTGATCACCTGGTCCCCGGCCAGGAGATCCAGTATCAAGCCGATGTGAAATAGCAGGCCGTGGAATATACGTGATTTGAAAAGGAGCCGACTCGAAGTCGGCTCCTTTATTATGGGTTATTGGCGTTGTTTGAAGTGGTGTGTCAAAGTGGTGCCGACGTTGACGGAATGAACTTTCAAGTCTGGCTTGTACACGGGAAACGGCTTTCACCGCCATTTCTCTGCTCAAATCTCCCGATATTCAGCCATTATGCTATTTTCCCCGAGACTTGTGCTTCAAATCACCTTTCCAGGTCAGATTCATGGTACAAGCCAGACTTGTACACCCAAGAAGTGCGCCTGAGGGTGTATACTGGACGTTGGGTGCAATGATCCCATGACACCGCTTTACTCCAATGTACACTGCTCCAGTGTGCAAGGGAACCACGTTTCGTGAATGATTTCATGCACACTCTTCCGGATAATCATCATTTTGGACGGTTTAAGGGGAGCAGTGTACACAATATCAGTCCTCCATTTATTTGCTGATGTACACAGGTGCAGCGTACATATCTGGAGGCCTTTGTTTCAGACACTATGTAGATTGTCAAAAGTGGTGTCAAAAGGAGCACCACCCTTGACGAAAATGGGGGGGGTAAAATGACAAAAGTGTGTCTGTTCCCGACACCACCTCTAGCACCTTCTCGATGAAAATAACATACTTGAGTGGATGAGGGAGGAAGGGAGTACTCTCCCGGAGGACTCCGTTCCGCTTCGCTCCACTCCGGCCCCTCCCATTGTCTCCTGCGTCCCCGCCATAGGCGGGAACTTGTATCCAACGGGCCCCTCCCCCTACCCGTGTCCGGGGGTGGACACGCCTCCGGGAGGGTACTCCCTTCCCCCCTCAGCACGGCTGAGGGAGCATTTCATGGCCAAAACGTTCCCTGAGGCGTGCTCGCACCCGGAGATGCATCAAGAACAGAGGGTGACCTTAAATCAAGATTGACTTTTGGGTCACCCTCCTTTCTTGTGCGTTTGTCGGATCAGGCCACTTTTTTACCAGTTCTTCCGGTCGAAGGTCCAGTCGGGGTAGAAGGCCTTGCCGTACTCGTCGTTCAGGAAGAGGGCGGAGTCGCCGAGGAGGCCCTTCAGCTGCCAGTTGAGCCACATGCGGGCCACGACGGCGAAGGCGCCGGCGTGCTTCTCGTAGTAGGTGCCGTGGTGGCCGTCCAGGGTGGAGATCTTCACGACCGGGAGGTCCTTGATGCGGCCGTAGTCGCCGTTGGCGTTCTCATAGGCCACGTCGGCCGTGCCACCGTTGATGTACAGCATCGGGGTGTGGAGGTTAGCGAGGGACTCTTTGGAGGCACCGCTCATGGCCATTTCACCCATACCGGAATTGAAGATCATGCAGGTCTTGATGCGGGGGTCGTGGGCCACGGCCAGCACCTGGGCACCGCCGCAGGACTGGCCCATTGCGGCGACCTTGTCCAGGTCCACCAGGTGATAGTAGTCGCTGGTGATGTCGGCGTTGCGGTCCGTGATCCAGTCCATGGCTTCCAGCAGCTGGCGGGCATAGGTGCGGAACGGGGCCGGTTCCTGCACTGCTTTCTTGCCCTTTTTCTTCTTTGCAGCCGCCTCGGCGGCCTTTCGGGCCGCTTCCTGCTCCGCCGCACGGGCGGCCAGTTCGGCCTCCGTGTAGGGAGTAAGCCGTTCACCATTGCCCATGATGGCCACTTCCTTCGTCTCCGGGTACCAGCCTCTCACGACGCCTTTCCACTGGGCGTAGAACTTGTCGTCTGGCATGTCCTCATAAGGGCCGATGGCGAGGACGAGGTAGCCATAGGAGGCGACTTCGCTCAGGAGGCGGCTCATTTCCAGGTTGTTGTTCGCGCAGGCGCCGTTGGCATACAGCAGCACGGGGATTTTCCCGTTCTTCTCCACGTAGCCGCGGAGGTCCTTCGGACGGTAGATCGTGTGGGTGGGAAGGGTGGCATCGCCTACGGCGACAGATTTCCAGGGACCGGTTCCGCCGTTTTCGATGACCTGTTCCTGTTTGGTCTGCGAGAGGCAGACGACACCTGCGGCGAGGAGCGCCGCGGCAAGGGCAAAGATTCTTTTCATATGCTTGGGTTCAAGGTTTTCTTCCGCAAGTTACGTTTTTTTTCGTAGCTTTGTATGCTATGATTGATATCCTCTGTAAGAATGACGGCCGCCGGCACGGCGTGAAGACGGGTTCGGACCTCCTGGAGCTTTCCCGGAAGGATTGTCCGGAAGCCGTAGACCCGAAGACCGGGAAACTGTATCCGGTGCTGGCCGCCCTGGTTGACCATAAGCTCAAGGAACTGAGTTTCCGCGTTTTCTTCCCGCACGAAGTCACATTCATCGGGTATAACCATCCCGATGGAAGGCGGACCTATATCCGTTCGCTGAGCTTCCTGCTGCAGCATGCGGTGCGCGACCTGTTCCCGGGCAAAGTGCTGCTCATCGACCATTCCCTGCCCAACGGCCTGTACTGCGAACTGCGGGAAGGCAAGCCCGGCGGTCCGGTCTTCAAACCGGACGCCGAGGCGATGGAGCGTCTCCGGGCACGGATGCGGGAGATGGTGGATGCCGACCTTCCTTTCACTACGGAAAAGATCCCTTCAGAGGAGGCCGAGGCCCTGTTCGAGGCACAGGGACAGCCGTACAAGGCGCAGCTCCGCCGTTCGCTCGGCCGGTACTTCTGCCGGGTGTACTACCTGGATGGCCAGGTGGATTCGTTCCACGGGCCGCTGGTGCCGTCGACCGGCTATCTGCAGGTATTTGGCCTGCTGCCATTCCACAAGGGCTTCTGCCTCCAGCCGCCTTCCAATACGGACTATTCCAAGGTGGCCCGCCGGCAGCCGCAGAGCAAGCTGGCCGCCACTTTCAAGGAGTATTCGGCCTGGTGCCACACGACAGGCATCGGCGGCATCGGAACCCTGAACCAGAAACTGCTTGAGGGCGGTGCCGTGAAGCTGATCAACCTGTGCGAGGCCCGGCAGGAAAGGGAATATGCCAAGGTGGCGGACCTCATCTACGCCCAGCGCGACCGGGTGAAAATCGTCTTCATCGCCGGCCCTTCTTCCAGCGGAAAGACGTCCTCCTCGCTCCGTCTGGCCCAGCAGCTCCGCATCCTGGGGATGGAGCCCAAGGTGATCGAACTGGACAACTATTTCGTGTCCCGGGACCGCACGCCGCTGGACGAGGACGGTGAATTCGACTTCGAAGCGCTGGAGGCGATGGATCTGGAATTGCTTGGGAATCATCTCAATACGTTGCTTGCAGGCGGCCGGGTGGAGCTTCCGCGCTATGATTTCAAGCAGGGGAGGCCCTTCTTCGAGGGCAACTTCATGGAACTTGACGAGAATGACATCCTGATCATGGAGGGCATCCATGCCCTGGATCCCGGGATGGTCCCGTCCGTGGACCAGAGCCGCATTTTCCGCGTGTACGCATCGGCCCTGACCTCGCTGAACGTGGACGAGAACAACAATATCTCCACCACCGACAACCGGCTCCTGCGCCGGATGGTCCGGGATTTCCGATACCGCGGGACCAGCCCGGAGGCGACGATCCTCCGCTGGCCGTCCGTCCGCCGGGGCGAGAACAAGTACATCTTCCCCTTCCAGGAGAACGCCGACGCCCAGTTCAACTCCGCCCTCCTGTATGAGCTTCCTTTGCTGAAATACTTTGCGGAGCCTCTTCTGCGGCGCATCCATCCGTCTTCGCCGGCCTATACCGAGGCCATCCGCCTGCTCAAGTTCCTGGATTATATCGTCGCCCTGACCCCCGAGGAGATCGCGGCCATTCCGCCCACCTCCATCCTGCGTGAATTCATCGGCGGACAGACGTTATGATGAAAGAATACATCCAAGTCAGAGGGGCGCGGGCGAACAATCTGCAGGGAATCGACGTAGACATCCCCCGCAATGAATTCGTCGTGGTGACGGGGCTTTCCGGGAGCGGGAAGTCCTCGCTCGCCTTCGATACGATCTATGCGGAGGGGCAGCGGCGCTATATGGACACGCTGTCCACCTATGCGAAGCATTTCATGGGCATCCTGGAGAAACCCGAGGTGGAGGAGATCCGGGGACTCAGCCCGATTATTGCCATCGAACAGAAGACGACCGGGAACAATCCCCGTTCCACGGTAGGGACGATTACGGAAATCTATGACTTCCTGCGCTTGCTATACGCCAAGGGCTCCCGCGCCATTTCGCCCGAATCCGGCAAGGAGATGGTCCGGTATACCGATGCGCAGATCGTTGACCTTATCATGACCTCCTACCGGGACCGGAAGTGCTACCTGCTCGCTCCGCTCGTGCGGGGCCGCAAAGGCCATTACCGCGAGCTGTTCGACCAGCTCCGGAAGCGGGGCTATACCGAGGTCCGCATCGACGGGGAAATCCTTCCGCTGCAGGAAGTGTCGGCCCTGGACCGCTACAAGCCGCATTTCATCGAACTGGTAGTGGACCGGCTGAAACCCGGGGCAGGGGATGACAAGCGCATCCGCGACTCGGTGGGGCAGGCCCTGAACGTGGGCAAGGGGTCCGTCGCCGTGATGGACCTGGAAACCGGTGCCCTGCAGCATTTCTCCAAGCACCTGGTGGATCCGGAGACCGGTACTTCCCTCCAGGAACCCCAGCCTCATTCCTTCTCATTCAATTCCCCGCAGGGATACTGTCCCCATTGCAAGGGCCTTGGAACCATCGTGGATGTCAATGTGGATACGATCGTCCCCGACCGGACGAAATCCATCGCCGACGGGGCCATCGCTCCGCTGGGAAAGGTACGGGAGAGCAAGAAGTTCGACATCGTCCGCTCCATTGCGCGGAAATACGGTTTCAGCCTGTACGATCCCATCGGCACGCTTCCGGACGAGGCGGTGACCCTGCTCGTGTACGGGTCGGACGAACTGTTCCGCGTGGGGGACGGCGGCTTGTCCGAAATGGAGGCCTGGGACGGGGTGATCGACCATATCGAGGACCGGATCGTGTGTCCCGACTGCCACGGAACCCGTCTTTCGAAGGAGGCCCTCTGCTTCCGGGTGGACGGGAAAACGATTGCCGACGTGGCTGCGATGGAGATGTCCGAACTGCGGAAGTGGCTGGACGAGATTCCTGCCGGGTTCAACGAACGGGAGAAGAATGTTTCCCGCGATATCCTGAAGGAATTGCGGGACCGCGTGCAGTTCATGCTGGACGTTGGTCTCGACTACCTGTCGCTGGACCGCGCCACCGGCTCGCTTTCCGGCGGCGAAAGCCAGCGGATCCGGCTGGCGACCCAGATCGGCTCCAAGCTCGTGAACGTGCTGTATATCCTGGACGAACCGTCCATCGGCCTGCACCAGCGGGACAACCGCAAGCTCATCGCCTCGCTGAAGGCGCTCCGGGACGAGGGCAATTCCGTGATGGTCGTCGAGCACGACGCGGAAACGATGTTCAGTGCCGACTGGCTCGTGGATGTCGGCCCCGGCGCAGGGGAGCAGGGCGGACGGATCTGCCTCAGCGCCCCGTTGGAGACGCTGCTGAAGGACGCGCCGATGGATGCGGAAACGGCCTCCCACGCAGTCCTGGGGCCGTCTGTCACGCTGGATTACCTGCGCGGAAACCGCACTATTCCGGTGCCCTCTGTCCGCCGCCGCGGAAACGGGGAGGCGCTCACGCTGTACGGAGCCACCGGCAACAACCTGAAAGACGTCAACGTGTCGTTCCCGCTGGGATGCTTCATCGGTGTGGCCGGACTCAGCGGCAGCGGGAAATCCTCGCTGGTGAACGAGACGCTGATGCCCATCCTCAAGCGGAAATTCTACAACGCCAAGGAAAAGCCGCTCCCGTACAAGGGAATCGCGGGCGTGGAGCACATCGACAAACTCATCGAGATCGACCAGTCTCCGATCGGCCGTACGCCCAGGTCCAATCCCGCCACTTTCACGGGCGTGTTCAATGACATCCGGCTCCTGTTCGAGGAGACGCAGGATGCCAAGGTCCGGGGCTTCAAGGCCGGCCGCTTCTCGTTCAACGTCCCGGGCGGACGCTGCGAGGAATGCAAGGGCGCGGGCATCAAGGTCATCGAGATGAACTTCCTGCCTTCCGTCCACGTTCCCTGCGACCAGTGCCGCGGTCGCCGCTACAAGGAAGACACCCTGGCCGTGCGCTACAAGGGAAAGAACATCAACGACGTGCTGGAAATGCCCATTGCCGAGGCCTATGAGTTCTTCAAGCCCATCCCCAAGATCGCCACGAAACTCAAGGCGATGGTGGACGTGGGCCTCGGGTACATCCACCTGGGCCAGTCGGCCGTGACCCTGTCCGGCGGCGAATCCCAGCGGATGAAACTGGCGGCGGAGCTTTCCCGCCCGTCCACCGGCCGCACCCTCTACATCCTGGACGAACCCACGACGGGTCTCCATTTCGAGGACATCCAGGTGCTCCTGGGCGTGCTGGACCGCCTTGTGGAGGCCGGCAACACCGTCATCATCATCGAGCACAACCTGGACGTGCTGAAGTCCGTCGACTGGATCCTGGACATGGGTCCCGAAGGCGGCCGCCGCGGCGGACGCATCGTTGCGGAAGGCACTCCCGAGCAGCTCGCTTCCGACCCCGCCTCCGTTACCGGTCCTTTCCTGAAGGACGTGCTTTAACACCCGGCCTGCTGGCTGCAAATACGGCTTGGGGAAGAGAGGGCAGAATCGTTAATCTGTTTGAATAACCGTTTTTATGCGCTATATTTGTCGCCCCAAAAGATAGTGTGTTATGAAAGATTGGAAGGTTGCCGTCGTTTCGCTGGCGGTTTTTGGATTGGTTTCTTGTGAGAAAGCACGTGTTCCCGAGCAGGATGTCTTTGCCCGATATGGTGTCGATGAAGTGATCAAGTCCGATTTCCTGTACCGGGCCGGATCCGGAATACGGATTACGGACATTTCCGGCTACGTGGATGCTGACGGCATCGGTACGCTGGAATTCTGCTATGACGATGAAAGGGGAAGGGCGCATAAAACCCTGTACTGTAACAGCATCTGGCAATACGATATGGAGTTCATTCCGATGGACGCGCTTGATTCGACGCTTCCGCTGGCGGTCAAGAAGGCGTTCTACGGCCTGGATTTCGAGCACGAGATAGGCTTGTACCCGGACTGGGGCGAGCGTTTCTGCCTGATGACCCGGCGAGGGATCCCGGAGCCGTACTATGAGTTCTGCTTCCATGAAATCCTTTCCGAAAGGCACGTCCTCTCGAACTTCGCCTTGATCAGTGAAGGAGGCGAAGTGCTGGAAGACAGTCACCTGGCTTTCAACCAGTCCGACTGGTTCTATGACTTTGACGATGCGCTGGGATTCATTTCCGGCCGCTATCCCGGAAGTACGGTCCTTGCCTATGCCAACGAAACAGGGAATGGCGTATTCTATCTCCGGCATGAAGGAATCCGTAAAAAAGTCTATTTCCGGAATAACTACAAGCAATACGGCGATATCGAGTTTGCCTGGCGGGAAACGGTTTATCCGCTTCCGGAGGGAATGACCGTCCCCCAGTCCGTCCTGGAGAAGGTCGGGGACCTTCCTTATTCCGAAGTGATCCGGTATGAGTCCGCCCTTGAGAACGGATTCGGCTTCAAGGAGGGGGATACTATTGTCTGGGTGGCGGAGGAGTAGCCACTGTCGTTTTTTTTTACTATTTTAGCAGACTGGAACGAAAACAAAATCCAAACGATATGTCTGAGAAAGTCAACAAATTGATGAACGACAGCGCCGCCATCCGGTGGACCGCGCTTGTGCTCATCGCCCTCATGATGTTCTTCGCGTACCTGTTCGCAGACATCCTCTCACCGCTCAAATCGCTCCTGGAATCCACCAGGGGCTGGGACAGCGCCACGTTCGGCACGTATGCGGGCGGCGAGTATTTCCTGAACGTATTCTTTTTCTTCCTCATCTTTGCGGGCATCATCCTGGACAAGATGGGGGTGCGTTTCACCGGCCTGCTGAGCGCTTCGCTCATGGTGGTGGGCGCCGTAATCAAGTATGTCGGCGTCAGCGAATGGTTCCAGGGAACGGAAATGATGGCCTGGCTCAACAGTTGGTGGACCTCGTTCCCGGGCAGCGCGAAACTCGCGACCCTGGGCTTCATGATTTTCGGCTGCGGCTGTGAGATGGCTGGTACCACGGTGTCCAAGGCCATTGCCAAGTGGTTCAAGGGCAAGGAGATGGCCATGGCCATGGGCGTGGAGATGTCCATCGGCCGCCTGGGCGTTTTCGCCGCCATGTGGATCTCTCCCGCCATTTCGAAGGCATTCCCGGACGTCGTCGGCAGCCCCGTGCTGTTCGGTGCCCTGCTCCTGTGCATCGGCCTGATTTCGTTTGCCGTGTTCTGCGTGATGGACCGCAAGTTCGACGCGGAGTTGGCCGCCATCGGCGAGTCCGACACCTCCAAGGCCGACGAATTCCAGGTCAAGGACCTCGGGAAGATCTTCTCTTCCAAGATGTTCTGGATCGTCGCCATCCTTTGCGTACTGTACTACAGCGGCATCTTCCCCTTCCAGAAATTCGCCACCAACTTCCTGGAGGAGACGCTGCAGGTGGAGGCTTCCCTGGCCGCCCGTCTGTTCAGCTGGTTCCCCATCCTGGCCATGGTCCTGACCCCGTTCCTGGGCATTTTCCTGGACAAGAAGGGCAAGGGCGCGACGATGCTCATGGTCGGCGCCCTGATCATGATGGTGTGCCATCTGTGCTTCGCCTTCGTCCTTCCCGTGTACAAGGCCCAGTGGCTCGCCGTCGCGCTCATCCTCGTTCTCGGCGTGAGCTTCTCCCTGGTGCCGGCCGCCCTCTGGCCGTCCGTCCCCAAGATCATTGACGAGAAAATCCTGGGCAGCGCCTACTGCCTCATCTTCTGGGTCCAGAACATCGGCCTCTGGGGTGTCCCGCTCCTGATCGGCGCCGTGAACAAGAGCACGGGCGGCTACACCGTCCCGATGATTATCTTCGCGAGCTTCGGACTCATCGCCTTCTTCTTCTCCATCCTCCTCAAGATCGAGGACAAGAAGAAGGGCTACGGCCTGGAACTTCCCAACATCCAGGAAGACGGCGCCAAAGTCCCTGTCGAGTAGCGATGGCAGTTTCTTCCCGTAAATCCCTTCCCAGGGCAGCCTGTTGGGTTGCCCTGTTGTGCCTGGTGGTACCGATGTTCGCATCGTACTACTTTGACGACATGTTCTCCAGCATCTCGTACCTGTTCCAGGATGCCGGGACGACGGAACTGGGTTGGGACCAGGGCGCGTACGGCAGGTACGCCAGCGGCTACAGCGTCCTTTGCATCTTCGGCGGCCTAGCCCTGTTCGGCATCCTGCTGGACAAGTGGGGCGTCCGGGTAGCCGGTACCCTGTATGTGGGAATGATGGTTGCGGGCGCCGGCCTCGTGACCTGGGCCCTCCTGTCGGGCCAGGCGAAATCGGCGACCCTGGCCTATGCGGGTTGCATGGTGTTCGGACTCGGAAGCGAAATGGCCGGAACGGTGGTGAACCGGTCCATCGGCCGTTGGTTCAAGGACGGGGCGATGGCCCTCGCGATGGGCCTGCACCTCGCAATCGCCCGTCTCGGCACCGCTTTCGCGCTGGTGGTTTCCCCGAAACTTGTGGTCCAGCAGGCGAACCACGTGTATTCGCTCGCCGAAACGGCCCGCCCGGCCCTGCTGGGCATGGGCCTCATGGCGGCCGGCCTCATTCTCTGGGCGGTGTTCGTCGCCCTGGATGCCAGGCGGTTCCCCCGTTCGGGACCCAGAGAGAACACGGCGGACGACTTCCGCCTCAAGGATGCGTTCAAGGTGCTCGGGAACAAGAACTTCTGGCTGCTCGGCCTGCTGTGCGTGCTGTTCTACAGCGCCATCATCACCTTCAAGAAATTCGCGGGGGCCATCCTGATCCCGCGTTTCGGCATTCCTGCCGATACCGCCGGGACGATGGCCTCCATCCTGTCCTTCTCCACCGTCCTGTTCGCACCGCTGTTCGGCCGGATGGTGGACAAAGTGGGCAAGGGGACGCGCTGGATGATCTTCGGGTCCGTCCTCACCCTCGCCGCGCACCTGCTGCTGGCCTTCGCCCCGGCAGGCGTGCCGTTCTGGGGCTATCTGTCCATGGTCTTCCTGGGCATCGGCTATTCCCTGGTGCCCGCGGCCCTGTGGCCGAGTGTCCCGAAGATCGTCCCGGACAAGATCCTCGGGACCACCTTCGCCCTCCTCTACTGGGTGCAGAACCTGGGCCTGTTTACCTTCAAGCGGGTAGCCGGACACATCCTGAACAGCGAGTCCGGCACTCCTGTCACCGTGGAACTGATGTTCACCGGCCTGTGCATCATCGCCCTCCTCGCCGCCATCCTGTTCGCCCGCTCCTCCCGCAGGCATCCTGCGCTGCATCTGGACGATCCGAACAGATAACCGTATCTTTGCATGAAAAACCGCCCCATGTACGAACTGCTGGAAAAGATCAATACTCCTGAAGATATCAGAAGACTGTCCGTCAAGGAGTTGGAGACTCTTTGCGCCGAAGTGCGCCAATACATGGTGGAGTGCTGCGCGAAGAACCCCGGCCATCTGGGCTCCAGCCTGGGCGCGGTGGAACTCATCGTGGGGCTGCACGCCGTATATGACACGCCCCGCGACAAGGTCGTCTTCGACGTAGGTCACCAGGCCTATGCCCACAAGATCCTGACCGGCCGGCGGGAAGCTTTCCGGAAAAACCGTTGCAAGGACGGCATCAGCGGCTTCCCCAAGCGGGCTGAAAGTCCCTATGACGCATTCGGCGCCGGACATTCCTCCACCGCCATTTCCGCTGCCCTCGGCTTTGCGGAGGCGGCCCGGCTCCAGGGAACGAAGGAGCGGGCGGTCGCCCTCCTGGGCGACGGCGCCCTGACCGGCGGCCTGTCCTGGGAAGGACTGAACAACGCGGGGGCTTCGAAGGCCAACCTTCTGGTGATCCTGAACGACAACAACATGTCCATCGACCAGCCCATCGGCGGTCTGCATGACTATCTCCTCCGCGTCACGACGTCCCACACCTATAACAAGGTCAAAGGAAAGATTTGGGAGCGGCTGGGGGACAGCCGGTTGCGTGACTGGATCCAGGACCGTGTGACGGATACGAAATCCAACCTGGTCCGCGGCTCCGGCGGTGCCGTGTTCGAGTCGCTGGGCTTCCGCTATTTCGGCCCCATTGACGGGAACGACATCGCCCAGGTCACGGATACCCTCCGGCGCCTGCGAGACTTGAAAGGTCCCCGTATCCTGCATGTGATCACCAAGAAGGGCAAGGGCTATGCTCCTGCCGAGGCCGATCCCACGACCTGGCATGCTCCGGGCCGTTTCGACCCGGCTACCGGCAAGCGCGTGAAGACGGTCTACCCGGCCGACCGCTACCAGGACGTCTTCGGGGAAGTGCTGGTGGACCTGGCCCGCCAGGATCCGAAAGTGGTGGGCATCACGCCCGCCATGGCGACCGGCTGCGGGATGCAGCTTCTGGAAAAGGCCTTCCCGGACCGTTTCTTCGACGTCGGCATCGAGGAGGAACACGCCGTTACCTTCGCGGCGGGACTGGCCGCCGGCGGGATGAAGCCTTTCTGCAACATCTACTCATCCTTTTCCCAGCGCGCGTATGACCAGATCATCCACGATGTCGCGCTCCAGAACCTGCCCGTCGTGCTTTGTTTCGACCGGGCCGGACTGGTAGGGGAGGACGGCGCCACCCACCACGGCTGTTTCGATCTCGCCGCTTATCGCAGCATCCCCAACGCCATCATCTCCGCCCCCCGCAACGAACTGGAACTCAAGAACCTGATGTATACCGGCCTGTCCGTAAACGGAGGACCTTATATCGTACGCTACCCGCGCGGGTGCGGGGAAGGCGTAAACTGGCGGGATGCCGCCTATGGGAATCTCCCGGTCGGAAAGGGCGAAAAGCTCCTGGATGGCAAGGACGTCGCCATCCTGGCCATCGGCCCGGTGGTGAACCGTGCCCTGGAGGCTGCGAAACGGCACAAGGCGGATTTCTGGATCGCTCCTGCCGTCTACGACATGCGTTTCCTCAAGCCGCTGGACACTTCCATCCTGGAAGAAGTCTCCGGATACCGCATCATCCTGACCCTGGAGGACGGATCCCTGAAGGGCGGCCTGTTCGGCGCCGTCAGTGAGTATTTTGCCGGCCGCCTGGTCCGGCCGATGGTCAAAGGCCTCGGAATCCCCGACCAGTTCATCGGACAGGACACGCAGGCGGGCCAGCGGGCGGAATGCTGCCTGGATACGGAATCCATTTTCGGTATTCTCGTGGAAATGATGAAAAAATAGTGAAAAAGTTTTGTAGATTCGGAAAAACTTTCTACCTTTGCAATCCCTTTCAGCGATGAAGGATTCAAATGAGCCACGCCGATATAGCTCAGTTGGCCAGAGCACGTGATTTGTAATCTCGGGGTCGTGGGTTCGAATCCCTCTATCGGCTCGAAAGAAAAGCACTTTGGGAGGTTCGCATAGTGGCAATTGCGGCGGACTGTAAATCCGCTCCCTCAGGGTTCGGTGGTTCGAGTCCACCACCTCCCACCAAAGTAAGCGGAAGTAGCTCAGTTGGTAGAGCATCAGCCTTCCAAGCTGAGGGTCGCGAGTTCGAACCTCGTTTTCCGCTCGCAGGATAAGCCGGTGTAGCTCAGGGGTAGAGCGCATCCTTGGTAAGGATGAGGTCATGAGTTCAATTCCCATCACCGGCTCTTTTTTGTGCTTTAGATAACAATTGTTTAAACAATAACTTACATTATGGCAAAAGAAACATTCCAGAGAACCAAACCGCATGTCAACATCGGTACTATCGGCCACGTTGACCACGGTAAGACCACCCTCACCGCCGCCATTACCAAGGTGCTCGCCGAGCGCGTCGCCGGTAATGCCGACAAGGTGAAGTCCTTCGACCAGATCGACAACGCTCCGGAAGAGAAGGAGCGCGGTATCACCATCAACACCGCCCACGTCGAGTACGAGACCGCCAAGCGTCACTACGCTCACGTGGACTGCCCTGGCCACGCCGACTATGTGAAGAACATGGTTACCGGTGCTGCCCAGATGGACGGTGCTATCCTGGTTGTCGC
>JAEEGI010003565.1_pt1 | contig 37028 bp, 30 predicted proteins | sample 8958751 | NCBI WGS metagenome assembly JAEEGI01 (sample SAMN16246545, study PRJNA631951) | gut metagenome | biome: gut microbiome; feature: rumen; material: KS-attached | host: Bos | place: Iran: Karaj | collected 2018-10 | reverse complement strand
AATCCTCACGTCCATTCATTGTAAAACCGTTCCAGATGCAATCGATAAGTCCTGATTCAAGCTCCATGTCCTTTGAATCCCAGTTAATTGGCTTCTTTTCAAGCTCCCAGCCATTTCTCTTACATACTTCTTCTGCAAGTTCAAGGTCAAAGCCTGTATAGCTTCCATCATCTGCCATATATCCATATGGTGGAAATTCTGCATCAAAGCCTACTACAAATACGCCTTCCTTAGCAAGTCCTGAAGCTGCCTCTACTTTTGTCTCTCCATCTTTCCCTGCCGCTGTCGTATTTGTCTGTGCTGCATTCTTACTTCCACAACCTGCAAGGCTTACTGCGCATACTGCTGTTAATGCTAAACTTAATATTCTCTTTTTCATTTTATTTCTCCTCTTTTTTTCCCTTAAAAGGGCATACTAACTCAGTGTTTAATGATAGCACATTTTCTGCATCTTGTAAACCTTTTTTCTTTTTCTAGCTTATGAGATATTTATGATAAAGCCCTCCTTACTTTTTTAAGTAAGAAGGGCTCTTAGCGTTAAAAATTATGCATATTCATAATAAACTGCTTTTTCTAAACCATTCACTGATTTTTCTCAAAATGCACTTTGATAAAATAGTCAATATACCGTTCTATTTTTTTTAATGTTTCTTCCTTTTTTTCAGGCTCCCTATCGCAGGTCTGAATCAACATGCTCACAGGATATACATATTCCATTGCTAGCATCTCAGGATCTTCTTCTAAAAGCGCACCGTTTTTTATGAGGTCAGTAAAAATACTTACGTATTGTTTAACCATAAAATCCGACATGTGCTCAGTGACCTTTTTACTGAACAGTTCATCTTTGTATTGCTCTATGGTAATCATTCTTCTGACCTTGATTATTTGTTCATTTGTAACCGTATAGGCGATCTGGTGCATGCTAAAAGTCTTAAGTTCCTGTGCATTATGAATAAAGACCATTGAATGAAGTCCCATACCCATTGTTGAGTTATATTGTTCTTCTACCGATTTGTCAATACAATCAAAAATATCTTCCTTGCTTTTAAAATATCTATATAGATTAGGTGCTTTTATCCCGCTTTCTACCGCAATTTCTTCTACGGTAGTGCCGTCGTACCCTTTTCTAGAAAATAATTCCAGTGCTGCTTCTAATATTTTATCTCTATTTGAACCCGTTCTCAAATTTATTCCTCCCTCGTAGTTAATCAGATTCGTAGGTATCACTTATAATAATATAACATTAAAGCAGATTTGTCATTAGGAATTATTATATTTTTTTTATACAAGGTCTCTCTTATTTAGCTTGTAGGTTCCTATAAATGTACATACAATTATTACCAAAACAGAGATGAGTAATTGAATTATTCTTCCTGGATTATTGAATTCCTCTCCTAAATATGTATTTGAGAACCACTGTCCAAGTGCTGGTATGTTATAAATTATCACAATAATTTTGTTAAGAACTCCTTTAGATAAGGAAATAAAGAGATTGCCGAATATTACAAAGTTGAAGTAAAGCTGAAATACAAACATTGCACCTATGATAAGGGGAATCATTTTTGTTAGTCTGAATGCTAAAATCATCATAGTTGAAACGTAGCTTAAAACTGCCAGTAATATTACTATATTAGAAAGAATGAACTTTGAATTCACCTTAGCTCCTGCAATAATTCCTGCAAGCATATATACGCCCCACATTACAAATGCTGCTGTCATATGTGCTAGAAGTGAACTTTTATAAATATCCTCCTGAGTATATCCGGAAATCAGCTTGTTTCTGATTACTCCATCACTATATTCAGTGTTTGTGATGAGCGGTACAAAGATTGTAAAGAAAGCAACCATGGCTGCACTTACGAAAATCATTTTTTCATTTGTATCACCTTTTATAGGCAGCTGAATCGGTGAATTGCTCCATGCTACAATGAATGTGATTGCAAATGCTGCCATGCATCCAAATATATAAAATGGATTCTTGAATATCCTTATCATAATAGACTTATATAAATTTTTCATTTTTTTCCTCACATGTCGTTATTTTTTTTACACATTTCTTTCTTATATACTAAATTAATTAGCGTATCTCTTTTCTATTAAAGATTACCAGCCCTAATATAAGTGAAATCACTGTAATCCCACCTATTCCCATCATATAGGTTAATAATCCGTAGTGCGGTCTCATCATAGGATAGAAAAATGGCAGATATTTTTCCAAAAACTGATATAAACTGAGTTTAAAGCCCGTCAGAGTGCATATGCCATTTTCCGGATATAGCTTGTCAAGTACCTCTAGTGATACGATTTTCATGACAATAACTATTGAAAGACCTACTATATACGATGCTTTGTACCCTCCTAAAATCATTACCAAGGTTGTAGAAAATAATCCAAGTGCCATGCACGAAAGAGTGATTATCAGCCAGTAATACAAAATCTCCTGCGTAGTATATGTATCCCATTTAAGAAAGAATATCAGGTTACACAAAAACGATGTTATGCAGGCCGCTACCGAATGAATTAATCCATGAAGCAAACCGCATGCTGCCCCTGATAAGTATATATTCACCCTGCTCGCTCCTGATATGATCTTGTTCCTTATGCAGCCATCAGAATAATCGCTGGTGGTTGTTATAAGAGTGCTTGCAAAAATCAAAAATGTTGAAATTGTTCCATAGTTGAATGCTACCGCATCTGCATATAACACTATTTTAGGATATAAGATATTTATTGTCTTAAGTATCAGAACACTGAAAAACTGATATAGGATATTTACCATCAGGCATGTACGAAAGCCCTTGTCATGTATCATTTTTCTAATGTCTGCATGGAATATTCTAAACATTTTTGCCCCCTCCAATAAGGGATAAATAAAAGCTCTCTAAATTTTCTTCATTTTCTTCCATTTTTTCTATCATGCATCCTGTCTTGTCGCACAGCTTTGCAATTTCTGAGAAGTTAATATCCTCATAAATATCTGCAATTCTATTATCTATGATTTTGTATTTTAATCCACGTGATTCAATGGCTTTTGCTAGAAGCTTTGTATCATTTACCGTCATTTTTATTGCTTTATGACTTTCTTTTCTAAGCGCTTCATTGCTCATCTGACGGACTATGTGTCCCTTATCAATGAAGCCATAATGAGTTGCCATTCTTGCTAATTCGTCAAGGATATGGCTTGATACGAGGAATGTTATGCCCCTCTCTTTGTTAAGCTTTATAACTAATTCTCTGATTTCTATGATTCCCTGAGGATCTAGACCATTAGTCGGCTCATCTAGGATAATAAATTCCGGATTGCCACAGAGCGCTATTGCAAGTCCGAGTCTTTGTCTCATTCCTAGAGAAAAATTTTTTGCCTTTTTCTTTCCTGTGTCTGATAGCCCAACAATATCCAGTAATTCATCTACATTTTTTAAATCAGCAAGTCCTAGCATTATGCACTGCTGAATTAAATTATCCCTAGCTGTTAGATCTTTATAGATGGCAGGTGATTCTACTACAGCTCCCATTTTTCGTCTTGCTTTAAGAATGTCAGCGCTGTCATTTTTTATTCCCATAAGCTCGTATGAGCCAGAGCTTGGAGTCTGAAGACCGCAAAGAAGCCTGATTAAGGTAGTCTTACCGGCACCATTTTTACCGACAAAACCATAAATAGAGTGTTTTGGAATTTCCATATTTACGTCCTTTAAGGCCGCAAAGCTTCCATAGTTTTTACATAAGTTGTTTGTTTTAAAAATATAATCCATATTTTACTCCTCTCGATAATACTTTTTATAGTATATGATAATAAACATTATCAGTCAAGTTTTTTTTGTATTTTATTTTCTGCTTTAAATAAAATCAATTTTGTTGTATAATATAAAAGCTGAGCGTTTCAGCTCTATTTTTGATATTTTTATGAGAGGGATTATTAATGTTTACTTTTGATTCTAAGGTTCTTTATAGTAAAATTTCACCTAACGAGAAGCTCTCCATCAAGGCTCTCGTTGATTATTTCCAGGATTGCTCTACTCTTCAGTCGGAGACTCTTGAGAAGGGTTTAAAATTTCTTCAGGATAACCATAGGGCATGGCTTCTTTCTTCATGGCAGATTGATATTGTGGATATGCCTGATTACAACGACGACATTACCATCGGAACTCAGGTCAGTAACATAAACGGCCTGCTCTCCAACAGAAATTTTGCGATCTACAATAGGTCAAAGGGCGGCAAGCTCGCTGTTAAAGCTGATTCTGTTTGGTTTTTACTTAATACTGATACCAGAATGCCTATAAAAATAGAGTCTCCTTTTTCTGATATTTACGAAATCTGTCCTCCTCTTGAAATGGAGCTTTTACCTAGAAAAATAAGACCTATAAAGAATTTTTCTGAGGCTTCTTTTTTAGGCGTTCTCCCTGTAAATCCTTCTATGATAGATACTAACGGTCACATGAACAACGCCCAGTATATTGCTGTCGCAGAAGCTTATCTTCCTGCTACTGATAAGGAGATAAAGAGAATTCATGCCTATTACGCAAATTCTGCTGTAAAGGGCGATGAGCTAAATATTTACTCTGTTGTAGATAATGATTCTGTTAAAATAGGTCTTTTAGATAGTTCAGAAAAGCACGCACCTTATGCATATGTTCAGTTCTATTACTAAGTTATATTACTAAATCATATTACTATGTTATGGGACTAGGTTATGGTACTAGGTTATGGTACTATGTTATGGTACTATGTTATGGTACTATGTTATATTGCTATGCTATGGTTACTATAAAAGAACTCCTTCTCATATTTTTTTATGAAAAGGAGTTTTTTGTATCAATTTAAAATGATTAAGATAATCTGAGTATTGAAAAAAAACGCGGCCTAAGCCGCGTTTTTTTAATGTCGCTTTTATTTTTAATTTTCGCTTTTTCTCTTTTAAATAATTAGAAGAACTTGTCGTGTACTGCCTGTGTAGCCTTCTGAAGGTACTTCTCATCGATAAGTACTGTAACTCTGATTTCTGATGTGCAGATCATATTGATGTTGATGCCTGCATCATAGAGAGCCTCGAACATCTTTGCTGCTACGCCTGGGTTTGTCATCATGCCGGCACCAACGATTGATACCTTTGCAACGTCTGTATTAACGTCAATTGACTTATACTTAAGGCTTGTTGTATGATGTGACTCGATTACCTTAACTGCCTCATCTACCTTATCCTCTGGTACTGTGAAGCTGATATCCTTTGTTCCATCACGTCCGATAGACTGGATGATGATATCTACATTTATATGATGGTTTGCAAGGTGCTGGAAAAGCTTGAAAGCTACTCCTGGCTGATCCTCAAGACCTACTACTGAAATACGTGCTGCATTCTTGTCGCTAGCTACGCCGCTGATAAGTGTTCCTTCCATTTTTACGATCTCCTTTACAATTGTTCCTTCGTTAAAATCAAGACTAGAGCGAACTACAAGAGTTACTCCGTACTTCTTTGCAAGCTCTACTGAACGGTTATGAAGTACGCCTGCTCCAAGTGATGCCATCTCAAGCATCTCATCGTATGTAATTTCATCAAGCTTGTGTGCCTTTGGGCATACTCTTGGATCTGCTGTATAAACGCCGTCTACATCTGTGAAGATTTCGCATTTATCTGCATTGAGTGCTGCTGCAAGTGCAACTGCTGTTGTATCTGATCCACCTCTTCCAAGTGTTGTAACGTCACCGTTCTTATCAACACCCTGGAATCCAGTAATGATAACGATCTTTCTCTGATCAAGCTCACCATGAATTCTTTCTGCATCGATGCCTGTAAGTCTTGCATCCTGATGAACAGAAGTTGTATGCATTCTTACCTGAAGTGCATTGAGTGATACTGCCGGTACGCCAAGTGCATTCATTGCCATTGCCATAAGTGCTACACTTTCCTGCTCTCCGATTGAAAGGTACATATCCATTTCACGCTTTGGTGGCTTTGGAATTTCTCCTCTCTTCTTTCCTGTCACCTTTTCAGCCTCAGCCATAAGGCCTTCTGTTTTTGCAATGATGTCGTCTGTTGTGTCACCCATTGCTGAAAGTACTACAACTACGTCATTTCCGTTCTTGTAGTCTTCGATACAGCGCTTTGCTACGTTGAATATTCTTGTGTAGTTAGCTACGCTGCTGCCTCCAAACTTCTTAACAATTAACATGAGTTTTTCCTCCAAGTTTTTGCTTTATATCTAAAAATATTTAAGCCCTGATTGCGCTGATGACATTTAATTTCTGGCGGTCATCTGCAAATTCACCTTCTGTTGTCTGCTTTGTGAAGAATGCGAACTCGTTTGGAAGGCTATCAAGTGCTACAACCTTATCTACCTTGAATGTCTTTCTAGCAAGCTCTTCATCTGCCTTATTCACTCTTACAAAGAATCTAGCTGCAAGATGCTTTCTATCTGCAAGCTCGAGCTTCTTTTCGCTCCAAAGGATCGGAATATGTCTTCCATTATTCTTAACTGCATCAATTACGTCTGAAACAACTGCTGATGCTGTTGGAAGGCTTCCTGCTCCCTTTCCATAGAACATTGTATCGCCAAGATAATTTCCTCTTACCTTGATGGCATTGTATACACCATCTACTGCGAAAAGAGGATTTGAATCATCAATGAGTCTTGGTGCTACACTTGCATAATGCTTTCCTTCAACGTCAAGGCACTGTCCGATAAGCTTTATCTTAAGGCCTTCTGCCTTTGCGTATGCAATGTCTTCTGGTGTGATCTTTGTAATTCCTTCTGTATATACATCCTCGAAATCAACCTGCTTTCCATATGCAAGTGATGCAAGGATTGCTATCTTTCTTGCTGCATCATAGCCTTCGATGTCTGCTGCAGGATTTCTCTCTGCAAAGCCCTTATCCTGTGCGTCCTTAAGTACATCATCGAAGTTAAGGCCTTCCTTACTCATCTTTGTAAGGATATAGTTTGTTGTTCCATTGAGAATACCCTGAATCTGCTCGAGTACATCACATGTAAGGCTTGAGTTAAGTGGACGGATGATTGGGATTCCACCGCCTACTGATGCTTCGAATAAGAAGCTTACCTTCTTCTGCTTTGCTATCTCTATAAGCTCTGCGCCATGCTTTGCAACAAGCTCCTTATTTGAAGTACAAGCGCTCTTTCCCTTAAGGAGTGCTTCCTTCTCGAAGCTATATGCTGGCTCAAGGCCGCCCATTGTCTCTACAACTACTGCAACCTCTGGATCATTTACGATTACATTATAATCATGAACAAGAACCTCTTCTACCGGGTTTCCTGGAAATTCTCTAAGATCGAGTACATACTTTACTTCGATTCTCTCTCCTGCCTTCTTCTCAATAAGGTCTGCGCTCTCTGTCAATATCTTATAAACGCCTGAACCTACTGTTCCAAATCCTAATATTGCTACCTTCATCTCTTTTAATTCCTCTCTTTTATATTTTACCTACTATTCTCTACTAAGAATCTTAAGATAATAATCTTTCCTATTCTCTTGCGAGATACTTAAGATAATGTGCTTTCCTATTCTCTGCCGAAAACCTTAAGATAATAATCATTCCTATTCTCTTGCGAGATACTTAAGATAATGTGCTTTCCTATTCTCTGCCGAGGATCTTGAGATAATGAACTCCGTTCAAATTCTCTATATCCCCTATGAGCTTTGCTAATTCCATTGAATCTGGAAGTATTTCTATGCCAAGTGTTATTGATGCAATTCCTCCGATTGGAATGGACTGGTGTATTGTGAGGATATTCGCCTTTGCCTTTGCTATCTTATTTAGTACGTTTGATAGAAGTCCTGGCTCATCATCCATTGAAAGCATTACATTTATGGTCTTTCCTCTTCCTGCATCGTGGAATGGCATTATGTCATCCTTGTATTTATAGAAAGAACTCCTACTGATTCCAACTGCTTCTGCAGCATCTAGAATGCTGTCAGTTTTTCCTGAATCAAGCAGCCTCTTTGCCTCTATTACCTTTAGAAGCACATCTGGAACCGCTCTTTCCTTTATCAAATAATATCTGTCTTTTTTTTCATCCATATACTGACACCGCATTTTCTCTATATCCGCTTGCGTTTTCTTTACCACGCAAACATTTGTCCGTCACAAGAAAATATACTACCATTGAATCCCGAATATGTCAAGCACTTTTTCAAAAAACTCTATACTTTTTATAATCCGGCTTTTTTTCTTCCATTTTCAAATTACAATAAAAAACACCCAGGATTTAATGGATTTTCCTGAATATCAGGGCTTTCCATCATCCTGGGTGTGTTCATTTTTAGATTTTCTCTTTTTTAATTATCTGCCTTAAGCTTTTCTTAATTCAGATCTCCTATTTTTTAATTATCTGCCTTAAGCTTTTCTTAATTCAGATATGACCCTTATCTTTCGCTTTCAATCTGCTTAATCACTTCATCAATTCCTGTCTCGATCTGATTATCATTCTCAAAGCTATAGTTTTCTCTAGCTTCATCAGAGAGCTCTACCTTTACGTCCGGCTCTATTCCAACTTCATGGATGCATACTCCTGATGGGATGAAATACTGCTCGATTGTAAGCTTTATGGCACTGCCATCACCGAGCGGAATGATGCTCTGGGCTATACCCTTACCAAAGGTCTTTGTTCCTACAAGAGTTGCTACTCCGTAATCTCTTACAGCACCTGCAAAAATCTCTGAAGCTGATGCTGAGTTGCCATTTATGAGAACTGCCATTGGTATATCTATGCATTCCTTATCGCTGTCATAGTCTGTTCTAGCACCGTTCTTATCTTCCATATAGACAATGGTTCCCTCTGGAAGAAGAGGATCTAACATCTCTGTTACACTATCTACAAGTCCGCCTGGATTATCACGAAGGTCTATTACTATTCCCTCTGCTCCATCATTTACAAGATCATTGAACTGTGTCTGGAACTGATTTACAGTAACCTCATCAAAGCTTGCTACCTGAATATATCCGACATTATGGCCATCTTCTTTAACCATTCTACTATCTACAGTAACAATTTCTACTTCTTCTCTTGTAATTACAACATCTACAGTTTCACCTGTGTCTGCCTTTATGATGGTGAGAGTAACATCGGTTCCTGCCTCGCCCTTCATGTCTGCTACTACAAGATTTAAGTCTATTCCTGTAACCTCTTTGCCGTTTACCTTATAAACAATATCTCCTGCCTGAAGGCCTACTTTTGCTGCTGGCGCTACATCACTTACCGGCTTTACAATGGTTATTACACCTGTTGTGGCATCCTGTGTAACGTAAGCTCCGATTCCGCAATAATTACCGGTTGTGGTCTCCATAAGGGAATCATATTCTTCCTTTGTATAATATACTGAATATGGATCCTTTAATGAATTGAGCATGCCTGCATACTCTGATTCTGCTATTGCTGCATCATCAATTCTATCTTCATATAAGAAATACTTATCTATATATGATCTGATCATCTTCTTTTTAAAGCTAACCGAACCTAAGTCGACATCACCCTTTGATGAGTCATCCTTTTTACCAGATGAACCCGAGGTCGTTGTTGTTTCCTGGTCATCCTTTTTATCGTCATTTTTTTCAAAGACAATTTTATTCTTAGAATCTACATAATAAAGATTGAGTACAATGCCTGCTGCAAGTGCACCAAAGGCAAGACCTAATAAAAGTCCAACTACAAACTTCTTCATTTCTTTTCCCTTCCCTGAAGTATTTGCTTTTTAATAATGAATATATTTTTCAGGATCTACATTTACTCCGTTTACTACCACTGAAAAATGGAGATGTGGAGCTGTCGATACACCTGTTGAGCCAACAAGAGCTATTACCTCACCTCTTTTTACATACTGCCCTGCGGATACGTACAGCTTTGAACAATGCATGTATCTTGTGACATATCCATTACCATGGTTTATTTCTACATAATTTCCGCGGCTTGAGGAATAACCTGCTCCTGAAACCGTTCCTGCAAGTGCAGCTACTATCTGCTCACCAGTGTATCCGCCTATATCTACGCCCTGGTGATAGGTGCTTGCTCCTGCAAGCGGCGCTATTCTAGGACCGAACGGACAACATAGATCCGGGTCTCCCGGAAGAGGCCATAGCATATTTGATGGATCTGTAGAATCAGAGGTCGTAATTCCTGCTGCATTATTACCGCTTCTTACAACAGTACTTTGTCTAGCTCTTGCCCTTGCTGCCTCAGCTTCCTTACGCTTTCTCTCTTCTTCCTCTAAACGCTTTCTTTCTGCTTCTATGGCAGCCTGCTGATCTTTTTTAAGCTTTTCTATATTGATATCTTCGTTTAATATCTCATCGCCATATTCCTCGAGGAGATCTTCACCTACTCCTATATCTGCAACAAGCTTTTTAAGTTCATCCGACTTATCTGCCATTAAAATCTGGAGCTGCTCTTCATTATATTCGCACTGAGCCTTTGCAGCTTCTAATTCTTCAAGCTGACCTTCCTGAATCCTCTTTTTCTCTATTACTGTCTCTTTAGCTTCGATATACTTATCAAGCAGTTCATTGTCATATTCAGTGATTTTTCTTGAATACTCCATTTCATTTAAGAGATCAGATATAGAATCTGAGGTAAGGATTATTTCTATAATACTAACATCGCCATTTTCGTAAATATACTTAATACGGCGCTTCATTGCTTCATATTGCTTTGCTTCCTCGGCCTTAGCATCTACGATTTCCTGCTTTGTCACCTCGATGGCTGCATTCATGTCGACGATTTCATTGCCGATTTCAAAAAGCTCTAACTGAAGGGCTGCAATCTGATTATCAAGTTCTGCTATATAATTCTCTGTATTAGCCTTCTGCTTCTCAAGCTTTGCATTTTCTTCAGCCTGCTTCTTTTTCTTTGCTTCAAGCGCTTCTTTACGCTTTCTTGCCGCTTCTATCTTTTCATCATATTCATCAGACCTTATGACATTTCCAAAAAATCCCGAAGCTTCCGCTTCCTGAATCATATTGAAACTATCTATAAGAGAATAGGGGCTTTTTTTACCGACATTACCCCCATCGGCAGTCGCCGTTATAAGCGCGGCAAGCACAAGTACAGAAACACCTTTAACTAATTTTTTCTTCATCTAAAGTACTTTCCTCATGCTTTTTGCTTCACAATTAGTTGATCTTTGCAAGCTGTCTGTTAAGAGCTATAAAGCTTCCTATGATACCGATACCAAGACCAATTGCAAAACAGATAGGGATAAGAATTCCGAATATGTCAGCAGCCTCCATAAGCTCAAATGAGCTTCCAAGTCCATTACTAAAGTGCTTTACAAAATATTCGGTCACCTTATCATATGATAACTTTAAAAGAACTGAAGGAACTATTGCTCCAACAAGTCCAAGTACAATACCCTCTACCATGAACGGTGCTCTTATGAAACCATCCTTAGCTCCTATGAGCTTCATGATACTGATTTCTGTCTTTCTAGCTCCGATACCCATTCCTATTGTAGAACTGATAATAAATACAGAAATTATAATAAGAATAGCTGTAAAGGCCATTGAAACAACACGTATTATCCTATTAATATTTGAAAGGACCTCTGCTACCTGGGTAAGGTCATTTACACTTCTTACTCCTTCAAGTCCTTCTATATACTTAACTAGCTCAGTCTGCTTAGAAACATCGGCTAAATGCACCTCATATGAATCACTTCCTTCAAGAGGATTGTCATCGCCAAAGCTTTCTACAAGAGCACTGCTCTCATCTGCTGCTAATCTTTCTCTCTTATACTTCTCCCAAGCCTCATCAGCTGAGATAAATTTTATGTATGCAACCTCACTACGGGTATTGATTTTTGCTCCAATATCCTGTATCTGCTGCTCTGTCACATCTTCATCAAAGAAAACGGAGACACCAACATTTGTCTCCGCGTCTTTAATAATGTGTGAAATATTGGTAAATACAAAGTAGAACAATCCAAAAAGGAAAATACAAACTGTCATAATAGCTATAGACATCATTGATTTTCCGAAATGTCTTTTAAGATTGATAAATCCCTGCTTTACATGATATCCAAAATATGTCAACTTTCGCATTATTTTTTCTCCCGGCATCTTTATTCATCATAATCATTAGTATCAAAAACGTCTATATAATCAATAGCCATTTCATCACCGGATTTATTATCTGCTTCCTCTGCTTCCCTTCTGATTTCCTCTTCGATATCATCCAGGTCAGGTGCCTTGCCATCAGCCGCCTTATGGTCACTGACGATAAAGCCGTTACGTACAGTAATTACGCGCTTTTTAAGTCTTTTTACCATTTCATGATCATGAGTTACTATTATAACCGTTGTACCATGCTTATTAATATCAAGCAAAAGATTCATAATTTCATCCGTATTCTTCTGGTCGAGATTTCCCGTAGGCTCATCTGCTAGAAGAATTACAGGGTTGTTGATCAGAGCCCTTGCTATGGCTACTCTCTGCTGCTCACCACCCGATAATTCTCCCGGGAAAGACTTTGTCTTTGACGAAAGACCTACCTGAGAAAGCATTCTTGGAGTCGCCTTTTTGATCTGCTCTGGAGGGGCTTCAATTACTCTCTGAGCAAACGCTACATTTTCATAAACTGTCTTATCCGCTAAAAGTCTATAGTTCTGGAAAACTACTCCGATCTTTCTACGGTATTTTGCTATCTGCCACTTTTTAAGCTTATTGAGATCTCTTCCATTTATTATTATCTTTCCCTTAGTAGGCTTGATTTCTCTAAGCATCAGCTTAATCAGCGTAGATTTACCTGATCCACTTTCACCAACGATAAAAACGAATTCGCCTCTCTCGATCTGAAAGTTTATATGATTTACTGCAGGAATTCCCTTGTCGTATTCCTTGGCCACATCATTAAAGGATATGACTGTATTGGATACTGCTGGCTGATTTTCACTGCTAGTAGTTTTTTCTGCTAAACGTGCCACTATTAAAAACCTTTCATTTATTAATTAGAACTTATGATCTTCAAGATACTTCATATATTTTACTACCATCATTGCAATCTTGAAGGTTATTGCGTCATCAAATACTCTTAAGTCGAGATTTGTCTGCTTCTGGAGCTTATCAAGTCTATATACAAGAGTATTTCTATGGATATAGAGCTGTCTTGAGGTCTCTGATACATTGAGGTTATTCTCAAAGAACTTGTTGATGGTAGTGAGAGTTTCCTCATCGAAATCCTCAGGTGACTGCTCGCCAAATATTTCAGTAATGTACATCTTGCAAAGTGATGGTGGAAGCTGATAAATAAGTCTTCCGATACCAAGCTTATTATAAGCGATGACATTCTTTCCTGAATAGAATATATTAGTAACATCAAGAGCCATCTTTGCTTCCTTGTATGAACGAGATACATCCTTGATGTCATTGATAATTGTACCATAAGATACAACTGCCTTTGACATTGCTTCAGTATTAAGCATGTCAAGAACTACATTTGCAGTCTGATCAATCTGGTCATAGCCTTCATTTGATTTAAGCTGCTTTACAATAATAATGCTCTTTTCATCTACTGCTGTGATGAAATCATGAGCTCTTCCAGCAAAGATTCCTCTGATTGTCTCGAGAGCGCCGGTATCCTTTTCTACCTTTGTCTCTACAACTATTACTACTCTCCTTGCCTGAGGCTCGATATGAAGCTTCTTTGCTCTATTATATATGTCTACTAAAAGAAGATTATCAAGAAGTAGATTCTTTATAAAATTATCCTTATCGTATCTTTCCTTGTAGGCTACAATAAGACCTGAGATCTGGAAAGCTGCAAGCTTTCCTACAAGATAAGTATCATCTCTGTCTCCCTTTATCAGTACTATATAGGTGAGCTGATGCTCGTCATATACCTTAAAGAACTGATAGCCTGAAAGGAGCTGACTATCTGCTGCTGATTCCACAAAGCTCAGTACGGAAGATTCGTACTCATTTCCAATTTCAAATGTCGCTGCTATTGGCTTTCCATCAGTATCAAGAATACATATATCTGCTCTTGTAATGCTCTTTAAACCATCAATTGTACTCTGTAATATCTGTGTTGAAATCATCCTTTCACCTTACCCTTTCATTAACCCATACAAATATCATTTTGATATTAATTCTAAGAAGGCGCACTTCGCCCTTCTATCACATATTCCACAACATTATACCATAATTTTTAAGTAATATCAACGTTTTTCACAAAAACTTCATAACTTACCCTACTTTTAGCACAAAAAAGCTCCCATACCGTTTCCGGTATAGGAGCTATTCGCTTTGACTTAATATTATTAGAATCTGTAAGAGTTCGTATTAGTGAACGATAACTCTCTCTGTATCCTTGTCGAATACATGCATCTTTGAAAGATCGAATGCGATTCTGATTCTGTCGCCTGGACGAGCTGTTGTACGTGGGTTTACACGTGCTGTGATTTCATGGTCAAGACCATCAACACCAAGGTAAAGGAATACTTCAGCACCAAGAAGTTCGTAAACCTTAACAGTTGCTTCAACAACTGAACCTGTGCTGTTGTTGATGAACATTTCTTCATCCTTAAGATCCTCTGGACGGATACCAAATACAACTGACTTATTCTCATAGCCCTTCTCAAGAAGAACTCTAGCTCTAGCCTCTGGAATAAGGATTCTGCTGCTTGTTCCTGTTAATGCAAGATAAACATCAGCGCCTTCCTTCATAACTGTAGCCTCAAGGAAGTTCATCTGTGGTGATCCCATGAAGCCTGCAACGAAGAGGTTCTCTGGTCTATCATAGAGGTTCTGAGGTGTATCTACCTGCTGAACGACACCATCCTTCATAACTACGATTCTTGTTCCAAGTGTCATAGCCTCTGTCTGGTCATGTGTAACGTAGATGATAGTTGTCTCAAGTCTCTGATGGAGCTTTGAGATCTCAATTCTCATCTGTACACGAAGCTTAGCATCAAGGTTTGAAAGAGGCTCATCCATAAGGAATACCTTAGGGTTACGAACGATAGCACGACCCATGGCTACACGCTGACGCTGACCACCTGAAAGAGCCTTTGGCTTACGATCAAGAAGTGATGTAATACCAAGAATCTGAGCTGCCTCTGTAACTAACTTATAGATCTGATCCTTTGGAGTCTTTCTAAGCTTAAGACCAAATGCCATGTTATCATAAACTGACATATGTGGATAAAGAGCATAGTTCTGGAATACCATCGCAATATCTCTGTCCTTTGGTTCTACGTCGTTCATAAGCTTGTCACCGATCCAAAGCTCACCTGATGTGATTTCTTCAAGACCTGCTACCATACGAAGAGTTGTTGACTTTCCACAACCTGATGGTCCTACGAAAATGATGAATTCCTTATCCTTTACCTCAAGGTTAAAGTTCTTAACTGCTACGAAGCCGTTTGGATAAGTCTTGTTTACGTTTCTTAATGATAAACTAGCCATTTTATTCCTCCTGAATGTTTTTTGGAATTGCGAGACATCATGACACATACTCCCTTTTTTTTATTATAGCAATGTCACTTGGCACTCCACAAAACAATCACCTCTGATGCATCTGAAATGCATTCGGAATGCCGCCTCAATACCCCGTTATTATACTACAAAAAAGCGGAAAACGCTATATTACTATTTACCAAATTTAAAGAAAAAGTTTTGTACACTTTGCACAAAAAACCCTTTTATTCACAAAGGTTTTAAAGCATCTAGACTCAAAAAAGCCTGATTATCAGCGCTTTTTGAGCTCTTTGATAATCAGGCCTTTAAAATTTTATTATTCATTTTTTAGTTTCTTCTTTTATGAAGAAACAATATAGATTCAGCTATTTATCAAGCCTTGCCGTTTGAACCGAAAGCATTTATAAGCTCGATAGCTGTCTTCTTGATAGCCTCAGCACCTGGAGCGAGAAGCTTACGTGGGTCGTAACCCTTACCCTGCTCATCCTTACCAGCTAAGATGTACTCTCTTGTAGCCTTTGCGAATACGATCTGAAGCTCTGTATTGATGTTTACCTTTGTAACACCAAGTGTGATTGCCTTATGAACCTGCTCGAATGGGATACCGCTGCCGCCATGTAATACCATTGGCTTTCCACCGATTGCCTTGCTGATTTCATCAAGACGCTCGAAGTTAAGACCAGCCCAATCTGCTGGATATACACCATGAATGTTTCCGATACCTGCTGCAAGGAAATCTACGCCAAGATCTGAGATAGCCTTACACTCTGCTGGATCAGCAAGTTCACCTGATGATGTAACACCATCTTCTGTTCCGCCGATACCACCAACTTCACACTCAACTGAAACACCCTTTGAATGAGCAAGCTCGATGATTTCCTTTGACTTTGCGATGTTCTCATCGATATCATAATGTGATCCATCGAACATAACTGATGTGTAACCAAGTTCAATACACTTCTTAGCGCCTTCGAATGTACCATGATCAAGGTGAAGAGCTACAGGAACTGTAATTCCCATGCTATCATAAAGATCATTAACCATATCTACAACTGCCTTATAGCCACCCATGTACTTTGCTGCACCTTCAGATGTCTGGATGATAACTGGTGACTTTGCCTCTTCACAAGCTGAAAGAATGCTCTTTGTCCACTCGAGGTTGTTTGTGTTGAAAGCTGGAATTCCATAATGACCTTCATTTGCCTTCTTGACCATTTCTGCTGCTGATACTAACATTTTGTCTCCATTTCCGTGTCGGCGTGGCTATATGTCCAGACCGCACAATATATATTTTTTTAGCCTGAACTACTGTCAGGAACGTTACTGAATATATAAATAACACATACTAGTTAGCATATGTTACTATACCAAAGAGATTATAGCATAATGAAATTTGTTTTTCAAGTGTTTATTAAATTGTTTTGTGAAATTTTTATCAAACAATCATTTTTCACTTAACGATTATATGATAAGAGCGCTCTTTGCCAGTTTATCCGCTATTTCATTGTATTTATTTCCCGTGTGGGCTGCCACCTTCTGAAACTGTATTTCAATTTTACTTGACGCCTTGCCTATGAAATCCACATACAACCTAGCCACCTCGCTCTTTGCCTGCCATTCACCGGCGGCCCAGGCGGCTACGCCTTCATAGTCATGATATATCCTTACCCTTCTATATCCATTCAACATTGCATATCTGATTGCAAGCTCTGCTCCTTTTAACTCTCCTGCAACATTTCTTGTCTCAGTGTTATTATCATTTGCTGAATACTTCTCATTCATAAAGAATCTGCCATTTGGAGTAAGTAAAACCACTCCGCAGGAAAAAGCCTTTGTGAGGGCATCATAGCTGCCATCCGTGTAGGCATTTATGCTATATCTATCAACGCCTTCCATTTCATCTGCTGCCATTCTATCTGCTGTCATTCCAGCTGCTGTCATTCTATCTACTGCCATCCCAGCTGCTGCCATTCCAGCTTCTTCCATTTCAGCTGCTTCCAGATCTGCTTTTTGCTCTCCATTCGTTTCATTCGCCTCCAAAAAGCTTCCCTGATCCTTTTCCTCTACACTACCAGAACCCTTCTTTTTATCCTTTTTCTGATCACTATTTAGTATCAGTGAATCTATCATACCATCTAGTTCTGCATCACCGAACACTCCAGTAGCTGTAGATTTTTCTTCTACTACCTTTTTAGGAATAACTCTCTTTCCGTTACCCCCGGCATTTTTCATAAATTCCTGCGCCTCTTCTAAGGTCTCAAAACCCTTATATACAGCACCGGAAAAGCCGATTATTTCCTGCTGGCAATCCGCCCAGGTAGTATAAATCCCCGGCTTTCTGCCATTTTTGACCGCATAATAATTTTTCTTCTTTGCCACTTTAAAATCCTCTCATACTTTAATTTTCTAATATTTTTACTTTCAGCATTTTCTCTATATTTTTACTTTTCAGTCTTTTTCCTATATTTTTACTTTCAACCTTTTCTCTATATTTTTACTTTTCAGTCTTTTTCCCTATATTTTTACTTTCAACCTTTTCTCTATATTTTTACTTTTCAGCCTTTTTCTTTGCTTCTCTTAAGCTTTTAAAGAATTCCTTTAAGAGCGCACTACATTCTTCCTCCAGACACCCTCTTTTAACTTCACATACGTGATTAAATCTAGGCTCCTCAAGCATATTGTAAATCGAGCCACCGCACCCGGCTTTTGGGTTCATTGCTCCAATAACCACTCTTTTTATTCTTGATTGCACTATCGCTCCCGAACACATCTGGCATGGTTCAAGAGTAACATAAAGCTCATAACCATCAAGTCTAAAATCACCCTGCTTCTTTGCTGCTTTTTCTATAGCCATTGTTTCAGCATGGGCTAGGACCGATGACTTCAGATTTCTTTTATTATAGCTTCTTGAGACTATTTCTCCATTATTTACTATAACGCAGCCAATCGGAACGTCTCCGTTCTTCGCTGCTTTTTTAGCCTGCCTAATGGCTTCTTTCATATAAAACTCATCATTTCTTTCCATGCTTTTCTCCACAATGTTTTTTGAATCTCTACTATATTTTTAAATCTATACTATATTTTTAAATCTCTACAATATTATTGAATCTCTACTATATTATTGAATCTCTACTATATTTTTGAATCTCCACAATATTATTGAATCTATTATATTTTTGAATCTATTTTATTTTTGAATCTCCACAATATTTTTTGAATCTCTACTATCTTTTCTAAATTCTCCACTAATTTTAAAGCAAACTTTTCTATCTGTCAACACACTTACTATTTTAAACATAAAAAAACGCAGCCTATTTGCATAGACTGCGTTTTGAATTTTACTTATTTTGTATAGAGCAATAAGCGGTAAAATTATTCGATGATCTCTGTAACCTTACCTGAACCTACTGTACGTCCACCTTCACGGATAGCGAATGTAAGACCCTGCTCCATTGCTACTGGATGGATAAGTTCAACGTCCATAGCTACGTTATCACCAGGCATGCACATTTCTACGCCCTGTGGAAGCATACAAATACCTGTTACGTCAGTTGTTCTGAAGTAGAACTGTGGTCTGTAGTTTGTGAAGAATGGAGTATGACGTCCACCTTCTTCCTTTGTAAGAACGTAAACCTGAGCCTTGAACTTGTGGTGACATGTTACTGAACCTGGAGCACAAACAACCTGTCCACGCTCGATATCAGTACGGTTGATACCACGAAGAAGCATACCGATATTGTCACCAGCCTCAGCTGTCTTAAGTGACTTACGGAACATTTCGATACCTGTAGCAACTGATGAAAGCTTATCCTCATGGATACCAACGATTTCAACAGGGTCATTAACTGTAAGAGTACCTCTCTCAACACGACCTGTAGCAACAGTACCACGACCTGAAATTGTCATAACTTCTTCTACTGGCATAAGGAATGGCTTGTCTGTAGGACGAACTGGCTCTGGAATGAATGAATCAACTGCATCCATAAGTTCCATAATCTTGTCACCCCACTCACCGTTAGGATCCTCGATAGCCTTAAGAGCTGATCCACGGATAACAGGTGTATCATCACCTGGGAAGTTGTATTCTGTAAGAAGATCTCTGATTTCCATCTCAACAAGGTCAAGAAGTTCATCATCTTCAACCATATCACACTTGTTCATGAAAACAACGATTGATGGAACACCAACCTGACGAGCAAGAAGAACGTGCTCCTTTGTCTGAGCCATAACACCATCTGTTGCAGCTACAACAAGAACAGCACCATCCATCTGAGCTGCACCTGTGATCATGTTCTTAACGTAGTCAGCGTGACCTGGGCAGTCAACGTGAGCATAGTGACGGTTAGCTGTCTCGTACTCAACGTGAGCAGAGTTGATTGTGATTCCTCTTTCTCTCTCTTCTGGAGCCTTATCGATTGATGAGTAATCCATGAACTTGTTAACTTCACTTGGAAGTCTTGTAGCAAGTGTCTTTGTAATTGCTGCTGTTAAAGTTGTCTTACCATGATCTACGTGACCGATGGTACCAATGTTACAATGTGGTTTTGTTCTTTCGAATACTGCCTTTGCCATTTTAAAAAATCCTCCTTGAAATATGCGCTTTGCGCCATTTAATGATTGTGTCTGAACCAGGCTCGAAATCCAGCCAACTCCCGAAGGCAAATGCCAAAGAGTTCTTTTACAGACAATTTAGTCTATTATACTTCAATTATCCTTAAATTTCAAGCCTTTTTTTGATTCAGAAACTAGAATTTTGCTATAATTTTTTAGTAATTCGCCTAATTTTTTGGAAAAATCAGACATTTTTTCAAAATTAATTTTTCAGAAATTAATTCTGATATTTTTAGTATGTATATCTATTAGCTCAAATTACTTTGCGCCAAGAACCTTATCCTGGATATTCTTTGGAACCTTCTCATAGTCATGGAAGAACATTGAGTAAGCACCACGTCCCTGTGTCTCAGAACGAAGATCTGTTGCATAACCGAACATTTCTGCAAGAGGAACGAATCCACGGATAAGCTTTGTTCCGTTTACATCCTCTGTTGCATCTACACGGCCACGCTTTGATGAGATATCACCGATAACTGTTCCCATGTATTCCTCTGGAACTGTTACTTCAACTCTCATTACAGGCTCAAGTAAGCAAGCGTCACCCTTCTGCATAGCATCCTTAAGAGCCATAGAACCAGCTACCTGGAATGCCATTTCAGATGAGTCTACTTCATGGTATGAACCATCCCAAACGTTTGCATGGATACCAATAATCTCATATCCACCAAGAGGTCCGCTCTTAAGAGCATCTTCGATACCGCTCTGTACAGCTGGGATGTATTCCTTAGGAATAGCACCACCTGTTACAGTGTTCTCGAATTCGAATGTCTGCTCGCCGTTTGGATCCATAGGTGCGAAAATAACCTTACAATGACCATACTGACCATGACCACCAGACTGCTTAACATACTTAGAATCGATGTTAACTTCCTTCTGGATTGTCTCCTTGTATGCAACCTGAGGAGCTCCGACATCAGCTTCTACATGGAATTCACGAAGAAGACGGTCAACGATGATCTGAAGATGAAGTTCACCCATACCTGCGATAATTGTCTGGCCTGTTTCCTTGTTTGTTGTAACTCTGAAGGTTGGGTCTTCTTCAGCAAGCTTTGCTAAAGCTTCGCCCATCTTCTCCTGGCCGGCCTTTGTCTTAGGCTCGATAGCGATATCGATAACTGGATCTGGGAACTCCATTGATTCAAGTACAATAGGATGCTGCTCGTCGCAGATTGTATCACCTGTTGTTGTAATCTTAAGACCTACAGCTGCTGCGATATCACCTGAGAATACCTCATCAAGATCCATTCTCTTATCTGCATGCATCTGAAGGAGACGGCTTACACGTTCCTTCTTACCCTTTGTTGAGTTAAGAACGTATGAACCTGTCTTTAATGTTCCAGAATATACTCTGAAGAATGCAAGCTTACCAACGAATGGGTCTGCCATAATCTTGAATGCAAGAGCTGCGAATGGCTGATCATCGCCAGTCTTTCTTGACATTTCATTTCCATCTTCATCTGTTCCTAATACGTCTGGAATATCGTTAGGTGCTGGAAGGAAATCGATAACTGCATCGAGAACCTTCTGGATACCCTTATTCTTATATGCTGAACCGCAAAGTACTGGTACAAGTACATTGCCGATTGTTGCCTTACGAAGAGCTACCTTGAGCTCATCTACTGAAGGCTCCTCACCTTCAAGGAACTTTTCGAGAAGTGCATCGTCTGTTTCGCAGATCTGCTCCACCATCTTGTCATGGTATTCCTGAGCCTGCTCCTTGTACTCCTCTGGTACGTCAACGATTTCGATCTCATCACCCTTATCATCTATATAGAAATAAGCCTGCATTTCAAAAAGGTCGATGATTCCCTTGAATTCAGTTTCTTTTCCCATAGGGATTTCAAGACATACTGGGTTCTTTCCAAGTCTTGACTCGATCATTGATACTGCGTTGAAGTAATTTGCACCTGTAACGTCCATCTTGTTGATGAATGCGATACGAGGTACGTTGTACTTATCTGCCTGACGCCAAACTGTTTCTGACTGTGGCTCAACACCACCCTTAGCACTAAATACGCCTACAGCGCCGTCAAGTACACGAAGTGAACGCTCAACTTCTACTGTGAAGTCTACGTGACCTGGTGTATCGATGATATTTATACGATACTCTGGTGCTCCTTCGATTTTCTGATGTCTGTACTCATGTGTCCAATGACATGTTGTAGCAGCAGACTGAATTGTGATACCTCTTTCCTGCTCCTGAACCATGAAGTCCATTGTTGCAGTTCCGTCATGAGTATCACCGATTTTATGATTAATACCGGTATAGTAAAGGATACGCTCTGTAAGTGTTGTCTTACCAGCATCAATATGGGCCATAATACCGATATTTCTGGTTCTTTCCAGTGGATATTCTCTCTTAGCCACGGATTTATCCTCCTAATTCGATCTAAAAGGGTAACTTTTTGCGGTCAAACCGGCATTATATTACCATCTATAATGAGCGAATGCCTTATTAGCATCAGCCATCTTGTGCATGTCTTCCTTACGTCTTACAGCTGAACCTGTGTTGTTAGATGCATCGATGATCTCGGCTGCAAGTCTTTCAACCATTGTCTTTTCTCCTCTGTTACGTGAGAAAGTTGTAAGCCAACGAAGAGCTAAAGCCTGTCTTCTCTCTGGTCTTACTTCGATAGGTACCTGGTATGTAGCACCACCGATACGGCGAGCCTTTACCTCAAGTACTGGCATGATATTGTTCATTGCTGCTTCGAAAACTTCCATAGCTTCCTTGCCTGTCTTCTCTGCAACCTGATTGAATGCATTGTAAACTATCTTCTGTGCTACACCTCTCTTACCATCAAGCATAACGTTGTTGATAAGTCTTGTTACAACCTTGCTGTTGTAAATTGGGTCTGCAAGCACATCTCTCTTTGCTATATGTCCTTTACGTGGCACGTTGCTTCCCTCCTTCAATCTATGGGAGCATATAAATGCTTCCCAAGGTACTCACATTATCTGTGTACATGCCGTATTAAATTCAATATTCAATTGCCGCCCGGTCACAAGGCCGCTTTATATATGAATGAAAAATTAATACATGCATTTAACTCGATAACTTTTTATTTTATTGGTTATTATTTGTTTTTGTTTTTTAAAGTAGTTTTAATTAAAAATTACTTAGCGTCCTTAGGTCTCTTTGCACCGTACTTAGAACGTCCCTGTCTTCTCTTCTGAACACCTGCTGTATCAAGTGTACCTCTGATGATATGGTATCTTGTACCTGGAAGATCCTTTACACGGCCTCCACGGATAAGAACTACGCTATGTTCCTGAAGGTTATGACCTTCTCCTGGAATATAACTTGTAACTTCAATACCATTTGAAAGACGAACTCTGGCAATCTTTCTTAATGCTGAGTTAGGCTTCTTAGGTGTAGCTGTACGAACTGCTGTACAAACACCACGCTTCTGAGGAGAAAGAGTATCTATATCTTCTTTCTGAAGAGAATTGTAGCCAATGTGGAGTGCAGGTGCCTTATACTTCTTTGTAAGAACCTGTCTTCCTTTTCTAACTAACTGGTTAAATGTAGGCATTAATTTTCCACCTCCTGATCTTATTTTTTATGACAATAATGCCCTTTGTGACCCACGTAACTATTTTTTGACAAAAAAAGTACGCTGCGCACAAACGCGCAACGTACATTATAAATTTATTATAGTCATTTGTCAAGAGAAATTTTCTAAATTTTTGATTTACTGAAATGGAAATAAACCTTTCACTTCAGCAAATTTTTGACTTATTACAGATCATAACCCTGAAGATACTTAAGTCTCTTACGGTTCTTCATCTTTCTGAGTGCCTTTGCCTCGATCTGACGGATACGCTCACGTGTAACATTGAAGCGCTGTCCTACTTCTTCAAGAGTGCAGCCCTTTCCATCCTTAAGACCAAATCTTAACTCAATTACTTCTCTTTCTCTGTCTGTAAGGGTATCGAGCATCTTTCTGATCTGGTCATGAAGCACCATCTCATCTGCTGCATCCTCCGGACTCTGCATTGTCTCATCCTTGATGAAATCACCAAGATGGCTGTCGTCCTCTTCACCGACTGGTGTGTCAAGTGATACTGGATCTGAAGATATCTTGATTATTTCACGTACCTTCTTGATAGACATGTTCATTGCCTTTGCGAGCTCTGTCTCAGTTGCTTCTCTTCCGAGCTTCTGAAGGAGCTCACGCTGCATACGGTAGGTCTTGTTGATAATTTCTGACATATGAACTGGAATTCTGATGGTTCTTGACTGGTCTGCAATAGCTCTTGTAATAGCCTGTCTGATCCACCATGTAGCATATGTACTGAACTTATAGCCCTTTGTATAATCGTACTTGTCTACAGCCTTTATAAGACCTAAATTTCCTTCCTGAATAAGGTCTAGGAAGGATAAGCCTCTTCCAACATATCTCTTTGCGATACTTACTACAAGACGGAGGTTTGATTCTGTAAGCTTCTTCTTTGATATAGAATCGCCGTCCTTGATCTTCTTTGCGATCTCAAGCTCTTCATCCACCTTAAGAAGAGGGAAATTACCGATTTCCTTAAGATACTGCTTTACAGGGTCGTCAGTAAGTGCATCTACAGCAAGCTGATCTAGATCCTCATCGGTATCATTTGCATCAGCATTAAGCTCTGCATCGAGCTCGCTGAGTTCCTTTTCATCTGGCTCTTCGTCACTGCTTCCAAATCTTACTTCGATATTCTTCTTATCAAGAAGCTCATAGATATTATTTATCGAATCTTCATTGATGCTAGGAATATCCTTCATCATCTCAGCTACCTTACTTGCATCGATAACATTGCTGTTCTCTCTTGCAAATTTGATGACTGCCTCGATTCTTTCAATAAGAAGCTTCTTCTGCTCTTCCTGGCTGAGCTCTCTCTTTCCCTTAGCAGGCTTTGCCTTTTTATCGCTCTTATCTTCTTCGAAAGCTTCCTCTGCTTCTTCTTCAGCCTTCTTTGCCTTAGCAGAGCTCTTTTTATCCTCTGCTTCTTTAGCATCAGCGCTTTCTACCTCTGCTTCAGCTTCTGCCTTAGCCTTTGATGACTTCTTCTTAGCTGGCTTTTTCTCTTCTTCTGCTATCTCTACAGCCTTTTCCTCTGCTGCTTCTACATCTTTTTTCTTTGTCTCTGTTTTCTTTTCGTACTTTTCTGGCTTTTCTTTCTTTTCTGCTTTTTCAGGTGCCTTCTTTGCTGTCTTTTTAGAATCTGTGGCTTTTGTGGATGTCTTCTTTTCTTCTGTCTTCTCAGACTTTGCTGTCTTCTTCTCAGCCTTAGCCTCAGAAACCTTCTTTTCCTCAGCCTTTGCTTCTACAGATGAACTCTTCTTTGTATCCTTTGCCATGATTTTTCACCTCATAATATAATTTGTTTTTTTCTTCCTTTTCTTATTATCCAGATTTTCACATCTTCAAATAAGATTTACATACCGGTTCTTACCTCAAAGGAAAACCCCATGAGGCCTTTCTTTTATTTGACTACTAACTTGCATGCATTCTTTAACGTATAATCCTGCGCATCGCTAAGGAATGATGCATCATTGCTCTGGGTATACATACCCCAGCTTTCCGAATGGATTCTGCCTTGTATCTGAACAGTATCGCCGGCTGCGAGAGTTCCCGCATTGGAGGAGAAAGTAATCTTGATATAGGATTTAGTTCCAGCCTCCTTAAATGTGCCCTTTACTGCAGATGTAAGTGCCTTATAACCGCTAGAGCCGTTGATGTCCGCATAATCAACCTCGTATACGGTATCCACATTTCCATCCGGATTAAAATAATAATAGATTTCTATATTACTGAGCTTAACACTCTTTCCGGAATTATTCACCACCTTGAACATCGGGCTCAGCGTGCTGGTTTCATCATTTTTATCCTGGTTGAATTGATATAACTCAATTCCTCCCGAAGAATTATCATCTTTGATGTCTGATGTCCGAGCCGCTGTTACCTTAGGCGTAGGAGTGACCTTTGTCTTTCCGGAGGTAGCATCAGCGCCAGAATATTTAAGCATTGCCTTTTTCACATAAGCTCCAGAGGTGCTAAGAACTGAATCGGAAACACTTCCATTTGCCGTAGCGGAGGATTTTAACGCCGCCGAGGATTCATTCTTATTGCACAGTGACCAGTTACACCAGCTTATTCCATTTTCTTCCATGAAGGTAAGCCATTCATCACTTGAAGCTGTATCTACATTTCCATTACCTGATGCATCTGTCGTGCCCCATTCAGTTACAAAGAGGGCAAGACCTGCATTTATCGCTTTCTTTGCCTTATTTCTAAGGTCTGCTTTATGTGTTCCTGCATAAAAATGCAGTGAATACATAATATTATCATAGGAAAGTGGGCTGCCTGCAGCCACATCTACATCCTGGCTCCAGTTGCTAGAGCCAACAATTATGATAGCATCCGGCGAATATTTTCTTATTATAGGAATAATATCCTCTGCATAAGGCTTTATATTCGCAGACCATGTTGCTCCGCCATTAGGCTCATTACAGATCTCATATATTACATTCGGAACCTTTGCATACTTTTTTGCCATATATCCAAAGAATTCCTTTGCATAGCTCTCATTCTGCTGTGGATTACCATCTGCTAGAATGTGCCAGTCTACTATTACATAGCTATCTAGAGCTATTGCTGCATCAACCAGGGTGCAGACTTTCTTCTTATTAGTATCAGGAGAATTTATATAACTCTCATTTCCCTCCTGATCATACATTGCAATTCTAAATACGGAGGCTCCCCATTCACTTTGAAGATTTTCCATATATTCGGCAGTCGCAAACTGAGGGAACCACATGATACCATGGGTACTCATGCCCCTTAAAGTAATCTGCTTTCCATCCTTATTGCAAAGATGGGTTCCTATTACCTTAAGCTGACCATTTTTACTTACAGAATAATCACCAGCGGCTAATTTACCTTCTGCAGTCGTCTTTTCTGTCTTTTTAGTAGCAGCTTCTGCCTCTGTCTTTTGCGCCTTTTTAGTAGTAACTTCTGCCTCTGTCTTTTCTGCACTTTTAGTAGTAGCTTCTACCACAGTCTTTTCTGCCTGGTCTTTCTCTATAGAAGAAACTGGATTTTCATCCCCATTCTCTTTTGCAGTCGCATTTACTTCTTCAGAAGAAGCCGGATTTCCATCTGCAGCCTGCTTTGTGGTTGCAGTTACTCCCTCCGTATTTTCTATGCTAGAATCACCTTCATTATCCGAAGGACCTATCTCTGTGTCCGCTTCATTTTCTAAATCAGAAGCCGGCTTACCTGCCGTATCTGCTATAACCTCATTTTCTATATCAGAAGGCGAAGTGCCCGCCGTATCTGCTATAGTCTCATTTTCTATATCAGAAGACGAAGTGCCTGCCGTATCTTCTATATTAGAAGAAACTCCTTCTTTACCTGTTCCATCAGAGGAGTCTGCATAAAGAGAACCATCCTCATCTGTCAAAGCAGATAAAGTAGTAACTGTATCATGAGATGCCGTTTCTGAATTCTCATGATAATTGCTAAAATAACCTGCAGCAATTCCAAATACACCAACAAGCATACAAAGCACAACAATAAGGAACACGTACCTCATGTTCCTTTTATTATTCTTATTAGAATTATTAGAATTTTCTGCTTCATTAGGTAAATTTGGGGTATTCTCTGCCATTATATAAGAAATTTTCCTTTCTTTTTATAATTCCGCTATTTTCCCATAATCGATTTTAACACAAATTGTCCATTTGTCAAGTGAAATATGATAAATCCCCAATTTTTTTCTATTTTAGAAATATAACCGCCTTTTTTTCTACTTAAATGTATTTGACTTTTGTATTTTTTTATAGTATATTCAACACAGACATCTTTAGTTTATGTCTTAACAAAATAATTTATTTTTTATGGAGGATGATATGAAGAAAATCACTCGTAGCTTAATGGCACTTATGCTTGTGGTTTGCATGATGTTCTCTCTTACTGGATGTGGAAAAGATTCAGCAGATAAGGATTACATCGCAACTCTTGCAAAGGCAACAGAATTCACAAAGGGCAGTTCAACTGCAAGAACAACAGTAAAGTTTGATGACGGCAAGATCAGCGAATTAACTAACGGTGCTCTTGACATCGATTCAATAGCAATCATTGTATCAGCACAGGCTGGTAAGAGCAATGATAATGACGCACAGGTTACTCTTTCAGTAAACCTTGGCGGTGACGATTTAAAGCTTGCAACAATCACTTCTATTAATGGAGATTTCTATTTTGATCTTAGCGAGCTTAAGAACAGTCTCCTTAATTGCGGCATTTCATATGCTTCTGCAATTGCTTCATTCTTACCTAATGATAACACAGTTGTAAAGATTTCAGCTGATGAACTCAAGCAGTACACAGAGGAAGCTACAGCAGCTCTTGAAGCACAGGGTGCTACTACTGAAGAAGCTGATCCAGAGGCTCTTCTTGCACAGCAGAAAGATTATAACTCAGTAGTTTCTGCTTTCGTTGATACTTTATTACCATTATTCGAATCATCATTTGAGTCAGTTGAGCCAGCTGTATTTAGCAAGGAAGGCAATGCAAATGCCATCACAATCAGCTCAGACAACTATGAAGCTCTTGCAAGATCAATTTATTCAATGCTTACATCTGCAGATTTCACAACAAAGCTTGATGAATTCTCAACATCTGTTAGCTCAAAGGGCGTAAGCGAAGATCTTACTTCAGAAATCTCAAAGGCTGTTACATCAGTTAAGGAAGATATTTCTAAGCTTGACAGCACAAAGTTCGAAGAAGAGCTTACAAAGTTAAAGGAAGACCTTCAGAAGGATAATGTAACCTTCAACTTAAAGTCAACAGATGAAATCAAGGGTAAGAAGGCTGGTTCTAGAGAGTTCAATTTAACAGCTTCAGCTAGCGTTACAGCTAATGAAATCGGTACAATCGTTATCGATTACACAGCTTCTGCAAAGGAAGGCGACACAGCAGATTTCACAGCACCTGCAAACGCCGTTAGCGTAGATGATTTCGTAAAGTCAGTACAGGATAGCTTAGGTGCACTTTACAACACCAACAATTAAGAATAATTATTTATCGCTTTATACTTAAAGCAAAAGGGAATCGGTTTTAACCGGTTCCCTTTTTTCATATATTTATTTTCAGGTGCCTACTGCTTAATCTGCTTACTTAGGCATATTTTCGAGATACTTTAAATAATTATCTCTGTTTATACTGCCATCCACAATACCCTTTCCCAAAGTCACTAGCGCCTCTTCATAGCCCTTAGGAAAATAAAAATCACTTCTCATAACGGAGGATATTTCAAAAGCCTCATTCTGAGCTGCCGTAAGGGCATCATTTTTTTCAGAGCGATATACAGGAATCACCGAATTCATATCATAGTGATAATCCTGAGCTGAAGTGCTTCCTAGAAAAACCGCAAGTTCCTCTGAAACCTCAGATGACTTTGTAAGTTTATTAACTCCAATCGCATTTACAGATGCAAAGGACTTAAGTCTAGACTGCACCGTACCTATTTCTACTATAGGAAGTGCCGCTACTCCAAGTTTCTTTCCAAGTGCCTCCTGGGCATCCTGATAATCCTCTACGCTTCCGAACATAACCTTGACAGATCCATCCCTCAGGCCTGCAAGCCCCATTCCATCAACATCATTCAAAAACTTGTCCGATTCGCTCAGTACAAATAAGTACTGTACTGCAAGAGCAGCAGGGCTGCCCTCTTTATTAAAATCGATATATTGCTTTCCGTCTGCATTGGTACTTACTGCACCAGCTGCTATGAAAAACGCTGATAAAACATCAGGATCCGTCATATCAAAGGCCACTCTGCCATTCTGCATCAGGCCGTACATGGTCGTCACATCATCATTTTCTCTTTTATATGCACTCTTATCATAGAAAATAAGCATAGTCCGAGTAGAATAAGGGATGCCATAAAGCTGTCCATTAGAAACGAACTTAGAGCACATCTCCTCTCCTGCAACGCTCTTTTCCTTTTCGTAATTGTCCTTTGAAAAAGCTTTAAGTGCGCCTCCCTTTACCAGAGTATCAAAATCATCATCTTCAAAGAAAATAACATCCCCTGCAGCACTTACATCCTTCAGAACGCTTTCAACCGCATTTTCAGGCTCACATATTCCGTACGATATATCCAGCTTCCAGTTCGTATGAAGAGCCTCGAACTGCTCGCACATAAGTGGAAGCCAGCCTCCATCTTCATCGCTTATATCTATTCTTCCATCCCACACAAGAAGAGAAGCTTCCATAGGCTTTTCTGTAGCTTTAGCAGAAGTCGTGGTCTCTTCTCCTCCTACTATTTTTCCTATATCCGCGCTGCAGCCACAGAACAATCCTCCTGCCATTACAGCTACAGTCATCGTTAGACACAAGGCCTTTTTAACCCTGTAATTCATTTTCATAAACAATACCTTCAGTACAATTTTTTCTTAAAGGATAACACAAAACATCCCTTTTGTCTACATTAAATAGCGGTAGAGGACCTGGTATTGCCCTCTACCGCCATTCAGGAATAGTTAGACGTCAAATATCTATTTCCAATATTTCGTTTTTCATTTATTTACAGACATTTCCAGATATCCTTTGCATAGCCAAGAATTGTTCTATCTGATGAGAACTTTCCAGCATTAGCTGTATTTATGAAGCACTTGCGTCTAAAGCTAAATACATCAGAATAATCTGCATTAGCTTTAAGCTTAGCCTCTACATAAGGAAGGAAATCAAGGAGAAGATAGTAATGGTCTGGCTGATGCCATGAAGCACCCTTAAGAAGAGCATCATGAAGTTCCCCAAACATTCCTGTTCCGCCATCATCAAAGGTTCCATCAACAAGAGTATCGATTACCTTCTTTATTCTCTTTTCCTTCTTGTAGATTTCATTAGGATCATAGCTGTCCTTTATCTTTTCAAGATCCTCAACTCTAGCACCGAAGATATAGTTATTCTCTTCGCCGGCCTCTTCAACAATTTCAACGTTAGCTCCGTCAAAGGTTCCAAGCGTAACTGCGCCGTTAAGCATGAACTTCATGTTACCGGTTCCTGAAGCCTCAGTGCCAGCTGTTGAAATCTGCTCTGAAACATCTGCTGCTGGGGTGAGCTTTTCTGCATAAGAAACATTGTAATCATGGACAAAGAGTACCTTAAGCTTATCCTTAACATCGGCGTCGCTATCAATAAGCTTTGCGATTTCATTGATATACTTAATGATTCCCTTTGCTCTAAAATATCCTGGAGCTGCCTTTGCACCAAAGATGAAGGCTGTAGGATTAAAATTCTTGATCCTGCCTTCCTTGATTCCAAAGTAAATATCCATGATGGAGAAGGCATTCAAAAGCTCTCTCTTATATTCATGAAGTCTCTTACACATAATGTCAAAGATGAAGCTTGTATCAAGATCGACTCCCTCCATCTTCTTTATATAATCAGCAAGGTCCTGCTTCTTTTCCTTCTTGATCTTATCAAATTCCTCAATTACCTTCTTATCATCAGCAAACTTTTCAAGCTTTTTAAGCTCATCAAGATCTGTTGCAAAGCCGCTTCCTATCTTATCCTCAATAAAGCTTGAGAGCTGAGGGTTTGAAAGAAGAAGCCATCTGCGCTGAGTAATACCATTGGTTTCATTGAAGAAACGCTCCGGGTAGATCTTGTACCACTCATTAAGAGCAGTATCCTTAAGGATCTGAGTATGGATTGCTGCAACACCGTTTACAGAATGAGTTGCATAAACATCCATACGTGCCATGTGAATTGTATTATTATCGATTATCTTGTAAGGTGTAATATCCTCTACCTTAGGATTTGCTTTTAGTTCCTTCTCAAGCTCTGCCTCAAGGAACTTAATATATGGGAAAAGCTCAGGAATAACAGACTTAAAGAGCTTTACACTCCACTTTTCAAGAGCCTCTGCCATAATCGTGTGGTTTGTATAAGAAAATACCTTAAAAGCAATTCTCTTTGCATCCTCAAGGGCAATGCCTTCATTTTCATTAAGAAGACGAAGGAATTCAGGCACTGAAACAGAAGGATGTGTGTCATTTAACTGAACTGCATAATCCTCTGAAAACTTCTCATATACCTTAACAAGCTCATCATAGGTACCCGCATTCTTTATTTCTTCTGCATGGAGCTTTTTAAAGTTCCTTAAAATATCTGCAATGGTAGCTGCTGAGAAGAAGTACTGCTGACGAAGTCTCAGGCGCTTTCCTGCATCCATGGTATCATTTGGATAAAGCACTGCATTAATGTCATAAGCCTTTGTGCGGGCCTTTGCCTCTTTATCATATTTCTGATCATTAAAGGCTTCAAAGTCAAATTCCTCTACAGCCTCTGCCTGCCAGAGTCTTAAAGTATTGACCTTTGCCTTGCTATTTCCTTTCTGATAACCGATAACAGGCATGTCATAAGGCACAGCACGTACGCTGAAATCCTTAAAATTAATGATTACGCTATCCTCTTCATGTCTTATTGACCAAGGATCTCCTGCCTTCATCCAGTCATCTGGACTCTCCTTCTGGAAACCATTTTCAAAGGACTGCTTGAAAAGACCATATTTATAACGAATTCCATAACCATTTAGATTAATTCCCTGAGTTGCTCCCGAATCGAGAAAGCATGCTGCAAGTCTTCCAAGACCGCCATTACCTAGAGCTGCATCCTCGATATCTTCAAAACTCTTAACATCGAGGCTATTTTCTCCGCAATATTCCTTGTATGCATCATATAAATCAAGATTTACTAGATTATTATAGACCATGCGTCCGATCAGGAATTCTGCTGAAAGATAGCACACCTTCTTTTCGCCTGATGCATAGGCTTTCTGCTGAAAATCAGCACCTGCTGACAGAAGCGCTGCTCTTGATACAGCATAGTAAAGCTCCTTGTTTGTTGCCTCTTTTACATTCTTTCCAAATTCAATTCTTAATATATCATCTATGTCCTTTTTAAAATTATCCTTAACTGCCTTCGTAGCCATTACGCAATTTCCTTTCTAAGTAATTCATCCAAAGCCCCTCACAGGCTTATTATTATATTTCTTCCATTATTTTTTAGTCATCTTCTTTTTACCAGCTGCCTTCTTTGCAGCAGCTTCTTTCTTTGCTACTGCTGCCTTCTTCTCATCAGGAGCCTCCTCTTTATAGAAGCCCTTTGGAACTCTATTGGCTTTAATAGTCATATTCTTATAGCTTTTTGCATCTATGCTAGAGAGCTGCTCTCTGGTAACTCTCCATCTCCAGTTAATTCCAAGAGTAGCAGGAGAATTCATTCTTGCAGAATTATCAAGCCTTAAGATGTCCTGAAGCTGGAATACGATTATATTTGCAACACTAGTATAAAGCATTTTAATAAGCTCATCAACGAGTGCAGGTATATTTTTCTTATCAAAGAAGTCAAGGATTTCCTTAAGCTCCTTCTTAGGCTTTCCCTTTAAGAAACCAACTATAGGCTCATTATCATGCGTTCCGATATAAGCTACCATATTTGGTGTCTTGTAATTCTGAGGCAGGTTCGGATTATCCGGATTACAATCTATTCCGAACTCTAAAACCTTCATTCCTGGGAAATTCGACCCTTCCATCAATTTTCTGACCGGTGCAGTAACAACGCCTAAATCTTCAGCAATTATCTTGGAATCGCCTATGGATTCAATTATTGCATCAGTAAGCTTTTTAGCCGGACCCTTTACCCACTTTCCTTCAACCGCAGTAGGACAAGTAGCTGGAATCGACCAGTAATTTACAACACCAATAAAATGGTCTATTCTGATGATGTCATATAACTCTGCATTTGCCTTCATTCTCTCACGCCACCATTTAAAATCCTCAGCCTCCATGGCTTTCCAGTCATAGATAGGATTTCCCCAACGCTGGCCTGTATCTGAAAAGGCATCAGGTGGTACTCCAGCTATGTTGATGGACAAGAGCTTATCATCAAGCTCGAACAGATTGCTATGTACCCAGACATCACTTGAATCAATTGCAACGTATAAAGGAATATCTCCTATGAGATACTGTCCGTTTTTATGGGCATGCTCCTTCAGCGCATCCCACTGCTCACGGAACTTGAACTGGATAAACTTATAAAAATCCACCTCATCCGCAAGCTCTTTGGTATATTTTTTAAGAGCTGCACTCTTTCGGAATCTTATATCTTCATCCCATTCCTGCCAGGAAACTCCTTTAAACTTTTCTTTAAGCGCCATGAAAAGAGCATAATCGTCAAGCCAGTACTTTGCTCCCTTTAAAAAACTCTTATAAGCACTGCTTTCCTTATGTTTAGACTTCTTATAAGCTTTTTTCAGAAGTACAAATCTGGTATTATACAGCCACTCATAGTCAATATCATTTTCAGGTGCTAAAGAAACATGCTCTTTTGCCTCCTTTTCAGTAAGCAGGCCTTCGCTTACTAATTCATCGATATCAACAAAATATGGATTTCCCGCAAAAGCAGAAAATGACTGATAAGGGCTATCTCCGTAACTGGTAGGTCCTGCCGGCAGCACCTGCCAATAAACAAAGCCGCACTCCTTTGCAAAATCAGAAAAGCTGACCGCTTCCTTTCCGAGCGCACCAATTCCGTACTTACCTGGGAGAGAGCTAATCGGCATTAAAATACCGCTTCCTCTTACAATTCCTGAAGAATCCTGTCTTTTCATATCGCCCGCTTTCTGTTGCGCATCATGTATTTTGTGTGCGCAACTTTGTTGTACATTGCTATTTTTAAGTGTTTTAAACTGTTTTTACATATTTTCTGCTCAACTTGTTGAAACTATAATAGCATACTTTTTCCAAAAAATCTAGTATATTTTTAAAATTTTTTTCATTTTTGTCGATTTTTTTAGTATAAAGTCACAAATAATTTGCTCAACCGCTTGCGCACTTTTCTGTATTTTTTCAAATTCCCCGTCCTAAAGCTCTTTACATCTCGCATAGCGGCATTTGCACAAGCAAAACTTCTTAGATAAATAATTATCTTCCGCTATCTCTTTGCTTTTCTTTTTTCTTATTAAGCTTTATTGTTATAGATACTGACATTACAATCAGGATCAGTCCAAAAATAATACTTTCCACCGAATCCATTATGCTTTCTTCATCGCCCACATATAGTATATCTACTGCAAGTCCGCTGTTTATAAGCTGCTTTCCTTCCGTATAATTCCATGCAAGCGATTCAAGCCTTTCATCAACTGTTTTCTTATCATATTGCTTTCTTACAAGACCTATTACCTTGACCGTTGAACCCGTAGTATCCTTTTCTCCTGTCAGCATTTTTTTAGTTTCCCTGTTAAGTGTGGTAAACTCAGTCATCTGCTTTTCTCCAGTAATATACAATCCGTAGCCCATATAACCTTCTTCTGTCTTTGTAAGTCCTATCGCCTGAATATAATCAAAAAGATGAATTCCAAAATACGCAGACTGTATCTCGCCTGCACAATAGCTCTCAGCAGCATATGGCACCTCTATCGCAACCACCCTGCCTTCGTATTCCCTTATATCGAAGCTTTCAGCATTCTCAATTTTTACGATACCCTTTATAAGTCCCCCATAAAGATTTCTTCCAAGAACCAGACCTACGATTATAAAAATCACTCCCATTATTAAACAGAACACATATGCCGTTCTTTCATTCATTTCTTTGTTTAAAACAGAATTGCCCGCCTTCTTATTCATTACCTAAATATCCTTTCTCATTTTCATTACTTTAATATTCCTCGTTTCCTACATTTCACTCGTACGCACAAATACAGCCCTAATTCATCTAAGAATCAGGGCTGTATGAAATCATCACTACTGATTTGCAGTATTGTCTAAATTTTCAGTGCTCTCTTCAAATTCCCCTACTGGTTCAAATGCATACTCGGTATCCTCATCCTCTTCAAAAGCAATCGCTGACTTATCTGTAAGAGGGATAAGAGTTCCTCCCCTATGAGAAGAATCCTCAGCTAACACAAGAAGATGATTGGTAAGCTGGAAATCATCCTCATCATCAGAATTATTCTTAATAACAGCTACCTGCTTATATTCCGTTGCAGTCGAATAGTCGTTATTATATATTGTAACTACCGAATGAAGAGTACACTTATCTCTTCCAAGAAGCTTATTCTGGCGTCTAAGCGAATATTTATTGATAACCTCTGCACAGAACTGAGTATCCTCTCCAAGATGCTTACTGATAGTACCTAGAAGCTTATAATTATCCCCGCGCTTAACATAAACTCTGCCTGTAAAAACCTCTCCCATTTCTCTACCTCCTTAATGATAAAAATATAAAAATATTATAGCATAAACTGAGAAAATTTGCAATTAAAAACCTATTTTTGTTTGCATCAAGTACTAATTGAGAAATTAACATTTAATTTTTTGATGAGGTAATACCACAAAAGGACACACTAATAAACACTTAATGCTAAAAAGCATTGACAACTTTGTTAGAATGTGTTAAGTTTTTTGATGGGGTTTTATACCCTAAAACTGTAATCATTTATAACTAAAAATCATTTTTTAATATATATAATACGGAGGTATTTTTAATGGTATTCAATAATGTTGATTTCGATACTTACCTAAAGAACTATCCAGATGCTAACGGATACTTTGGTAAATATGGTGGTGCTTATATTTCTCCTGAGCTTAAGACAGCTATGCAGGAAATAAATGAAGCATACGAAACAATCTGCAAATCAAGAAAATTCATAAGTGAGCTTCGCCGTATCCGCAAGGAATTCCAGGGACGTCCAACACCAATCTCACATCTTGCAAGATTATCAGATAAAATCGGAACTGGCGTACAGCTTTACGCTAAGCGTGAAGATCTGAACCATTCTGGTGCACATAAGCTTAACCATTGTATGGGCGAAGTTTTACTTGCAAAGTACATGGGAAAGAAGAAGGTTATCGCAGAAACAGGTGCCGGTCAGCACGGTGTTGCTCTTGCAACAGCAGCAGCATATTTTGGCATGGAATGTGACATTTACATGGGTGCCGTAG
>JAEEGI010003556.1_pt1 | contig 37091 bp, 23 predicted proteins | sample 8958751 | NCBI WGS metagenome assembly JAEEGI01 (sample SAMN16246545, study PRJNA631951) | gut metagenome | biome: gut microbiome; feature: rumen; material: KS-attached | host: Bos | place: Iran: Karaj | collected 2018-10 | reverse complement strand
TAGAATAATTTTATATTTAATTTCAGAAGCGTCCACTTAAAATTGGCGATTTTTGTTGTAGTTTATTGAAAATCAATGGTTTATAGTTACATTTAGACCGAACGGATTTGAAATCACAAACCGATTGATTCTGAGGAACTTGATTAAAAACATGATTGATTTTGAGCCTTTTATAAAATCCAATTATCGATAAAATATCTAATTCAAATTTTTAGTGGATAGCAATGATTTAATTTGATTAATTTCTCGCCCGCAGGGCGATTATAGTTCCAGCCATTGAATTATGACATACCGCCATATGTTCAATTAGTGTAATTCGTAGTTTAGAAAGTTGAATGCGGATGCCTCCTTAACCATTAACCCATAACCTTTAACCTGCGAGCAACGCGAGCATGAATGCGGATGCCTCATTAACCATTAACCATTATCCTTTATCCTGCTCGCGAAGCGAGCATAAAAAGCGAGCATGAAGAAAACTGCGCCGGTCTTCACGAAGGGGGGCTTCGCTCCAGCCGGCGCAGTCGGGCTTAAAAATGTTGTCTGTGCCTCAAGGCACCGTTGCGGGGGCGGGCGGATCACTCAGCCCTGCCCCGCCAATATAAAGCATAGATCGATTGCTTGTCCTTTCTCTAGGGCTGCACGAGCAGCATGTCAATCAGGGCGCTCACGTCGGCGATGGAAACATTGCTGTCACCGTTCACGTCACAGCTGTAGCTGCTGCCGCCTGCGCCGATCTTAACGTCTATCAGCATGTCAATCAGGGCACTCACGTCGGCGATGGTCACATTGCCGTCACCGTTCACGTCGCCGCGTTTCTCGAACAGGGCAGGGTTGTAGCGCATGCCCTTGTAGATGATCTTGCCGTCCTTGACGACATGGCTCAGGCCCCAGTACTCCTGATATTCAGCATCGGGGTCGGGCTTGCGCGTGAACGGCGTGAGCAGGTCGCCCATGTCGCGGCTGTCAAAGCCGATGCCCTCCACATAATAGAACACCACATCACCATGCTCGTCAACATGGGCATAGCGGCGGCACACGAAGCCCTCGATTTCCAAAGGCTCCACCTCAAAGAAATTAGCCCGGTTCAGGAAATCCTCTTTCTGTAAAGTAATGTAATAGTTCACGGGGCTTGTGAACTCGATGTCCGCCCAAGTGCATGCAAAACGGTAGTTTGGAGTGTTGTACGAGAACGCGATCATGTCACGTCCCTGCTCTTTCACTCTTCTGAATAGCTTGTTGTTATAGATGGGATTGTCCATTCGCCCACCTCCGTAACTTCCTTGGAAAAGAGCCGCCAGCTCAGCCTGATTTACATCGAGACTGTCTCCTGTATAGCTGTAGATGATGGGGTAGCCGTGGACACCTGTGCCACGGAACTCATAGGTGTAGTATTCGCTTGTCATCACGCCGTGGTCGATGACGACACGCTCGTTCACCCACTGCACCCCTTCGCGTGTCAGGGGCAGCAGGTCCTCGTTCATCCGGCCGGGACGCACGCCTTTGAATCGCTCAGAACGGTAGATGGTGTTCCCATTCTCGATGACGCTGTCCAGCACACAAAGGTAATTGCGGTTGCCAAGGGTGTACCAATTATAATAGAGACCGTCATAACCGATGCCCTCAATGGAGCAGAACTCATCATCCCATTTTGAGATGTAGCGCTTGGCCAGCCTGCCGCCCACTGTTGTCATGTCGGGGATTACAGTGGGTATATCGTATGGTATTTCGTTCCATTGATTGATGAACCCTTCAGCGTCGTTGAAGTCATACAGCACAAACTCTTCTCCTGCTGCAATCTTCTCCTGGATGCCCTCATCTCTGTCAAAACCGATGAGACAGTCCTCATAGACCTTCCCGTCCGGAACAATGCCGTAAACGATTTTGTCCTCCTCGCGCAGATAGACAGGAACGGTATCGTTCTCCCGATCAATCTCCTCCCCGCTGTATTTGTGCATCACCTTGTAGGTCTTGCCGTTGATCTCGGTATCGCCTTTCAGCTCAAGGTAGAACTTACTTTGCGGGTTGAAGTAGTTGCTGCGGCACGCCCATTTCACGCCTTCACGAACAAAGGGTACATACGCGTAGTCCTGAGCCACAGCCTGGGACATGCCCAGCAGTGCCAACAATGATAGAATTAAAAACTTTTTCATAATCTCAATTATATTTATTAAATGATTAATAATTAGTGACTTATGATGTTTTGTGCGTTGTATTATTGTGAATTAGTGCAATTCGTATTAATTCTTGTCATTCGTGTTTAAAAAAATGATGTCGAAGTATCCCTCGTAGGTGTTGTCCAGTGGGCTGTCGATGGTGATGACGTACTCGCCCTGGGGTAGCGAGGAAATGTCGATGGAACCGTAGGAGCCGCTGACCTGGGTGGAGATATAGACCGTCCAGTTGGTCGCCGAGGCAATCTCAACGTCGTAGTGGGTGACCACTCCCAGTCCGTCAACAATAATCTGCTGGTTGGAATTGTCGTAATACACATCTGGCATGTCAGCAGGAAGCGGCAGATTAGAATGATCACCAACTGCACCTCCATTATGGATAACAATGGGTTGACGATCTGCGAACATAAAAATGCCGCTTGCAGCAACAATACATAACATAAAAAATACAAAACGTTTCATGATAAATAAATTTAGAAAAACAACACAATTTTTTTTACAAAATTACTGTCTTTTCACCTAAAATGACAAATTTAATCGTTATGCAATACTGTTATAATATATTGGTTATCAGTATATTATAAATTTGGTTTTTATGCAGGCTTTTTTCATGGCTTTTCATGGCAAAAACAGTGGGTCAAAACAGAGAAAACAGTGTCGATGGTGATGAGAACTCATGTCACCATTTCCGATTGATAAAAAGCATTGTCTTTTTACAAATTAATATTGGTGCCAGCGATAAATCAAGATGATAGTGAAAGCTTGACTGTTGGAGACATTTGTCTAAGGTGAGTGGCGCTTTTTCGCCTTAGCATCCATTTTCAGGATGGAAAAATATTTAATGTGTTTGCACGGGTAACAGATGCATATTTCTTAATCACCAAAATATTGAAACGTTTTAAAGGATAACAAAAGCCATCCTAATTATTCTTTCTGAAGAATCATTCGTGTATCTGGAACTGCTCGATGTATTCCTTGAGTGTGGTATTCAATCCCATTTTTTTGGCAAGCCTTTGCCTGCTTGAGCTGATTGTCGTTGCATTGGCATAGTCAAAGATGATGGCAATCTGGGCACAGGAATATCCAAGACAGGTTAAAGCCAGCAACAGCAGGTCTCGATCAGTTAATTTAGGATAATTACGGCGTGTCTCGGTCATGATATTGTTAAATTCTATATCGATATAATCATAAAGTTTTTCCCAGCTATGCTTATTCTGGTCCTGAAATCTCACGATGCGCTGGATTTCCTTGGCTAGCACATTGTGTGGCGCGTGATAGCAGGCTTCAATCATTTCACTCATAAGTTCGAGATGGGTTGAGATGAATTGCTTGAGTTGACCGTCCTGGATTTGCAGTCTCTCTATATTGCGGTTGAGTGCGTTCATGTCATTGCACTGGCTGTCGGATTGTTGCTTGAAGTCCTTAATGATTTTGTCATAACGATGAATGTGATGAAAATAGAACAACAGCCCAGTCAAGAGGATGGCAACGAAGAGGGCAACCAGCCATAAGATGTGTCGCTTTTGTTTATCATGATCCTGTATTGCTATGGATTTATTCATTTGCTGCTCGGTAAATGAGATATGGTTCAACTTCTCATTCAACAACAAAGAATCGGAAATCAACTTGGCTTGATGTTCCAACTGCAGATATGCCATAGAGTCTCCTCTTGCCAACGCTAGCTCGCTAAGGCTTTGGATACGAGACAACTCGTTCGCAAAATCGCCATTTGTTTTACCAGAGATAAAACTCAATAGATAATCAACTGAATCGATTTCCCCGATTTTTAAATACATGATGGCAGATTCTGTATAGAACAACGTATTGATATCTTCTTGCCGTCCCAAAGATAAAATTTCCTGAACCAGTGGCCTTGATTCATGATACCTGCCATAGTAATTATACATTGAAATCAGATTCTGCTCACATGCGATGATACTTGCGGTGTCATGAAGGTCTCTCGCAATGTCCCTTGCCTGCATCAACATCTGCTCAGCTTTTTGGCTTTGCTTTAGCCTGTATAGGGAACCGAGATTAATCATACATTTGAGCCGAATGACTTGATAGTCAGTATGATTCAGGCACTCCAATGCTTCCTCATACTTATTGACATCTTTACCATCCATTGCGTAATAGTCACGGTAAAGTGCACCCATCCTCATCTTGACATATCCCAGGTTAAAGTAGTCGTCGGGGGCGGCGGTGGCTTCGGCGTGCTTGTAGTAGTACATGGCACTGTCGGGGTGGCCCAGTTCGTCCATGACGGCGCCCTTGTAGATATAGGCGCGGGTGAGTTTCTCGCGCTCGCCGCTGTGGGCGCGGTAATAGGCGAGGGCGCGGTTGATGCCGCTGTCGCTGGTGGCCGTGATGTAGCAGCGGTAGCGGGCCTGGGTGAGCAGCAGGTCACGGTAGGCACGGTCACCCTCATTGGTCAGGCTGTCGATGGGCAGTGCCTCGATGAGCGCCAGGGCGCTGTCAGGGGCAGGCTGCATGAGGCTGTCGGCCGCCATGAGCCGCGCGTCATAGCGGTGCGCACCACTGCACCCCATGACCACCGCCACAAGCACTGCTGCTAATATCAATATGACCAGCGGCAACCGTTTCATGCCAATTTAGTTTCATCCAATAGGCAACGACCCCAGGACTTTAGATGTCGGGGAACTTGAGGGCGGCGATCTGCATCATGCGTGAGATGTCGAAGTAGAAGCCCTCGGTATTCTTGCCGGCAACGGGTTGGACCTTGATGTAGTCGATGCCGCCGTCGAGCGTCTCATGGTCGGTAGCGACAAATCCCAGAAAGTTGATGATGTTGTACTCGTGCTCGGGGGCGATGACAACCCAGGGCTCTTCCTTGGTTCCCCTGCCGCTCGACATGATGGCGGCAATGAGGCGGTCGAGGCGGTATTGGCACACGGCAGCGCGGGCATGCTTCTTCTTCTCCTTGAGGACATAGATGTAGAAATTCATCTGGTTCAAGTCGAACATGTTGTCGTTGAGCGACAACTCGGCATACTTCTCGATGCTGTCACACTCGGCACGGGAGTGGGGCTGCTTGTAGTAGAGCTGCTCGACCACGTTGCTGTAAACGCTCTCGCGGAAGGGGTTGTAGTCCTCCTGATAGGTGTAACCGTAGTACAGGTTGCGCCAGGCCTCGATCGACAGCGTGGTGTCGTTGCTGTTATAGGCCTTCATGAGCTTGGGGTAATAGTAGGCGTTTTTGGGGTCCTCGATTACCTTCTTGACGTGGTCAAAGTCCACCTTGTTGATGGAGAACTTGCCGGGCGGGGTGCGCTCGGGCAGCTGCTGTGCCCATCCCATGGCCATCGTCCCAACGGCAATGGCAAGAGCGAGTATGTATTTGAATCGTTTCATGTGTCTCAGTTTTTCAGTCGATAACCACTCCCATCACAGCGATACACACAATAGCCACCGCCACAATTGCCGGCAGGCACTTGGCCAGGAAATAGCGCCAGAACATGCTTGACGGGTTGAGCATCCATTTGCCGGCGGGGGTGCGGCTGTAGGCCAGTTGCCCCATGGCGGCCCCCAGAATGACGCCGAGCACCATGACGCGCGGAGCAAGCAGGATGCCGAGCATGCCTCCTGCCATGGCGCCGAGGCCCACATACAGGTTGCTGGCACGCTGGCCGTCGGGCTCACCTTTGGGCGAGAGGTAGAACAATCCCACGGTGATGAGTGCCGCCAGGCCCCAGAAGATGAACGTCATCGTCTTGACGTCAATATAGTAGCTGTAGTGCATGAGCACCAGCCCCAGGAAGGCAGGCACGGCAGCCACCCAGCGTGGCCACAGCACCAGCACGATGGCAGCAACCAGGCAGATGATGCCGGCAATGAGTAATATGGTATGTATTACCATGAATGGTCTGTCTTGTGTTCTCTATTACATGAGTTTGCAAGTAAACTACTTGCAAACTGCTTAATGGTTAACGGTTAAGGTTTAATGACAATCCACTTCAGAGTTCTGGATAGGAAACTCAAGTCGATGCTCCGTTCTTTAACCATTAACCTTTATCCTTTAAACTCAAGTTTACAAAGTGGCGAAGCTACTTTAGAAACTTGATTCTATTATATAAACACCAAATTGTGCCGTTTTATTGCCTCGCCGGCGTGATTAATTAGGTGTTGAATCCTTCGGGCCATTGTGGGGCGGGGGAGTAGCGGCGGCCTCGTTGCTCTCGTCGGGCTTGATGGCGCTGGGATAGGACACCCTCACATGATAGGCAGTGCGCAGTCGCTCGACAAAGAGCTTCTTGACGGTTTCCACGTCGCGGAAGCTGATGGGCGTTTCACGCAACAGTCCGTCGGCGACCTGGCCGTCGATGATTTTGCCCACCATGGCGGCAATGGCTTCCTCGCTGTGGTCGCTCATGCTCTTGGTTGCGGCTTCGCAGGCGTCGGCCATCATCAGGATGGCGGCCTCCTTGGTCTGCGGGTTGGGACCGGGATAGGTAAAGGGAGCGGGATCCACCTCCTCGTCGGGGCGAGCTTCGCGGGCCTTATAGTAGAAGTAACGGGTGATGCCCTTGCCATGATGCTGGGCAATGAGGTCCTTGATGACCTTGGGCAGACCGGCCTCCTCGGCCAGTTTCAAGCCGTTGGCAACATGGTCGATGACAATCTTGGCGCTGTCCTCGGGCCGCACGAGGTGGTCATGCGGATTCTCGCCAATCTGGTTTTCGGTGAAGAAGGCGGGATTCTTGGTCTTGCCGATGTCGTGATAGAGGGCACCGGCACGCACAAGCTGCATGTTGGCGCCAATCTTCAGTGCCGCCTCACCGCCCAGATTGGCCACCTGCAGCGAGTGCTGGAAGGTGCCGGGGCAGTTGGTGGAGAGTTGACGCAGCAAGGGGTTGTTGATGTCAGACAGCTCCATGAGTGTCATCGATGACGTGAACCCGAAGGCCTTCTCGATGACGGGAATGATCAATACTGCAAACGACAAGAGCGCGCAGTTGATCAGGAAGTATCTGAAGTAGTAATTGTCTATCTTGTTGTAGTCGCCCTCGGTAATCAAGGTCATGGCGATGTAGGTGACGCAATAGGCCAGGAAGATGGAGGCCGCACACTGCACCAGTTGGCGGCGCTTGGTCAACTCCTTGACCGACACGATGGCAATGATGCCCGCCAGGAACTGCATGATGATGAACTCGGCCTGATGGCTGCTGGCAACGAGCGAACTGATGAGCACCGTGACGATGTGGGAGAAGAACGAAGTGTGATCGTCAAAGAATGACGACACAATCACCGGTACCAGTGCAAAGGGGATGACATAGAGCAGGCTGTACTTGAACTTGACGCACAGGAACACGGCAATGACAAACACGGTGATGAGCGTGATGAGGAACACCATGCGTCTTGTGCTGCTGAACACTTGATTGCGCAAACGCTTCATGAAGAAATAGAACGCAAGCATCATTGTGGCGACAATCAATATCTGTCCCAACAGGCTGGTCATCTCGTCGGCATTGCGCTGATTGTTGCGGCGTTCCATCTCGTTCTGATAGCTCTCGATGGCCGAAGCCTTCTTGGGTGTGACGATTTCACCCTTGGAAATGATGGCCTCGCCGGCCTGTACTGTGCCGGGCGACCGCAGGGCATTGCGCAGGTCCTCGTTCAGCCATTTGTCGTTTTCCTCTTGGTTGACCATCATGTTGGGCACCAGATAGTTGCTGATATCAACGGCCTTGAGGGCTTCCTGAATGGCGGCGTTGCCTTTCATGGAATCGGTTAGCCACGCGTAGGCCTGACGCACGGTCTTCATGTTGGTGGCATCCACCACCTGCAGCTGGTTGTTGCCGACGAGGAAGCGCAGCTGCTTGCCGGCGCGTATGTCGTTGGCCGCTTCGTTGTCAACGATGCCGTCGTTGTAGAGCTGTGCCACAGCGGCGAGCAGGGCTTGGGAGCCGGGGCGTCCCGCCAGAGTTCGGGATAACAGTGCCTGCTGCTGCTCACCCTTCTTGACATTGAGGGCGTAGATTTTGGCAAAGTTCTGGTGAACGCTGTCGGTAATGTGTTTGGTGGTTTCCTCGTCAAGCTCGATGTCGAACTGGAAACTGGCTTCTAACCGCGGATGCAGCCAGGGCTTGCCCACTTCAAAGCTATAGGTGTGGTAGCCATCGCGACAAAAGAACAATGCCGTGGAAATCAGTATGATTGACAGTACCAGCAAAATGGTTATTATCAGATTATTACTCTTTTTCATCTTGTCTTAGCGGTTTTCAGTATATTGTCGGCATGATGCCTTTGTCATGTAAACCCGGCATCAGTTGGCCCTGGTTGCCGAGTTCACACCCTTGACCTTCTTGATTTCCTTGCACAGGTTGGTGACAACCGATGCGTCGGTGATAAATACATCCAGGTCGCAGCTGAACACACCCTGATCGGCGGTGACATTCATGCGTTTCATGTTGATCTGCATGTTGGTGGAGATGATGTTGACGATGGACTGCAGTATGCCTTTCTGGTCAATGCCCTCGATGTGGATAGATGCCTCAAAACGGTCACCGCGGTCCTCCCATTGCGTTTGCAACAGTCGGGAGCCCTGGCTGGCTTTGAGTCGTGCCAGGGTCGGGCAGTCCATCTTATGGACAACCACAGCATTGGTCTTGGTCAGGAAACCCACAACATCGTCTCCTGGGATGGGATTGCAGCACGACGCGATGGTATAATTGCTCTTGCCGTCGCGGGTGGTGAGATGGTAAATGGCTTTGGTGTCGATGACGTTGTCCTTGGTTTCGGTCGTCTCGGTTTTGGCTTCTTCCTTGTTGCCGCCCTTGAATGGGTTGCGCTTCCACCAGTTGAAACGGGAGCCTGTCTCTTTGGTGGCGAACATTTCCTCGTTGAGGGTGATTTCGTCGCTGCCGATGCGGTAGAACAGCTCCTCCTTGTTGTTGGCATATTGCCTTGAGATGCACAACGAGAGCAATTCGTTGGTCATCTTCAGGCCATGGGCCTCGAGAAACTCCATGAAGCGGCGTTCGCCCTCTTCAACGGTTACCCTTTTTTTATGACGCAGTGCGGCGCGCAATCGCGTCTTGCCTTTGGCGGTAACGAGAAGCTTCTCCCATTCGGGCTTAGGCGTCTGGGAGTTGCTGGTGAGAATCTCTACTTGGTCACCGCTGGCCATCTTGTAGGACAGCGGCCTGAGCTTGTGGTTCACCTTGCCGGCAATGCAGTGGGTGCCCAGGTCGGTGTGCAGGCTGAAGGCCAGGTCAAGGACCGTTGCTCCGTTGGGCAGGGTAATGGTCTCGCCTTTGGGAGTGAAGACGATAATCTCGTTGGCATACAGGTTGAGCTTTAACGTGTCGAGAAAATCGATGGCATTGGGCTCCGGTTCCTTGAGGATGTCGGTGAGGGTGCTCAGCCACATGGTGAGTTCTTCCTCCTCTTCGCCTTCACCGATTTTGTATTTCCAGTGGGCTGCAAATCCACGCTCGGCGATGTCGTCCATCCTGCGGCTGCGAATCTGCACCTCTACCCAGTCGCCATCAGGGCCCATCACGGTGACATGCAGAGCCTGATACTTGTTGACCTTGGGGGTGGTCAACCAATCACGCACGCGGTCGGGATGTTTGGTATAAACTTCGGTAATCTCGTTATAGATGTTCCAGCAGATGCGTTTCTCGGCGTTCTCGTCGTCGCATTCAAACACGATGCGTGCCGCATACAGGTCATATACTTCCTTGAACGGGATGCGCTTGGTCTGCATCTTGTTCCAAATCGAGAAGCAGGACTTGACGCGGACCGAGAACTCATATTTCAGTCCCATGTTGTCGAGACGCTCCCTGATGGGGGCCGAGAAACGGGCGAACAGCTCGTTGCGCCGCTCCTCGCTCGCATCAACCAGCGAACGGATGCGTTGGTACTCGGTGGGGTGGTTGTACTTGAAACTCAGGTCCTCGAGTTCGGTCTTGATGGCATACAATCCCAACCGGTGTGCCAACGGGGCATAAATATAGAGTGTCTCGCCGGCAATCTTGTACTGCTTGTTGGCGGGCATCGACTGCAGTGTGCGCATGTTGTGCAGGCGGTCGGCCATCTTGATGAGGACAACGCGCACGTCCTCACTCATGGTGAGCAGCAGTTTGCGGAAGTTCTCGGCCTGCAACGACGCCTGGTCACCGAAAATGCCGCCTGAAATCTTGGTCAGGCCGTCCACGATGCGGGCAATCTTGTGGCCGAACAGCGCCTCGATGTCCTCGACGGTATAGTCGGTGTCTTCGACCACATCGTGCAGCAAGGCGGCACTGATGCTCGTCGAGCCAAGACCGATTTCCTGGATGACGATGGTGGCCACGGCAATGGGGTGCATGATGTAGGGCTCACCGCTGCGTCGGCGGATGCCTTTATGGGCGTCGCGCGCAAACTTGAAGGCCCTGTCAATGATTTCCACCTTCTTGCGATGATTGCTTGATAGATAGATGTTTAACAAGTTCTGGTAGGCCTCATCAACCATGCGGTCTTCCATTTCGGGCGTTATGTTACTGTTCTGCATCATGGGTCCTAGCATATTGAATCAAACCGCAAATATAATAAAAAGTTTTAGGTTACAGGTTTCTGCCCTCCAGTTTATGGTTTTTTTATAATCCCAAAACCCTCTAAGGTCTAAACCATTCAAAGGTCCTTAAAGCCCTTAAAGCCCTTAAAGCCCCTAAAGCCCCTAAAGCCCCTAAAGCCCCCTAACCCCTAAAGCCCAAAAAGAATCACCCCTGCCCCTGACTCTCAGGACGGTTGCCCAGACTGGGGGCGACAACGTTCAGGCGGCGCTGCCACACGGCATCATCGGTGTCCAGGGTGATAAAACCATTGCTCACGTTGATGTCGTTGACGGTTGAGCAGCCTTGCGGCAGGCGCAGGATGGCCCGCACGCGTCCGTTCTGGTCACAAATCTGAATGCCCAAACCGGTGACGGCCCACAGGTTGCCTTTGCCGTCAAAGGTGATGGTCTGGATGTCCAGCGGCTGGCTGTCGTCATTGTGCAGCCAGTAGAACGGCTCACCGCAGGTGATTTTTCCGTCCTGCATCAGGTATTGCCACACGGTGTTGCCGGGGGTGGTGGGAATCATCGCCACATTGGTCAGGTCGGGATAGATGATGCGTGTCACGGGGTCGCCAGGCATGCCGTCGGCCACTCTGATCCATCCCTCATCGCCCTCGATGAGTATCTCTTGCAGGAAATCGTTTTGTGTTTGCCCCACAGCGGGAGCTGCCGGCCAGTCGCGCCACATCCATTCCATCACTTGGGCGAAAATCTCGGTAGAGCGCTTCACGTTGTGCCCGCCGTCACTCCAGTCGCATTGCACGTCATAGCCCGCAAACTGCAGGGCGCTCGACATCAACTGGTTGCCTTCATACCAGTGACCGAACAAGGGGTTCCACACATCGTTGCTGCCGTCCTGAATGAAAATGCGCAGGGGTTGGGGTTCGGTCTTGCGCACCAGGGCCTGAAGGTCGTTGCCGCCACGCATCGCAACAAATGTGCCCACACCAGTGAACACCTTGCCGAACAGGTCCGGGCGGTGCCACGCGGCATTAAAGGCGGCGATGCCGCCGCTGCTCAAGCCGAATATCATGCGGTCCTGGGCCCGCGGCGACAGGCGGATGGGTTTGCCGCGCGTGGTGGTCATCTGCTCCACGGCGGGCAACACTTCCTTCTCAAGAAATGCGGCAAAAGTACCCGTAGTAGAGTCAAACTCATAGCTGCGGTTGTAGCGCAGCACCATGCCGTCTTTGTCCTTGATGATGCCGGGCTGCAGGAACACGCCGATGGTCACGGGCATCTTCTTGGCAGCGATGAGCGAGTCCATCACTTGCGGGGCATTGCACAACACGCCGTCAAGCCCTACATAGAGCGCCGCAGGACGTTTGCCGTCATACTGGTCGGGAATATATACCTGGAACGTGTGCACCGTGCCGGGATAAATGGCCGAGCTGTTGAGTGCCCCGTCAATCAGTGCATGTCCAGCGGCCGCGCTCAAGGCGCACGCCAGGAATATCATGAATATGAATCTTTTAGTCATAGCGCTTCGTTTTTTGCTTGCCGCAAATGTACACAAAATCCCATCCTCTTGCAACCCTTTCCCGACAATTCGGTTACACACATTGCATCTCTTCCCAAACAAAATGTCGTCCAAGGGGGATCCTTCGACCCGTCTTGAACGACATTCTCAACAGTTAGGAACTAACTATTCCTCTTGGAATGAATCAGCGATATCACATTTCTATCTTAATGATTGCCTGCAAGCAGCATGTCGATAATGGCGGTGATGTCGCCGATGGTCACCGAGCCGTTACCGTTAACGTCAAAATAGGCGGGAATCTCCTCGCCGTTAATCAACTGGTCAATCAGGTTGGTAACGTCGCCGATGGTGATATTGCCGTCTCCGTTCACGTCACCGGGGCCTGCACCGATAAACGGCACAATGTGGGTGAACTTGCCCCATTCCTCATGAGCATGATAGCCTTCCAACGCCTCGTTGGGAACAAACAGCGTCACCTTGTCATATTGACCAAAGAACGCGTTTTCTTCGGCATTGGGCACTGTCGTTGCCTTGCTGGTCACATTGGTGAGGCTGTCGCAGTATGAGAATGCATGATTGCCGATCGACATGACCGATTCACCGATGGTGACGTTTTTCAGTCCCTTGCAATAATAGAACGCATGGCTGCCGATGGTTTTGACTGAGGTGGGAATATTCAACTCGGTAAGAGTGGTGCAGTTTTGGAATGCATAATTGCCGATCTCATTAACAGATTTGCCGATGGTCAGGCTTGTGGCGGCCGAACAGTACTGGAAAGCATTGTCTCCGATTTTGGTGACTGCGTCGGGTATGGTGATGCTAGGCAATGAGTAACACCACGAGAAGCTGGATTCGCCGATTTCTGTGACTGACTCAGGGATATCGATGCTGGCCAATTTTTCGCAGGCGGCAAACGCACGGGTACCGATGTATTTGATTGTCGAGGGGAGACTGATGCTCCTTAGACCACGGCAATAATAGAACACCTGAGAGTTGATGGCGGTGACGCCTTCAGGAATATTGATGCTGGTCAGTGCGCTAAACTCAAAAGAATAGCTGCCGATATAATTGACGGCATCGGGAAGATGGATATCACGTATATAATTACAGTCAGCAAATGCGTAGATACCGATAAAAGTGACGCCGTCGGGAATCTGGACGTCGGCAATCTTGCTGCCACGCAGCGACCAGTCGCCAATAGCAGTGACATCGTTGGGGATGACGGTGTTGACGCAGCCTGCGATAAGGGTATTGGTGGCAGTCTCAATGATGGCATTGCAGTCTCCGCGGGAATCATAATTCGGATTGCCGCTTTCCACTTCGATGCGAGTCATCTGTGGGCAAAGCCCGACGACCTGGATGCCGATGCTCGTTACAGTGTTGGGAACGTAAAAGCTTGTGAGGCTCCTGCAGCTGGCAAATGCCCTGTCTCCGATGGTCGTGACCGATCGGGGAATGTCAATGCTGGTCAGTGTGCGGCAACTGCAAAACGAATCAGCACCGATAGTCGTAACCGTGTTGGGAATGATGGTGTTTTGGCAACCATAGATAAGCTTGTTGGTCGCGGTTTGGATAATGGCGTTGCAGTTATCGCGCGAATCATAGACGGTATTGCCGCTTTCCACGACCATACTGGTCAATGAATAGCAATCATAGAACGTCAAGGTGCCAATGAATGTGACCGAGCTGGGAATGGTGATGCTTTTTAAGCCCTGGCAGGCGCGAAACGCTTGATCATCAATTTTTGTCACCGAATTGGGAATGTTGACTTTGGTCAAATCATAACTGTAAGCAAACGCAGAATATTCGATGCTTGTGACAGGATAGGTCGTGCCCTCATAGGTTACCGATGAAGGAATGGTGACCGTACCCGAGTAGTCGTAGGTAGAGAAAAAACTCGAACCTTTGTAGGTAACAGCGACGTTAGTGCCCTTGATGTTGTAGTAAATGCCATCGACCTCAAAGTCATGAGCCGACATCGTTAACGGAATGAGGATGGCAAGAAGGGCCAATGATGCGATAAGGTGTTTCATAATTCTTTCCAATGTTTTTAAAAGGTTACACATGATTTTAACCGCAAAGTTAAAAATTGGTGCTCAAAATAGCAACCATTTTCGCATTCAAATTTGAAGAATTTAGACTTTAGACATTAGGTAACATTCTCTAACCCTTAACCTGCGAGCAACGCGAGCATGAATACGTCAGCCTTCAGAAATCTCAGAAAAATCAGTTGTTTTAAAAGAGTGGCGCGGAAGCCAATATGTTCAATTAGTGTAATTCGTAGTTTAGAAAGTTGAGTGCGGATGCCTTCAGAAATCTCAAAAAAATCAGTTGTTTTAAAAGAGTGGTGCGGATGCCCGGCTCAGTTCAATTCGCGACAATCGCAGTTTAAAAAACGTGCGCTCCCAGGATTGGGAACGCACGCTGTGTGATGATTATCGTTGTGATTTGTTTTACAGAACGCGGCAGGCACCTACGTAGCGGCGGCTGTAGTAGGACTCGGTGTTCTTGCTCTCGGTCACACCGCTGCTGCATGCCGAGTGGATGAAGTGGAAAGTGTTGTCCTCGTTGACCTTGGTAACAATGCCCACGTGGCCAACACCGCCACGGCCCGAACGGCCCTGGAAGAATACCAGGTCGCCAGGTTGCAGGTCGTTCTTCTTCACGCGTACGCCATCAAAAATCTGGCCCCTCGACGAGCGGTCGAGCTGGATGCCAAAGCGCTTGAAGACGTAGCTGGTGAAGCCTGAGCAGTCAAAACCGCGAGGCGACATCGCTCCATAACGATAAGGCGTGCCGCGGAAGCGGTATGCATAACTAATAACCTGATCAATAATGTTGTTGCGGCTGTTTTGTTCTAACTGTTCAAGAACGGTACCCTGCTTGCGATTGTCCAATCTCTGAGCCTGGGCTGAAAAACCTGAAAAGGTGATTGCTAAAAGAATGAATAATGTTGATAAACTTATTTTACTTTTAATAAAACTCATAATTAATTAATTTTGAGGGCTGGAAGATTGCTCATCAGAGGTCCCTTCTTTAAGGTGCATCGAGAACGATTTCGATGACGTGCGCCCTGGTTTGTCGCTGCAAAGGTACTTCAACCTGAAAACCCGACCAAACATCTTAAACACTTGTAAACATTTGGCAATTTTTGGGTTTTTACATCATTGTTCCACGTCAAGCCCACTAAAAACAGGGCCTCGCGGGGACTGCCAATGTTTAATTTTTGGAAATTAAAAATGAAAAAGTTTACACTTTTTAACAATAAATGGCATCCTATAAGATTTATTTTTTAGATTTTTGTCACTAAAATCGGTGGTTAGAATATAAAAAGTGCCTTTTGAATTAGCATAATGCAATCCAAAAGGCCGATTTTATTAAAAAAGTGATTTTTGGCCCATTTTTAAGGCCGTCATCATGTGACGCGGGCCGTGGAACAATCCAGTATTCGGTACACCCCAAACAGAAGCGAGTTTCCCCCTCACCCCTGACCTCTCACTTCTAATTGAAAAACGTCAGTTGGTAATGGTGTAGCCGCCGCTGCCGCTGGGAAAGACTCGGTATTGACGCATTCCCACTTTGTTGTTGATGGCGACACCGCTCAAGGGGCCACCGGCGCCTGTCAGCGGGTTGTATCGGGAGCCGCATTTGGGGCATACGGCTTCAAGGTTCGTCGCATTGATCGAGAGCGTGATGTTCTGGCTCGCTTCGACGGGACATGCCAGGTCATAGGCCATGGGTGCATCGATACCCATCATCAACAGCACACCGCCATAGCCGGTAAAGGTGTTCATATTATACGGGAAATTGGACGGGATATTTTTTTCGCGGTCAAAGATGCGGTAGTCTCCCATGCCGTTCACACCATAGGTATTCCACATTGCATAGTTGCTCAAGTCTATCCTCACGGTGTAGTTGGGAATGGCCTTGTTGTCGATGTGCTCACAACCACTTGCTGCCACCAGCATGACGATGGCTGCCAATGTCTTGATGTAATTTGAGAATCTCATTATATTTTAATGTTGGTTTTATCATTATAACGCATGAAATAGCAGTTTGATTGTGGGAATGTGCAGAAAACTTAGATTTCAGGAAATGAGGCTTTGTCATGACATAAATAATAAAAAACCTTATTTTTTATTTTGTTCTATCCATGACTTGCATTAATTTTGCGTCCACAAAACCATTATCAAGGCATGGATCCTCTTTTTTCCATAATAACTGTCACATGGAATGCTGCCGATGCCATCGTCCCTACATTAGAGAGCGTGCAACGGCAGACAAGCTCTGATTATGAGATGCTTATCATTGACGGAGCCTCTTCCGACGACACGTTGAAAAAAGTGCGTGAGGCGTCTATCGCCTCGTTGCGCGTCTTCAGCGAGCCCGATAATGGCTTGTATGACGCCATGAATAAGGGCCTGAATCTTGCCCGTGGGCGTTACATTATCTTCCTTAATGCGGGTGATGCCTTTGCCTCCGATACCGTGTTGGCGCGCATGGCGATGCAGGCTACCGGTAATCCTGGTGTCATCTATGGCCAGACGCAGCTGGTCAATGAAAAGCGTGAAGTAGTGGGAATGAGGCATCTCACTGCACCCAAACGCTTGACTGCTAACAGTTTCCTCAACGGAATGGTCGTGTGTCATCAGGCATTTGTGGCACGCCGTGACCTGGTGCCGCAGTTCGACCTGCAATACCGCTTCAGTGCCGACTATGACTGGTGCATCAAGGTGCTCAGGAAGTCACCGGCCAATGCCTATGTCGGGCGCGAGCCCATCATCAGTTACCTTGCCGACGGCATGACGACACGCCACCACCGCTCATCGTTATGGGAACGTTACCGCATCATGTGCCGCCACTATGGCACCTGGCGCGCGACGATTGCCCATTTGAGCTTTGTGCCGCGCTTCCTGAAACGCCGTCTGCGCGGCAGTGCCAACAGGCAGTAACGGGCACTAATCCTTACCCGAAGAACTAATTAACCATTGCAATATACGTCATGGACGATAAGAAATCAGGAAATATCATTACCCGCAATTGGAGCCGCTTCAAGCTATGGTACAAGGGCTTGTATCGAGGCCGCCCCTGGTGGGTCAAGACATTGGTGGCTCTGGCCACGTTCATTGTCCTGTTTTTGCTCTATCTGGTGGCTGTCGATGTCAACCTGTTGTGGCTCTTTGGCAAGTCGCCCAGCACTTACAGCATCATGCACCCCCGCAATCCCGAGGCCAGCTACCTCTATAGCGCCGACGGGAAAACCATCGGCAAGTACTATGACGAGAATCGCACACCGGTGCCTTATGACTCGATCAACCCGCAGTTCTTCAAGGTGCTTATCGATACCGAGGACGAGCGCTTCTACAACCATCACGGCATAGACTTCGGCGGATTGGGTGCTGCTCTCAAGGACCTTGTGCTGCACGGCCGTCCCCGTGGCGCGAGCACCATCACGCAGCAGCTGGTGAAGAACATGTTCCGCACCCGCAGCGACTATTCCACTGGCCTGCTTGGGTATATACCGGGTGTGAAAATGCTTATCATGAAGAGCAAGGAGTGGATCATTGCAACCAAGCTCGAGATGTTCTATAGCAAGCAGGAAATCCTCGAGATGTATGCCAACACCGTGGACTTCGGCAGCAATGCCTATGGCATCAAGACCGCTGCAAACACCTACTTCAAGAACACGCCCCGCAACCTCAAACTCGAGGAGAGCGCTGTGCTTGTTGGCCTGCTCAAGGCAACCAGCACCTACAACCCGCGCATCAACCCGAAGAACAGCCTCAGGCGGCGCAATCAGGTCCTCAAGAACATGGTGGAGCGTGGCGACCTCACACAGGCGCAATATGATTCGGTGTCGTCTCTGCCCATCGACTTGAAATATACTCTTGAGAGCAATTATGCTGGCGTGGCGCCCTACTTTAGGGAAGCCGTGGCACGCGAGATTGAGGACATCGCCAAGGAAAACGGGCTCAAGTTGGATCTGGAGCGTGACGGACTCAAAATCTATACCACGCTCGACTCGCGCATGCAGGAGTATGCCGAGCAGGCCGTCAGCGAGAAGATGAAAGTGGTGCAGCAGAATTTCAAGAGCCACTGGGGCACACAGGATTGCTGGCTCGACGACAACAACCAGCCCATCGCCAATTTTGTCGAGGACAAGGCCCGCAACACCCCTGTTTATCATGAATTGCTCGCACGCTATCCCAACGATCTCGACTCGGTCAATTATTACATGAACCAGCCCCACATGGTGCACCTGTTCGACTATGAAAATGACTCGCTCTATATGGAAATGAGTTCGATGGACTCTATCCGTTACATGCTTCATTTCATGCACTGTGGCTTTATTGCCATGGAGCCATCTAACGGTCATGTCAAGGCCTGGGTGGGCGATGTGGACTTCGACACCTGGAAGTATGACAAGGTGCGGGCCAAACACCAGCCTGGTTCCACATTCAAGCTCTTTGTCTATGCGATGGCAATGGAGCGTGGCCTGGTACCGTGTGACCGCCGCCGTGACGAGTATATCGACACAATGGTCTATAATGAGGAGAAGCACGAGATGGAGCACTGGAGGCCCACCAACGCCAACGGCACGTTCACTGGTGGTGACATGACGTTGCGCGCCGCTTTTGCCCAGAGCATCAACAGCGTGACCGTGAGGGTGGGTAACGAAGTGGGCTTCAGCGAGATTGCCCAGATTGCCCGCGATATGGGCATCGAGTCGCCCATGGAAGCCAAACCCGCCTTGTCCCTGGGAGCAAGCGACGTGGACCTCATGGAACTGGTCAACGCCTACTGTACGGTGGTCAACGATGGTGTGCGCAACGACCCGGTCATTGTCACCCGCATCGTGGATCGTGACGGCAAGGAGATTTACCGTGCTCCCGAGCATCATCAGCAGGCCATCAGTTACCGCACGGCATTCCTGATGCAGCAGATGCTCATGGCTTGCCGCACCGACGCCGGTGGAACGGCAATGGCTCTTAACGGTTATATCACCAGGCCACTCTATGATGTGGATTTGGGTGGAAAGACCGGCACAAGCAACCGCCATGCCGATGCTTGGTTTGTCGCTGTCTCACCTGGATTGGTATGCGGCTCATGGGTGGGCGGCGAGTATCGCCAGATTCACTTCCGCTGGGGCGCACTGGGGCAGGGTAGTCGCACGGCGCTGCCCATTTGCGGCCGCTTCTTGCAGCTTGTGTTGAGCGATCCGCTCTTCCAACATTACCACCAACGCTTCAAGCCGTCCAAAGAACCTATTGATGCCGCGCTCTATCAAGGCTGTTCGGCACTCGGTGAAGTAGAGGAGTTTGACTCGACCATGTTAGACTTTGATGAAGACTCCTTGAGCATCCCGCTCACCGATGACATTAATCCTGATGAGAAACTCGAGGAACCCGCTGTTCCCGATTCAATATAGTACCCTCATGATAGTATTAAAAGGTCATTAACGAGATTCCGAAAAACGGGCCATAAACCAATGGCGACATTTGGTTTTTGGCCCGTAATTTTTGCCTGTTTCGACAAAAGTGTAAAAATTTTTGACACTTTAGTGTAAAAAAATTTGACACTTTTCATTTTTGCCTGAAAAAAACTTGTGTCTGCTTTACATGAGAATATAATTTTGTGAAGGATAATTAATCCAGGCAATACTCAGGGGCAGTCTCGTTTGAACCCGATATATTAAAATGGATGAGGTACAACTATATATAATCTAACGAGAGACATTGCAAAGAGTAATAAATTAGAGAACAAGAGGTTAAACAACTGCCCCAATGTATTGCTCTTCTTTTTTAACCTATGAGTACAACTTATTCATTTAAAATATATAGTTATGAAACAAAAATTACTCTTTATCACGCTGCTGATGGCCATGTGCGCCAGTTCGGCGTTTGCCTATGATTTCACGGTCGACGGTTTGTATTACAACCAATTAAGTGACTCGACTGTTGAAGTGGTCAACCGTTCCAACTACTTTACCTCTTACCTTAGCGGTCACCTTGTGATCCCCGATAAGGTAACCCACGAGGGAGTGGATTACACTGTCACGCGCATCGGCTGGTATGCTTTCTACCGATGCGATATCACGGGTGTTGATATCCCCAATACTGTTACCTCGATCGAGACCTCGTCTTTCCACGAGTGCCATAATCTGACAAGCATCGAGTTCCCCTCGTCCATCACTCGCATCTGTTCGGCTTTCCACAATTGCTATAGCCTCACGAGCATTCACATTCCGGCTTCGGTCGTTTATCTTGAATCAAATTCGTTCTCACTGTGCCCTGGCCTGACCAGTATCACTGTTGATGAGGACAACCCGGTCTATGATTCACGCGACAACTGCAACGCGATTATCGAGACAGCGACCAACAAGTTGATATCGGGTTGCCAAAACACAATCATTCCAGCCTCTGTTACCACCATTGGTGGTTGGGCTTTTGGTGGCTGCACTGGCTTGACCAGCATCGCTCTTCCCCAATCGTTGAAGACGATACCTGCTTATGCTTTCTATGGGTGTACGGGGCTGACAAATATTGATATTCCTGAAACGGTTACCGAGATTGGATATGATGCATTTCGTGGCTGTACGGGTTTGACAACAATAAAACTTCCATCATCTCTCAGAAGCATAGAACATGGTGCATTTTCCGAGAATCCAAACCTGATTAGTCTTGAGATTCCTAGCAATGTGTATTATATTGATTATGGAGCACTGTTGATGAGCGGCGGCAGCTTAGTAAGTTTGAAAGTAGCAAGCGATAATCAGTATTATGATTCGCGTGAAGACTGTAATGCCATTATCCGAACATCCACCAATGAGCTTATCGTTGGATGCAATAGCACCATTCTGCCCACTACAGTGACTTCGATTGGCGAGAGTGCGTTTTCGGGGTGCGTCGGGTTGACCAGTTTTGATATTCCCGCTACGATTACCAACATTGGCTCAAGTGCGTTTCTGAGATGTACTAATTTGGAAAGAGTCACTCTTCCGAACACAATTACTACCATCCCCTATTTGGCTTTCTATCATTGCGAGAAACTTTCCAGCATCACAATCCCTGAGACGGTAGAAAGTTTAGGTACAGAGCCGTTCGCATATTGTTATGCTTTATCCCGAGTAATCAGCAAGCCGCTGGTACCTCCTACAAACGAAAGCATATATGCATTTGATCACTGTAGCAACAATGCAGTACTCTTTGTGCCTTATGAGTCGCTCGAGGATTATCGTGCCGATAACGTGTGGGGCCGTTTCTCCCGCATCGTGCCCTTTATCGGAATTGGCCCCGGTGATGTGAATGGCGACGGCAATATCTCCATTGGCGACGCGGCCGACCTGATTGACCAGTTGATCAATGGCGAAGACATTCCCGCCTATTATGACGTGGACGGCAGCGGCGCCGTGACAATCGGCGACATCGCGGCTCTCATCGACATGCTCATCATCGCCAATTAATGAGGCTAAGAGTTCAACACTAAAAAATGAATAATATGAGAAAAATCCTTTTAACTCTGATTAGCTGCTTGCTGTCGTCATTGCTGTCTTTTGCAGCGCAGACACCTGCTCCTAATATCACGATTGAGAATGTGGGAAACTACAATCAGTATGTCAGCATCAGTCAGAGCCATTATCAGCAGATTTGCTATTTTGTGTACCGCATCAAAGCTGTTGGGGAGGGTGAGGTGCATCTGTATGTGGATGGTGAGGAGGTAAGCAATCCATATGACTACTCCTTTGTGGGAACCCAGACGTGTCAGATTACCGCAACGGCCCAGACTGAAGGATGTGAGATGAGTGAAAACGTCATGGATTTCAGCATTCCATGGCTTCCCATCTTCTATATGCTCTATGACGAGGAAACTGAATCTTACCGGATGCAATTGTTTACGGGAGAAGATGTTGAAATCCAGTATAAATACTCTTATAATGGACACCAATATGATTGGCAGATTTATGAAGAACCGTTTGAGGTGTGGCGTGCGCCGCAACCCATCATGGGTAATTGCACTGTAGAAGTGATTGCTTACGGTAACGATTTTAGCAGCAATATGGGTGTTCTGCTGGATTTGAGTCCACATATTGGTGGCGGCAATATTTTCCGTTATGGTGATTATATAGATGGTTTCTATTATCCAGCATATAATGTATATTTTGAGACGCCTGAAACTCCTGTCATTACTAGATATGATGAAATCTGTAACAAGTATACCAAGCCGAGTGAGCATTCCGCTTGCTATTGGGGAGATTTAGTGATTCCCGATCAAGTAGAGCGCATCCTTGAAAACACTTTTGAGAATTGCCCTGAACTCACAAGTATTGTCATCCCTTCTTCGGTTACCGAAATTGGCGAGGATGCGTTTAAGGGATGCACTGGCCTGGAGCGGGTTGAATATTCCAATCTGTACGATTGGTGCACGATTCATTTCAGCAACAGCTTGAGTAACCCATTGTATTATGCTCAGCATTTTATCCTGGAGGATGGGGAAGTCAACGACTTGGTATTCCCTGATGGCTATGAGTACTTGCCCATCTATTCCTATTCTTTTGCAGGCTTCAAAGGATTGACCAGTGTGACTTGTCAATCAATGACACCTCCCGATGCCTATCTCGATGCATTCAATGGTCTTTATGAAAGTGTGCCTCTATATGTGCCCAACGATGCTTTTGAGGATTACCGCACTCATGAGGAGTGGGGCCGTTTCACGCGCATCGTGCCCTTTATCGGTTTTGGCCCCGGTGATGTGAATGGCGACGGCAATATATCCATTGGCGACGCGGCCGACCTGATTGACCAGTTGATCAATGGCGAAGACATTCCCGCCTATTATGACGTGGACGGCAGCGGCGCCGTGACCATCGGCGACATCGCGGCTCTCATCGACCTCCTCCTGGCAGGCAATCAATAGCGCTTTCGGTCGGGACATCTCCTATACTTGAAGTGTTATTATTAACGGAATCAATACTCTCTATATAAAGATAAGAAGATGAAAAGAACACTATTTGCATTAATCACCTTGTTGGCAACAAGTACAGCTTTTGCCGATAGCTATTGCTTCATCGAGGATTTTGAAGTGAATGAATCAGAAATGGGAACGATGATTACAGTTCCTGTGAAGGCCTCCTTTGAGGGACGTGTGGACTCTTGGCAAGTGGAAATTGAACTGCCTGATGGCCTCTCTTATTATAACGTTGTAAGGGGAAACGATATGAGAAGTATCTCCTATTTGGATGAGAACGGTAATCAGGCTGCCCTGGATGCTCAAATCAATTCCAGCTACAATGAATCGGAGCACAGTATTACTGTTACAGGCATTACCTCACCAACCGAAGTGGGATACTGGTACAATAATGGAAGCCTGGAACCCTATGGCACAGTCAAGTGGGAGCCGAGCCTCTACGAACAAATGTTCAAACTGAGGCTTTTTGTGGAATATTCATTCCTTGAAGAGCAGAACCAAACCATTACAGTCAAGACGATTCCCTATTCCGACTCCGATCCCCGCGGCGGCACAGTTGCCGACATCGGTGATGCAGGGCAAGAATTCATAATGCAAACACAAGTACATGCATCCATCCCTTCGCCCATGCCTGCCATCTATTTTGAACCTGATGGCAACGGTGTATTGATTAGAGTGGATTTTGACGGGGTTTTGTTGTACGCAATCACTGTCAATGGGGAAGTGATAGAGCAATCTTCGTGTTCTTATGCGCCCTTTGAATACTATATCTCTGCTGAATATGAAAGTGAAAGAGTCATCGATGTGTATGCATCTGAGATTGTGCCTGGATATGACCAAGGTCCCGAGGCGCATGAAACCATTGTATTGGCTCAGTTAGAAAGGCCATATACACCCCAACCAATCCTATCTTATGATGAAGATACTCATGTGGTTACTATCGAATATGAGGGTGAACTTTTTATGATGGTAAATGGCCTTGAAGTTAGTCCAGTAGAGAATGGTAACGGATCTGCCCGTTTGCAGCTTCATGCCGACGAATATGATGATGTGTCTTATTTCATCCAGGCTCAGGCAAACTTGGACTATCCTTATCTGCCGAGTCCGGTTGCTGAAATGCACGTCATGGTTCCGGCACAAGTACAGAAATATGACTTCATGGAAGGCGGCATCTACTACAAAATCACCGGTGACCAAAAAGTGAACGTTTATTTTGAGTCAACCAGTTACAACTCCTATAGCGGCAATGTGGTGATTCCTGCTACCGTCACCCACGACGGTGTGACCTATAAGGTGACGGGCATCAACGAAAGGGCCTTCATGAATTGCCTCGACTTGACGGGTGTGACCATTGGCAGCAATGTCACTGTGATTGGTAACCGAGCCTTCGAGAGTTGCACGAGATTGACGAGTGTGGTGCTGGGTGACTACGTCATCAACATCGGCGGCCTTGCATTCGGTGATTGCACCTCCTTGACCAAGGTGACGATTGGAAGTGGCGTCAGGAGCATCGGCCTTCGGGCCTTCGCAGGATGTACGGCATTGACTTCGGTATACTGCAAGCCTGCTGTGCCCCCTGTCATGATAGCGTCAAACTGCTTTGACTGCTATGCGACAGCGACGCTCACGGTTCATCCTGCAGTGATAGACTCCTACCGTGATGATGCCAAATGGGGCCAGTTTGCCACCATCGTCGAGAGTGTCGCCGTCAATCCAGAACCTGCCGATGCCAACGGCGACGGCGCCGTGACCATCGGCGACATCTCAGCCCTCATCGACCTGCTCATCAACGGCCGTCCATAATCCCGACTCCATTAGAAGAGTTAACCCGAAACCGAGACTACGAATTACGCTAATTTTACAAAGGCTTTGCAACAAATGCCTTTAAGTTCAAATTAGTGTAATTCGTAGTTCTTATTTTATCGAGCGAGTCAGCCCTTCAGAAAATCAGAATAATCAGTTGTTTAGATAAGGCATTAGGCAGTATTCTTTAACCTATAACCTTTAACCAGCGAACGAAGTGAGCTTCAAAACCTTTAACCCGCAAGCGAAGCGAGCATCAACTGCGGGCGTCGGTGGCCAGCAGGCGGTGTCCCAGGCGGCAGTAGATGCACTTTCGGTCTTCAGGGATTGAATCTGATGTTTTGACATTCTCTTGGTAATAGTTTTATAGAAGTTTTAGCGCCCGTTCGGTTCCAAAGAAATTCTGGAATGTAATCCCCTAAGCATGTTTCATTTTTGAACAGTAGTTATGTCGTATCATCACAATTCCTATCCATTGTTATAGTACACTTGAGACTAGACATCTTAATCTGTATTTTTTTGTGCTTTTGCCGAATTTGTTTTATCTTTGCACCGATTCATGGCGAATCACAGTGGTGGCTACTGTCACAATGATTATTATTGGAAAAGCGTGTTTGTCTTGTCCTGATTCAAGATATTCGCCAAATTTTGGTCATACGATAATGCCCTTTAAGAACGCTCATGCGTGCTCATATCCACTCTTATGATTATTAGGCGGGATGGACTGTATATGGGCTATGCTTTGGCCAGACTGTTCATTTTGACGTGGGAGTTTGGCGATGCCTTTGAATTGATGAGTAGAACATTATCCTCACGCTTTTTGTTGTTAAATGGCCAATGTCTAACCAGGCCTTATCGGCTAATCTTGAGGATGGGTAGCCTTTGTGATTTATTATGAAAAAAAATGTGTTATTACGGGTGTGCATTTTCTGTTTTGCATTTTTTGCCACATGCCAACAGGTTAAAGCAGAAGATTCTTTGGGGTCCTTATTTATTGACAACATTAGATACGTGTTAGTCGAACATGCTGAACGAGGATTGGAATGGTGGATAGATTTAGTTTATCCATTTGAATTTAGTCATCCCGAATTAAGTGGTGATATCGTTATACCTGATTCGATCGAAGTTCTCCAAAATGGTATCGCATATCCTGTGAGATTTATCAATGGCGGATATGAATGGTTTGGAGGAGGACATTCCTTTTTCTATAAGCAACCGGGCATCACAAGTATTAGGCTGCCAGAACCTCTTGTTGATATCGAAGAATTCGCTTTTTACGAATGCACTGGCATAACTGAAATCAGAATTCCAGACAGTGTTGAATATATTGGCGGCTATGCTTTCGCTCAAACTGGAATAACAAAGATGAGCCTCCCTAGTAAAGTTAAGTTGGTCGAATATGGTGGTATTGATGAAGGCGGTATCTTGGAAGGCTGTCATATCAACAATCTGATAATAGAGGATGGGGAAGAAACATTGGCAACATTGGAACAAGACCCACCTGAGACAGATCTTTTCGGCTGTGAGATTGATACGTTATATTTAGGACGTAATATCGGATACGGTCTTTTACCAAGAGGTATCAAAGAAATAACTATCGGTAAATGTTTCAATCAGGAACAAGAGTTGTGGTTCAAAAGTGATCATGGCTCAATGGAGCTTATCACTGAGATGGTGAAGTTTCAGTGTGATACGATTAAACGTTGGTTTCAGTATGCTACTAGAGAAGAAGAAGAAAAAAACCATGAAGACTTAAATTTTATTGAATTGGTGAAAAATGTCGAGATTTGCGATGGCGTAAAGGTCATTGGAGGAGGCGCTTTCCAACAAGCATATACTATGACTTCAGTGGATTTGCCTGGTTCAATCGTGAGCTTAGAGCCAGAGTGTTTTAGTGAATGCTATTCACTGCAAAGTATTTCTATACCTAATGGTGTGACTAATATTGGCAGAGGAGCTTTTTATGATTGTACATCATTGACTGAGGTCAATTTGCCCGCATCTTTATTGTCTCTTGGTACGGATGCTTTCAACGGCTGCGATTCGTTGAATAGCGTTTTCTGCAAGGCTATGGTTCCCCCTGTGATGGGATCTCAAAATTGTTTCACGTGTTATGATAAGGCCATCTTGTATGTTCCTCGTATGTCGGTTAATGCCTACCAAGAGTCTAATTGGTGGAACTGTTTTTCGGAAATCATTGGGATGGATTTTGATGATGAGCCTATTGATCCGAATGGAGACGGCAGAATTGCAATCGATGATGTGACGATGTTGATTGATTGCCTTTTGTCTGGTGCAGGTGATGAGTATATTCCAAGTCTGGATGTGGACCGCAACGGCAAGGTTAACATTGCTGATGTGACGGCGCTGATTGATATTTTGCTTAGAGGGCATTAAGAAAATACCTGGTTAGTTTTGCGATGTGTGTAGCAAATTCATCTATTCTCTAAGATATTGCTACACACATTCTGTTAAATAAAGTGTTATTGTGGTTATTAGTTTCGTCAGGTATTGTGGGCATTGGTAGCCAGCAGGCGGTGTCCCAGGCGATGGTCGATGAACTTGCTGGCTCTGCAACAATTGCCTTTAAGTTCAATTAGTGTAATTCGTAGTTCTTATTTTATCGAGCGAGTCATCCCTTCAGAAAATCAGAATAATCAGTTGTTTAGATAAGGCATTAGGCAGTATTCTTTAACCTATAACCTTTAACCCTTAACCAGCGAACGAAGTGAGCTTCAAAACCATTAACCCGCAAGCGAAGCGAGCATCAACTGCGGGCGTCGGTGGCCAGGAGGCGGTGGCCCAGGCGGCAGTAGATGCATTTGCGGGCCTCACAGTAGTTGCGACGCAACTGGATGAAGGCTTGGCTGGTAAGGGCGTCCTCGCATTTGATGCCAGCCGACTTGAACATCGTCACGATGCTGTTCTGCTCGGGGCGGATGTCTTCGAGCAGGGCGATGGCGCGGTCGGTCATCTGGTAGTCGTCGGTCATCTCCCCACGGGCATAGTAGAGTGGGGCAACAGTGTTGATCAGCACGATGTCGATGCTGCTGTTCGACAAAGCGCGTCCTGTATTGGGCGACGGCTTGCCAAATGAGTAATGCGTCGTCCAGTAGCCGCTCAGTTCAATGTCAAATAGCTGGCGCAGCGCCTTCGTGTCCTGGGCATTCAGGATGTCATTCATCAGGTTGAAGCCGCCCTTGACAAACTGGGCCAGCAGCGCGATGCGGCGATAGGGGAAATTCTGAGGGCGGCTGCGAAACAGTCGCCATGCCGTTCCCTCAATGGGACGTAGCGAGAATTTGTTGGCCAGGAAAGCATATTCGCGCGTGAGTTGCTGGTAGTAGCTCTCGGCGTTGTGTGCGCCGCTCAACAGTCCTGCCTGCCCGAACAGCAAAGCCTCGACCTGCACAATCGAGTCGCTGTGCTTGTGCAGCAAGCGCAGCGGCGTCACTCTCGCAAGCCGCTCAAAGGCATCGTTGTTGATGCCGAAACCCAACGTCCTAGCCAGCATCACATAGCAGATGTCTTCCCAACTGCCATGGTAGCGGTCATACAGCTCGCGCACACGGTCCACCTTGCCATGTAACCGTTCAAACGCCAGCGCCTCGATCCACTCGGTGACGGTGAGTTGCGGCACCTCCTTCAGGCGGGCCGCACATGGCAGCTCCACCCGAGCGTTGACCAGACGGTCATAGCACTCGTTGAAGCGCGGCGACACCCGCAACTCGACTTGAGGAATAATCTCGCCGTTGATGCGTGTGACGGGCGCGTCATCCTTCTCTACCACATGCAGGATCACGCTGTCATAGGCCGGGTCCTCGTCGTGGTGATGGCGTTTCCAGTCGCTGGCACGCACATGGATTTCCACATTGCCCACCCACAGCCGGCCATCAATTTCCACCTTGGCGTTGAAAAAGTCAGGGCCAGCATCAGTGTTGAGCAGGCCAGGGTCAATCACGCGCACACGGCGCCCGTCGTTGGTCACCATGTCCTCGCTGAGCCACAGCCTGTGCTGCCAGATGTATTGCAACAGTCCCTCCATCACAATTCGCCAGTTCACACAATTCTATTGGTGACAAATGTACTGCTTTTTTCGCCTCTTGCCCATCTCCATGAACCGAAAATGCTTGATGGAAAAGATTTTTTTGAAAAATTTCAGAAAAAATTTGGTCACGTCAAAAAGTCGACGTATCTTTGCAGTCGCTTTTGAAAAGGTACCTTAGCTCAGTGGTAGAGCAGTGGACTGAAAATCCGCGTGTCCCTGGTTCGATCCCCGGAGGTACCACAAAAGATTGCACGTAAGTGCCAGAAAATCAAGGATTCGGTTTTCGAGTGGGAGTAAAATTGACAACCATTTGACAACCGAATTTTTTATGTATTATTAACAGATTAAACTATGACCAGAGAGGAATTTATTCAAAAAGTGCCTAACATTACCTTGAAAGATAAAGTCATTCAATTGGTTGATGAAGGAATCAAAATCTACAAATACGATTCAGAGAAAAAGCAAAGTTATTGGTATGAGGCTTGCGCAAAATTGTTGTCTGATTCTTCTAACTTTTTGCCTTCTTTTCAGCAATGTTTGGCTGACAGGTTGGATACTGGCCGATATTTATTGTATTGTGCTGCAACCGATGTGATGAACGACTTTGTCGTTATGGATAAAGCTGAAGATGTAAAGCAGAGAATCTTGAAAATACTGAAAGACTATTCAACACAAGCCAAGAAGGATAATTCCTATCAGCTTATGTCTGTTTCAAACAATCTTATAAAGGCTCTGTCGATAACATACTATGCTTATTACGAATACCGAGACGAAAGGTTAACTCAGATGATAGCTGAATATGAGGACGAAATAGCTTTCCAGGAGATCGCAAATCAATTGAATGGTGATAATCCCAAAGGGAAATCTATCGACAGCATAAAAGTGAATTTCTTTCGTGCTAGAGGGCTTGCTTGCGAATTTCATAGCGAGAAGGCAATTAAATTGTTTAAAGAATTGATTTTCCCTCAATTCTACGATCGCTATGGAAGAGATCCCATGTCTATAACGGAACTGAAAGCAAAGATCGCAGAGTGTGCTGTTGCAAAAGACAAACTGAATCATCGTGTAATACATGAGATGTATAAAATCTTTGTTGATGAAGGTCTCGTCAAATATGGTAGCGACGAAGACCTGTATAAGTTGGGCTCAAAAAATGGTAAATTTGTTTCAGCAAATAATCAGGTGTCATATTGGATATATGAGGTCTTTCAGAGACTTAGTGGAAAGTATAAACAAGGCGTGGACATAGAAAATATGAGAAAAGCTATACGTGATATCCTAAAGTCATACGCAAGCCCAAAGTATTATCACAAAGACGATGTAATGTTTCCTGAAAACTTTGAGCGTGTCTATCGTGTTTATCTTAGATATGATGAGGAGAACGGTTGATTACGCCTAAAACCCTTATATACAAGAGACAATAACAAGCCCCGAAATATAGGCCGCAGCAACACATTAACACGTCGGCGGCTTTCAAGGGGCGACAACAATATTAACCGATGGTATGGACTGGGCGGCGAAGAGTCGTCCAGCACCGCCATCACCAGGCGTTATTACCTGACGGGGAGACCGTGCCCTCAAGACGGCATAATCAAACCGACAGCGAGTCTGGAGAGGAAGATCGAGGCTAACACCGAAGAGGTGCAGGTCTCGACTTCTTTTTTTTGGTTCCCGGGATGTCGATTTTGTTTTTTTGTTGAAAATGAGTATATTTGCGCCTGATGAATGGAACGGAACACATTATCGTTGAGGATCGGTTGACTGGTGTCGGCAATCATGCCGGCTAACGTCATGCCACGCAGCCTCGACATCGGGCGCACTGGCGTGCTCACGGTTCATGGCACTTTGCAACTCCCATTGTTCCAGCGGGGTCAGTGGCTCTTGTCCTTCAATATGCTTGTTGTCTTGTTCCATTTCACTAATTCATACACGCTAAAAGCAATAGTGGTACAAACTTTAACATCTTTTTACTCAATGACACGCGCATTTGGGCAAAGGATCGCTGAACGATCTTCTTCACGCCATCGACGGTGATTCCCAACATGTCAGCGACGTCCTGGTTGCTCTTCTGCTCATAAAACCGCAAATATAACACGCGTCTGACACGCTCGGGTTGGCGATTTAACTCCTCCTTGAGCGCCTCAATGCGAGCTTCATATTTTTCCCAGTCGGTATCGGTATAGTTTTCCAGCTCATGAATGACCTCATCCAGTAGCGGCACGTAACGTTTCTGGTGGCGCAGTTGGTCCAAACTGCGATTGCGTACGCTGGTAAATAGGTAGGACAACGCGGTATCCAGAGCAATTGTCTCGCGCAGTTTCCACACGTTGACAAACACGTCGCTCACCACATCGCGTGCCACATCCTCATCATGAACGATGTCAAGGGAATGATAATACAGCCGCTCAAAGTTTTGTTTGAACAGTTGCTCATATTCATGAACCGTCATGGACACACCCTTGGTCATCACTCTTATTATTAATCTATGTTCTAGCCACAAAAGTAATCATTTTTCGTCAAACTCTTTATTAACACGGGTAAGATAATGCTTTTTCGCCCTGATTTTGATGCTCATTGACAGCCATGGCTCTGGATAATAAAGAAATCGCAAGCCCTCATGTCGGGCCTGCGATTTCTTTTAAATCGGGATGTGTCAGGTGTTACTTCTTGAGCACCTTGAAGCTGCGCTGTGAACCGTCGGTGTAGCGCACGACTTTCACATAGATGCCGTTGCCGGGGTTGCTAACCATGTGGCCCATGAGGTCGAAGTACATGGTCGAGGCAACCACCTTGTTCTCGTCACTGATCTCGTTGACGGCAGTATTGCCGACTTTTCCCTTGGCTGCATTGAGCACTTGACCGGTAGACTTGTCAACGACGATGGCTACGACATGGAGTTTCTCCTTGTTCTGGATGAGGGGCTCATAGCTCGTGTTGTAGATGTTGTTGACATCAAACGAGTACTCAAAGCTGTTGACAGTGTTGGCAACGATCGATTCGGGCAGGCTCTCGTCAACAACGCCTGAGGTGGCCACGAGCACATCATTGAAGTGATAACCCTCGATGGTTCCGGGCAACTCGCACAACGGACCCAGGTCGGGATCACTACCATACTGGTCAGCCATGTCGGCATAGTAGTTGTGCTGGTCCCAATTGGTGCCTGCGGGGCCGTACATGTCATCCTCGACAAGCATGACTTCAATACCGTAGTCGCTGCCAGCAGCACTCATGACAAAGTTGCTCTCGACGGTGGCCTTGAGTTCATTCTTGCCCTCATCGGCCCATTCGGCCTTTACATTGAGGTCAACGACTGCCAGCTGGCTCATCACGTAGTCAACGAGGTCCTTCATGCCAAAGCCCACCGACTCATATCCATAGTAAGGATCGACATCATAGTACCTATCAACAAATGCACTGGGGAAGCCTTCAACAGGACTCGGATACTCGGTCATGATCTCCATGGGGTCACCATTGTGGTAAGCCACACCGACGAAGTCATCGCCATAAGTCTCGGCCAGCATTCGCATGGCTACCAGGCCGCGGGTACACCATCCGCACCAGGTGCCGGTGTATTCCTCAACGAGCGCGCGGTGAACGGGCACAAAGTCCATGATGTTCACCATGCCCTCATGGGTGGGAGCTGCATCCTGGTTCTCGTTACCGTTAACGGCAGTAACAGTGACGGTCAGGGGATAACCACCGGCATCGGCGATGGGATCCAACTCGAGCACGATGTCGTTGCTGCGGCCCCAGTGGTCGCCACGGATTGAACTCTTCAAGTTTGCCGACTTGGTCACGCCATTGACCTCATAGGTATAGGCGTAAGAATCAAGCGAGCTGGTTCCGTGGTTGATAACCTTAGCGTTCACATAGATGGGCTCGCCCTTCTTGGCATAAGAGTTGGCAGGAACAATGATGGTGGCTGCATTCTGAGGCTGACCCTCGAGGATGAGCTCGATACAGGGACTGCCTTGGCTGGACAGGTCTTTCCAGTTGCGCAAGGCGCTCGTGGTGTGCATCCACAGGCCGCCACCCAGCTTGTCGGTGGTAATCATCAGCGCTTCCTCCTCGTCGGTAACGGGAATCGTGTAACCGGCAAAGAAGCCCTCGTCGCCAATCTCGTAGGGCTCGTCAAACATGACCTCGGCGTGGCCCGAAACCACATCGCCCACATTGCTGGTGATATCGGCATCGGCAACCTTTACGCCGTCAACCATCTTGAGGCCCAGGCTGTTGGACAGCCAACCCGTGTACTGGGTCACAGCAGTGCCCTCGGGAGCAGTGATGCGCAGACCCTTAACTTTCAGACCCTTGAGGCTGGGATCATAGATGTAGGAAGCCAGGTCATAGCCCTGAGCGCGTCCTGCTGTCAGGCCGACATTGGAAGCATGGTCGTCACAGTAACCGGCATACACTTCGGCTGAACCCTCAGGAGCGCTGCCGTCGGTGAGCTCCATATAGACGATGTCGCTCACGTGCTCTTCACCGCCGCCACGGAAGACGCTCTGGATGCCCACGCGCTGGAAGCCCGTCTCATAGAAGTAAACGGTAGCACCACCTACGCCGAAGTCATAACCATCGGTGTAGTTGTAGGGCACGTCGGTCATGAACTCTTCGACTTGAGGATACTCGTCGGGACCGAAGGTGAACAACTCATCGTCATCAAAGTAGATGCGGTAGTACAGGTCGTTGGGATTGATGAAGTTGCCCTCGGTGTCAACGGTCGGCACATTGAACGAGCCATAGTTGTAGCCACCCAATTCACCCTGGTCAACAAAGTCAATTACCTCGGGATTAGCAGGAGTAGCAGCGTGGTCAATGTAGGGAGCGATGACAGGCTGGGTATATAACTCCTGAACACTCTCGCCGGCAACAATGGCAAGTATACCGCCTGTGGTCATAGTGCGCGTTGCTGCATCGTATTCAAACACAAGGTTGTCGAGTACATTGAAGTTGTCATCAATGCTGACCATGCTTAAGAACAAGCTGTTTCCAATGCCCATATACTGGTCGCTCGGGAAAGTCACTTTGTTGTCGCTTAAGGTACCCTTGATGACACCCTCGGGTACAAGCGAGGTGACTCCCTGCACATAGATGTCATTGTCAACTTGAGCGGCTTTGACCATCTTGCCACCAGGATTGCCGTTGCTGTCAACATAGGACATCGAGAAGTCTTCCAGGACAGCGCCCTCGGGCAGTTCCACCGGTGTTGCGTCGAACGGGGTGTAAACCGACTCCCAGTCGGCATAGGCAGCCCATGAGAGGTCGTCGTCATAGATCAGACCCAAGCCGCTGCACTCAAAAGTGTTCACGTCGCCGCTAGATCCGTTGAGTGAGATTGTGCCGTCATCGCCAATGGTGAAGGTCGCCTCTTTAATCTCAGGGTTGGCAGTGGCAACGATATTGCCATTGTCGTCAATCGCCACGTCGACCCAAGCGGTTATCAGACCGTAGCCATAGTCATCATAGAAAATGATGTGCTGGTTCAACGGCATGGTCAACGTCTTGCCGTCATCGCTCAGCTCGGCCCGTACCCAAGTGCCGGCAGCAGCCTGTGAAATGGGATCCTTGAGATAAACGGTCTTGCCGTCATCGGCAAACACCATCTGCATGGCGCCGCCGTCCTGATAGGTAGAGAACAGGTAGCCCCAGAAGCTTAACATGGCGCCACCACTACGAACGTAGGTCTTCAACTCGCCCTCGGGCTGCTCGGTAATCACGTCGACACGGGCAGGTGCTCTGTGGTTTTGGGCCATCGATAGCTGGCCGCCACGTTCTGCACTCTTGTGAGTGCTGCGGAACTCATATTTGCCCTTGACCTGCTGGCCCGATAGCTGCGGACTCTTGGTGAGTTGACGTCCGCTGGCTGCCATGGTCAGGGCAAATGCTACAAGAAGAAGTAATGCTTTTTTCATCATGTAAACATTTCTTTAAATGGTTAATAGTGAGAATAATAACTAAAAAGGTTGGTCAATGTTGTCTGATAACAGGCATCTAGTGGTAATATGCTTTTTAATTATTCAGAATCATATCAATGAGGCTGTTCACGTCAGCAATATTGACCTCACCATCTTCATTTACGTCACCGGCTTTGTCAATGACTTGGGTCAAAATCATATCGATGACGGCATTCACGTCGGCAATATTGACCTCACCGTCACCATTCACGTCACCGGGCTTGCCAGGATTGGGGATTTCACCCTTGATGAAGTGCAGTGTGATGGTCGGGCCGAAAGCCTTGTGGACATAGCTGGGCGGGAAGAGGCCCTGCTTGGTGAAAAGTTCGATCGTCAGCGTCACAATGCACTCGCCATCGGCTACAGGGAACCACTCGCTCTGGATGTCCTGGAGGTCAGCCATGAGCTGGCCAACACCAGTCTGATAGGTGCCTGTTACGGTCTGCATGTTACAGGTCGAGGGAAAGCAAATCTGGTAGGTACCGTTATCAATGCGCTCGATCACGTAGGTCATCTTGATATAATCGGTTGACCCACCCACATTCAGCACAGAGATTCCTGAATAGATGACTTCGCTCGCATCATCATAGGGTTCTGCCACATTGCGAACGACAGTAGCGCCATTAGGAATGATTTCACCTTCCTCGTCCATAAAGACAAAGCTCTCGTCAATCTCTTGTGCCTGTAGCGAACCTATCGACAAGCACAAGCCAAACAATAATGTAAAGAATTTCTTCATAAAGCGGTTATGTTTTTTTAGTTAACGTTCAATTTTGTCTTGGTCACCTGGCGGACACCTTGGTCATCATAGAAGAAGGTGACAAGAGCACAGTGCTTGGGCACCCACGTGGGATCCATAACAAATGTATACATCTTGGTGACCACCTCGCCATGGCCGACGGTCACGTCATCACCCCAGGGGTCGTTGATGCTGGCACGGAAGACGTGCATGTGGTTATAATGCTCAACTCGGGAGCCGTCGGGCATGAGTTGGAAGCTGTCGATGCTGTCCTCGACAAGCCATATCTGCAGCTTGCCGCTGATGCGATTCTCGTCAAGGCCTACGGTCTGCACTTCGAACGAGCCCGTTCTTGTCTCGGTGTCAAAATCTCCATCAATGAAGAAAGTCACAGGGGCTTCAGATGTGGGCGAATCGGTGAGCTCATAGTTCACGCCACCGCCCCAATCGGTGTAGCCGAAGGGCATGGAGTCAAACAGCCTGTCCACTAGGCCTACAGGCTGGGATGACAGGTTCCAGCGGTTGAAGTACATATCGCCCACCTCGGTATATAGGGGCGAGGGCTCACCCTTCTGCTTGGAGAAAGGTCCCGAATGGATTGCCACGGCAATGACCACCGAGTCACCATATTGCTCAATGAGGCGTTCAATCTCCTCGGTAGCACGCGGGCAGTTTACACAATATTGCCCCGTGTAGTCCTCGATGAGGACAGCACGCCCAGCCTCGGGCGGCTCGACGTAGGTCAAACGCTTATCAGTGGAAATCTCGTCACAGGCGCTGAGCAGCACCAGTCCTAATGTCACAAGTGTCAGATATATCTTTCTCATCTTTTTTAGAAGCTATAGTTATAGGATAACGTGAAACCACGGGTCGCAGGAACCCAGCGACAGACGCCGCCCGAGCAGTTGAATCCGGCATCGGTCCTGCCATAGCCGGCTTGAATGCGGTGTGACTTAAGACTATAGGTCACCAAGGCTTGATAAAAATGCAGTTTGGTCTCACCACAATTCCACATGTCACTGACCGTGAACATCCAGTGAGGTGCCCAAGAGAGTTCGGCCAAGCCAAATGCCCAGTCGCCATCATCACCCTTACAGAACTGGTACTGCAACTCGCAGCGCAATGTCAGTTTAGGCGAGAACTTATACTTGCCGTCGGCAATCAAAATATTACTCTTGATCATGCCACCATGGCCCTCGATGACGGTCATGTTATAGCGTTCGTTCATATACATGAAGATAAGCGAGAAATCGCGGGTGAAACGTTTCTCGATCTGTACATCGATGTCCTGATAGTAGGTTTCTCCCATTTTAAAGAAACTGGACTTATAGCCATTGCTACCGATGACACGCCCCTCGGCAACAGGAT
>JAEEGI010003554.1_pt1 | contig 37107 bp, 20 predicted proteins | sample 8958751 | NCBI WGS metagenome assembly JAEEGI01 (sample SAMN16246545, study PRJNA631951) | gut metagenome | biome: gut microbiome; feature: rumen; material: KS-attached | host: Bos | place: Iran: Karaj | collected 2018-10 | reverse complement strand
CAACAAAAGCATCTATAATGCTTGCTAAGAAGAAGGAACCAAGAAAAGCCAATATTAAACCTATAAGAGCCGTAATCAGTTGAGCATGTTCAGACAGAGATGGCAACAAAACACTCACATTGTAATTCCAAGCACATGTGAATTTCCAAACCCCTAACGCCAATGCCAAAAGTGAGAAAAAAACACTACTTTTCGATAATGTCCATAATCTGCGCAGATGCAATGGATTACGCAACACGACTAACATAAACAGCGCATAAAGCAAAATATAACGCATCATATTGTGCGTAGGCACAATCATAATCAGAAAGCAAAAAGACGATAAAAAGAGAGCGAAGTATTCGCTCCCTTTATTGAGTTTAGTTGAAGAATCAGCTTTTATCATCATATTATGATTTTTATGCAAAATTACAAAAACACTTGTAATTTACAAAACGAAATCAAAACATATAGATTGAAATGATAGTTTAGTGAGTTTCGTTTTAAGCTAAGACTTATTAGGAGAATTAGGTGAATAAGCAGTATTGTCAAAAAAATCTTGTCGATATATTTGGGCAATGAGATAAAAAAAACTAAATTTGCGCAGTATTTCTCAAGAGCAGGAGTAAAAAGATTACATTCTAAGGCTTAAACATCAATCAATCAACAGACTTGCAATCGTGCATTCACCAAACCCTGCGGTGGAGGAAAGCAGATTGTATCTTTAATAAGTATGGGCAATAAAAAGGTAAGAATCAAGGACATTGCTGAAAGGGCGGGTCTATCCGTCGGCACTGTTGACCGTGTGATACATGGACGTACCAATGTGTCGAAATCGAGTTATGAGATTGTAAAGAAAGTGCTTGCAGAGATGAACTACGAGCCCAATTATGTGGCTAGTGCTCTTGCCAGCAACAAAACCTACAATTTTTGTGCTTTGTTGCCCATGCACGAGAAGGACAGTTACTGGGCAAGAGTAGAAAAAGGTCTGAAAAAGGGTGTGGAGTTCTACAAAGATTTCAAGATAGAGTTCAACATTTTCGAGTACGACCCATTCAACGACAACACCTTCCGTGAGCAATGTAACAAACTGATGGAATCCGGTCCTTTTGCAGTCATCATCGCTCCGATACTCAACGGAAGCATCATGAAGGAATTTGTCACCCAACTCAAGGAAAAAGACATACCGTTCGGACTTATCGACTCGAATTGGCCAGAGTTTGAGCCATTGTGTTTCTACGGTCAGAACTCCATCAAGAGCGGTGAGTTCTCAGCCCGTGTATTGCTAATGTCAGTAGGAGGACACCCCAAGGAGCTCTGCATTTTCAAGGTAATGGGTGAAGGACGAATTGCCACCCGCCAGCAGCTTGACCGAGAAGTGGGTTTTAAGAATTACGTGAAGACCCATTGTCCTGAATGTGAGATTAAAGAACTTCAGCTCTTCGCTTATGACAAGAAAGGAATGCAACAGTCGATGCAGAACTTCTTCACTGAAAACAAGGACATCGAATGCGGTATTACCTTCAATTCCACTATCTCCATCATCGCTGATTTCCTTCACAAGAACATGCCCGAGTATGACATCCGTTTGCTTGGCTACGACACAGTAGGCAAGAATGTGGAATGTCTGAAAAACGGCACAGTAGATTTCATCGTTGCCCAGCATGCCAAGCGCCAAGGTTATAACTGTTTCCGCAACATGTTCAGTTCAAGTGTACTACACAGTGAGCAGGAACGTGACCACTATGTAGCCATAGAACTCTTGATGAAAGAAAACGTGGATTTCTACGAGGACTAATTATAATCGAATCACAACCTAAAAACATTAAGAATGAGAGAGAAATATTTAGGGATGGTAGTCGCTATCCTCATTTTATGCTGTGGTACTACATCCATAGCTCAGACCATTGTAAAGGACAAGGAAGACGGTTCACCGGTGGCATATGCGCATGTGTTCAACCAGAATGTTGAATATATAGGCCAGACGGACGCTGAGGGTAAATTGCCCGACGACCTACAAGGAGCCACCGCCATCTCCATCAGCCACGTCGCCTACCAGCCAGAAAAACGCGATGTAGGCAAACTGGGCAAGGAAATCCTGATGACCCCCGCCACCTTCAACATCGGTGAGGCTGTCGTAAGCATACCCAAGCCCTACTGCATCCGCCTGTCGTGTTTCAAGCGCGACTACGGTATTGCCGATGGAAGAATTTCCAAAAGGAAACAACTGGAAGAACCTATTGGAAGCCTTTCAGAGGGAGTGGGCTGCGCATACATTCTTTTGGACGGTTCGAAAGACGCAAAATGGTACTACCATACTGAACGCGAACTTGTGAAAGAGACGCTGAGAGGAGGCGAGAATTCAACCATTCACTACCTGAAACCGAAATCTGTGGTAGAACGTGCCAAGAGCTCCAAGAACATGACACTGCGAGACAAAGGCAGTTATCAACAGATACTGGAAAAAGGTCATGTGGTGGGGAATGTGGTGACAGACTCAGCCGACCACATTATCCGAGTGGACTATGATGAACTCTATCCTGACACCGTCAAGTCGCACAATCTCCTTTTGGCCAAGATAAAGATATACGAACTGAAAAACAACTGCACCTACCGACTGGATAACGACGACTACGTTTCACAGGCAGACCTCATCCGCTGCAAGTCTTTCGGGCATATTAATATAAAAGTCATGGGCTCAATTATCGATTTCAATGCAGTCAGCGAACTGTTTGTCATCAAGGCTGAATACTTGTCCAAAGAAGATTACAAAAAAGCGATGACAGAAGAGAAAGCACGCTCCAAGTCGAAACGTGCCTCCATGACCGCCAATGAACTCGACAACTACATTACTGCCCATCAAATTCCCGCCATCACAGAAGAGATGAGACACACTATCGAGGTGACGAAAGAATGGGAGAAGAATAATTCAAAGAAGAAATAAGGCGCACCACCAAAAGCAAGCAAAAACGAAGCCCCGCACATCGGATTGCCACAAGTCGTTCCGATATGCGGGGTTTTCATGTTATAAGGGGTACGAAGGTCGAGGAATATCAGACCCGCTTATTTCACCTTGACAGCTTTCGACTCATTGCTCAACCGGTCGAGAGCCGTGACAAGATATTTGAAGTCGAAAGGATTCTTTCCGTCATCAAGTATGAAGGATGTACTGCGGGTGATTGCAAGGATATTTTCAGCATTGTTGATGTTCATCTTCTCTCCTTTTGGGAAACGATAAACCACATAACTGACAGCCTTGTCCAGTTCTTTTTTCGCTTTGGGAGCTTTCCAATTCAAAGTCACCAGACCGTTAGTCATTTTGAGTTTAGCCTTTCGAGGTTTTCCTGGTGCTTTAGCGTCGATGAATTTCATCTCGGGCTGAAGTGCAGGATAGCGGTGGTATTCCTGTTCCAGTACAGTACGGTAGTTAGCAGGATTGTTGACCACTGCGGCCGCATACCATTGACAACTGCCTTTTACATGATTGAGTGACCTCTGTATGTTGTACTTGGCCCGCATCTGATGTGAGTTAGGGTCGTTGGGGTCAATGCCTTTCACTGTTCTCTCCACATCCTGCCCAATGAACAAGGGTCGTTTGCCGCAATAGTCATTCCACCAATGACACAACACATCATAATCAGCGACTTTGGTGCCGATGTTCCAATATATCTGGGGTATAAGGTAGTCCACCCATCCTTTGTCCGACCACAGCATCACATCAGCATAAAGGTCATCGTAGTTCTGAGTGCCAGCAGTAGCACTACCTTCACGGCAATTCTCTCCGTTAGGTGAGTTGCGGTAGATGCCAAAAGGCGAGATTCCGAATTTCACCCATGGGCGAGTGCTGCGTATGAGTCGGTGGATGTCTCGGATAAGGAGGTTCACGTTATCGCGTCTCCAGTCGTTGATGTCGGTAAAGCCTCTGGGGTCGGCTTCAAAAAAGGCTCGGTCAGGCAGTTCCATTCCATTCTCCGGATACGGATAAAAGTAGTCGTCCATATGAATACCATCTACATCATAGCGCGTGATGATATCCTCAATAACCATACAAGTATACATACGGTTGCTTTCCAGAGCCGGATTGAAGATATAAAGATCTCCATATTGGAAATAGCGGTCGGGATGCTTCACACAATAATGTCCTTTCGCCATCTCGCGTGTGCCTTTGGTCTTAGCGCGATAAGGATTGATCCAGGCATGCAGTTCCATACCCCGGTTATGGCACTGCTCCACCATCCACGCTAAAGGATCCCATCCGTCAGCTGGAGCTACTCCCTGTTGGCCAGTCAGATAACGGCTCCAAGGCTCGTATTTCGACTGATACAACGCATCGCCCTCAGCACGTACTTGGAATAGGATGGCATTGATGCCAGCCTTTTTGAGCACATTGAGTTGTGACGAGAGCATTTCTCTTAACTGAGCAGACGATTTACCAAGATACTGGCCGTTGACACATTGTATCCATGCCCCACGGAACTCCCTTTTGGGATAGTTGTCGGACTGGGCAAAGATTGATGTACAACTTAAAAGCGCTAAAACACTGTACAGGAAGAATTTTCTCATTGTTGCAAATTGTTATTTTATCGAGGGATTCTTATCGTTTGACTATGTGGACTAGGAAATCCATGAAAACCAGGAAAAAAATGTATATCCTTACAGGACAGGTGTGAGCAGGTTGGCGAACCATCCCTTGAATTTCTGCATGAACTTGCGCTTGCCCCACCATCCAGGATGGATTTCTGTGGAGTTTTTCATGTCCTCATTGAACATGTCGAGCAGTTCTCGCGTGATATCCTGATTCATAATGAGCGTGTTGACCTCGTAGTCGCATCGCAGACTACGGCTGTCGAGATTCGAAGAACCGACAGTGCAGAAAAGGCTATCCACCATCATCGCCTTAGTATGATGGAATCCACCTTCATAAAGATAAAGTTTGGCACCACGCTTCATGAGGTTATTGGCCACATAGTAGGAAGCATCAGGTGTGAGTGGAATGTCGCTTCTCGATGAGAGCATGATTTGCACGTCGATGCCACGGTCGATAGCATGCTTGAGCGCGCTCCTCACACTGTGGGTTGGCACGAAGTAAGGATTAATCAGCACAATCTTATGCTTGGCGTTGTTGATCATCGACGTGTAAAGTTTCCTGATAGACTTGTTGGAATGGTTGGGACAACGGTCGACAACTGCCATGCACATATTCTCCTTCTGCTGTATTGGTTCGGGGAAATACTTGTCCTCATGGAGTAACTCGCCTGTAGCCTTATACCACATGGCACAGAAAATCTCGTGCAACTGGTTGACGGCAGGACCTTCAATGTGCATGTGCATATCGCGCCATGCTCCCACCACAGGAGTGCCTGTGATGTAATAGTCGGCGACGTTCATGCCTCCAGTATAGGCAATACGTCCGTCAATAACCACAATCTTGCGGTGGTCGCGTGGGATGATATGGTTCACCCATGGGAATCGTACGGGGTCGAACTTCACCAGTTTGATACCTAGATTAGCGATGGAGTCGTGACGTGATTTGCTGATAGGCTGGTTGTTCGACAAGTTTCCGAAAGCGTCGTACATGGCCCGTACTTCCACCCCTTGACGCACCTTTTCGGCCAACACGTCGAAAAGGAGATTGGCAATGGAATCGTTTCGGAAATTGAAGTACTCCAAGTGTATGAACGACTTGGCTTCAGCCACAGCCTTGAAGAGGTCTTCAAACTTGTCGTGTCCGCTCTTGAGCAAGTGGATGCTGTTGCCATCGGTGAACTTAATTCCTTCCGCCCGCATTTCCATCGCCACAAGGGAGTCGCTTCGTTGTTTCAAACGCTCCATTCTCTCCAGTTTGTGCTTATAGATATCAGACTGGGCTTCTGCCATCAATGGTGCAAAAACGACCAGCACCAACAACGACACCTTCAATACTTTTTGTTTCATTATATCATTTACCATACAATTTCTGTACCTCCATTCTGAACAATATACTGATTGGCAAGACTGAAATGGTGATTGCCGAAGAATCCTCTATGTGCAGACAGGGGTGAGGGATGAGGAGAGCGCAGTACCAAATGCCTGCTGTTGTCAATGAGAGGGGCCTTGCTTTGAGCGTATGCGCCCCAAAGTATGAACACAACATGGTTTTTCTCACGGCTGACGATGCTGATGACTGCGTCGGTGAATTCCTCCCATCCTTGTCGCTGGTGCGAGCCAGCCTGATGCTCACGCACCGAGAGTGTGGCATTGAGCAAAAGCACTCCTTGCTGTGCCCATCGCGTGAGATTACCGCTGGTTGGGATTTCCGTTCCACAATCATCCTTGATTTCCTTGAATATATTAAGCAAGGATGGTGGGAAAGGCACTCCGTCGTTAACAGAGAAGCATAATCCATGTGCTTGACCTGGCTCGTGATAGGGGTCTTGTCCAAGCAGCACCACTTTCAACTTATCGAAAGGGCAGAGATTGAAGGCATTAAAAACAAGTGGGGCTGGAGGATAACACCTGTGCTGACTGTATTCCTGCTTCACAAAAGACACGAGTCTAGCGAAATATGGCTTGTCGAACTCACCTTGTAAACGCTGTTTCCAACTGTCCTCTATTCTCACTTCCATTTTATTGTAGAACTTACTCTGTAGTTAAAAAATTACAATTTGCAAATTTAATCATATTCTATGAGATAGCGAAAAAAGGATGGAAAAAACAATTAAAAAGGCCGTTCAGCATGAGCGGAACGGCCAGTTTTTTAGAGAACGGATGTTATCAGCATGGAACTTACCATGCGAGCGTAGCCTCAATCCTTACATCAGGCGTTATTTCACGACTTTCTTGCCGTTGATGATATAAACGCCGTGAGTTGTGGGTCGGTTGACAGGACGACCTTGGAGGTCGTAGGTCTTGCCTTCTTCCTCATCAGTTGTGACACCCTTAATACCTACAGGATCGATAATAGTAAGGGTACCGTTCACATAAACGAGCGTGTAGTTGGGGGCAACTCCTCCCTTCACACGAATCTCATACTCACCACCCGGGCTATCAGCTGTTGCCTCACACTCCACAGTGGGGAGAAGAGTGAATGCTTGGTCCGCTTTCTCACGGTTGCGGAAGCCCTTATAGGTCAGTTCGAACTCAGGATTCTCCTCACCCTTGTTGCGGGTGTAAGACTTGGCGGTGATGGTGAGTTCAGCAGGTTCTACAGTGAGCGTACCATTGACCAGTTGGAGCCCAGGAGTGGTGATGGTTCCCTCACTGATGACGATAGGATATTGACCTACAGGCATCTGTGCCTCAGCGTACGGTTCACCTGTTTCCTCATTGACTATTGGTTCATACGCGCACACTGGCTCTCCGTCAATGGGCGCTCCACTGACAGTGAAGGTGTATTTGTTGAATGTGCGTCCGTATTCACGGCTTCCGTCATCAGCAGTTACTGTTGGGATACCTGTGTATTCCACGATGGTGTTCTTTCCCCATATCTCAGCTGATTGATAGTCGTCGATGAGTGCGCCGGGAACAAAGACCACAGCGTTGTGTGGGAGTGTTGAACTTGTGTTCTCCACGACTCCTTCTGGCGATAGTACGGCAATGTATTTAAGCGCTGAGCAACCTGTGAAGGCTTTCTCACCGATGGAGCGCACGTTCTCGGGTATGTAGAGGGAGACGAGCGACGATGAGTTGTTGAAAGCATTGTCGGGTATGGAGGTAACCGAAGTGAAGTAACGGAACTCGTCGAACGACTTCAGGCTGACAACATTGCTGAAGGTGGTTCCAATTTCTTTCACTGCAGCGGCTTCCTCATAAGTCAGTTCTCCGTCATCATCGGTATCCCAATTGTTGGTGCAAAGGGTCTTGGCACGAGAATCATTGAAGTCAATGAAGCCCAACTTCTTACGGAGGGATTCGATGGCACCTTGGATTTGCTCAGCATCGCTGTTGAAGTCATCATAGACAGCTTGTTCCGCTGTGTGCTCAATGGATTTAGCAGTGGCCTTTTCGAGCAGTTTGGCAAGCGAGGCAACGAGCTCATCAAGAGCATTGGCCGCATTCACGTCAGACAGTTTGATGAAAGCCCACTGAATGCGCTCAGGATTATCACCAGGAGTAACATCCCAGTAAATACCGCTGGTGCCCCAAGGTGATGTTTCAGACGCATGGTCTACCTGTGTACCGAAGTATTCACCATCTACGTGTGTAGCGTCATTTTCAGGCACTTGCATGGTGAAAGTAAGGTTCTCCTCGTTCTGGACAATCTTCCAGTATGCAGAGTTACCCTCGCTTCCATCCACGAAACAAGCCTTTACACCTTCTCCTACCTTTGAGTCGGTAGAGGTGCGGAAGAGCACGTGATTGCCACCAGCATCATTGCTGTAAAGGTAGTAAACACCTTCAGGCAGAGAATTGGAACGGCGGAACTGATACACAAAGCCTGAGTAGTCCACAACGGCCTGTGTCCCCCACGCCTCGCCTTGATTGATATACTGGTGTTCGGCAATGTTGTAGATGTAGCCGTTGACATTGGGTTCGATGGGCGAGAACTTCACTTTTGCGTTGGCACGCACCTCGACAATCTTGCCGAATTCTTTCCAGATGTCAGCCATAGCATAGAGTTCCTTGGAACCAGCAGGCACATAGAGTGTGGCATCCTTGAGTGGCACACCATCGAAGAGGCCATCACCAACAGAAATGTCAAATGGATTCGGGTTCATGACTGTCACGCTCTTCAACGAACTACATCCCGCAAAAGCCTTCTCGCCAAGCAATGCGATACTTTGTGGAAGAGAGATGGAAGAGAGTTTCGAACAATTTTGGAAAACCTGATAGTAGATAGCCTGTAAGGATTTGGGCAATATGACACTACTCAAGTTCTTACAATTCTGGAAACTGTTGCCATAGAGGTTGACTACGTTGGGGAAATACTGCAAATCAGAGAGGTCGTTGAACTGATGGTTCTCGAATACTGCATATCCGAAATCGGAGACTTTGTTGGCCTCGGAGAAAGCAACTTCGCCATCACCATCCACATCATAGTATTTGATGCAGACCTGACGCAACTCGGCATCCTTGAACTCAATGAGATGCAGTTTCTTGCGCAGTGTGTGCTGTGCACCCAAGATTTGTTCAAGTGTGCAATCCATATCGTCGTAAACAGATTGCTCAAAAGCATAGTCAACATGTTTCTTCTTAGCCGACAGAAGCAGGTTCTCGAGTTCCTTGATGGCCTCAAAATAGATGGTCTTCTCCTTGTCGTAGAGAACGAAACGCCATTGGCAATTGACGGGGCTTTCAGCATAAGTCACGTCACTGTAAGCGCCGTAGGTAGGTGATACGATATTGCTGGCGTGGTCGAGTTGGATGCCCCAGAACTTATCAGCCTTGTAGCCGTTCTGTCCCGATGGAATCTGGATGGAATACACATTGTCTCCTACGGACTGAATTTTCCAGTAAGCAGTCCTGTCGGTCAAGTGTGTATTGTCTCCATCCACAAAGCATGCTGCCACACCAACACCAACATTGCTGTCATTGGATGTGCGGAAGAGAATGTGACCGTTTTGGCTGTTGTCGATACAATAGATGTAATAGACACCCTCAGGCATATTGTCACTACGTCTTAATTGGAAACGCATTGGGCTATCGCTCACGATGGCTTGTGTGCCCCAGGCTTCACCCATTGACAAGTAACGTCCTGTACCTTCGTTAAAGATGTAGAGGGACTTGTTTGTTGCCAATTCAGCAAATTGTCCACCCGAGAGTGTGCGCTCCTCAAAGATGTTGCCGAACTCTTGCCATTGCGGTGTGGATTGGTAATATGACTTTGTGCCTTGCATCACATTGAGTGTTGCCTCTGACAGGTCGACATTTTCAAAAACGTTATCGCCCATTGCAATATTCTGTGGTGAGAAAGTCTTCACCGAGAAGCTGGCCAGTTTGGTACATCCAGCGAAAGACTGTGTGCCAATGGACTGTACTGTCAGTGGCAAATCTACAGAAGTGAAGGCTGCGCATCCTGCAAAAGTGCTGTCTGCGATGGCAGTGAGTCCAGTGGGTAGCGTGAGGTTGTCGAGTGCACGGCAGCCAGCGAAGGCACCCTTGCCGATGGTAGTCAAGCCATCAGGCACTTTGAATGACTTCAGGGCGCGGCAACCGTTGAAAGCATGTGCACCTATGCTCTTCAGAGCCTTTGGCAATTTGATGGAAGCCAATGTTGTACATCCATAGAACGCTGAGTCAGAGATGGTTGTAAGACCTGTGAAATAATAGAGTTCGGTGAAAGCGTTTATACGCTGTCCCTTGAATACAGTGCCAAGGTCTGTGACCTCAGCAGCCTCACCGTAAGTGAACACACCATCGCCATCTGCGTCAAAATTAGCCACACAGAGGCGTTTTGCTGTGTTATTGGCGATAGGAATCTCTTTCTCTCCGTAGTTCTCAGGTTCGCAACCGATAACGGCTTCAGGATATTGAGAGTAACCATCGCCAGAGCCACCGATGCCTTGTGAACTTGGGTTGAGGCTTGACAAGAGGAAGAATCCGTCGCTCATACCACCCCATCCCCAGTTGATGTGGAAGCAGTGGTTACCATCGTAGCCGTCGGTGACGAAAGCATGGCCTGCATCGCTGTTGGCACCGCTCAGATAGACTACCCTACCCTGTTCCAGTTCACTGTAGATGATGGCGTCCCAATCGGTGTCGGAATAAGTGCTACCGTTGAGATAGCGTACTGACGAGCCATAACCGAAATATGCCTTCATGGCATCAGCCACTTTGTAGGAATTTGCACCAGACGCAGAATTGGTATAGTCCATTTCGACCGACACACCGCAATAGTGCATCAACTGAGCTACAGCGAGCTGTTGTTTGGCCGTTGAGCCCTTTCCATAGTCATCAATCATGTTATCCCAGTCTATGGGTGAACCTGCTGGAATACCTTCAACGCTCAGTCTGCCGTAGGTGGAATGTTCTGTCCAAGTGGTGTAGCTTGGTATGTCTTTCTGTATTTCCCTAACAGACTTGTCGCGCTGGAAATAAAGCACTTGAGCCATAGCTGTAGCCACACATCCCGTCACAGAACGACCAAGTGTGAAGTACATAGGGCATTCATTGTTGTAGGGTGCGCCTTGACTCCACTTAGTGGTCATCATAGGTTGGATGGCAGGATGGGTAGGAACTTGTTTCCTGACGGGTTCGGATGTTTTCTGAAGATAAGCAATGTAGTTGGCATAACCATCAAGCCATGCACGCATATTGTCGGGGATGGTTTGGTAGTCGAACTCACCCTGGTCCGTATAGCCCAGCACAGTTTCTATCTGGTCGTCGGCAGCCACCAAGACATAGCCTTGGTTGAAACCTCTGTTGAACGCATAGTATTGCACATTGTCTGAGGATGTGGTTTCCTGTCCTGGAGCCAGTTTCAGTTTGTTGGTCACTGGAGACAACACGAAATTGCCCTTACGGTTTTTCAGAAATTGTTCTGCCTTCTGTCGTGCTTGTTCCCTGGTGATAGGGTTCGACATCACACTGAGCGAAAATAGCAGGCACAGTGTTGTCAGAATTAATTTGCTGGTACAACGAATGAATCGTTGACAGCCAATCGGGATGTAGTTTAAATTCATAAGGATTTTATTTAGTTAGTTATTGAATCAAATAGTTAAATCATTCGAGAAAGTGTAGTTAGTTAATGTTAGTTTTCTCCTTTTAATTCGGCAAATATATCACTTTTCTGCGAATAATAGCAGATTTAAATGATTATTTGTTTCAAGTATGAGAAAATAACCCGATAAATGACGATGCTTAGAAGACGATATAACTTGAGACGGTGGTTCTGCTCAAAATGCAAAACCACCGTCTCAACATCTAGACAATAGCAGTCAGAATTGCTATTTGTACAATACTTTCTTCCCGTTGACGATATATATACCTTTTTGAGGAGCAGTCACCTTACGTCCAGTCAAGTCGTAGATTTCGTCAGAATCCTCTTGGAAGGACATATTCAATTGATTGATGTCAGTGGTAGTGTCGCTGTAAACATTGAAGAAATTGACCTGGCTCGCATTGCTGAAAGGCAGGTAAGCCTTGTTGGCAGGAATGGTTGTCACTGCACCATTGGCGACCACCCTCTTGAAACCGATATATTCCTTGATACCACGGCTCAGCACATAGATGGACTTGCCTTCCTGTGCAATCAGGGTCTCGACAGGGGTGTCCTCAAGCACACCATGCAGGAGACTCACGACGTTCTCTGTGGATGAGGTAGTAGCGAGCGGAAGTGTATATGTGCCCTCATTGGCGTATATCATCACACCCGTTTTGGCTGGGATGATGTCGTGCACTTCCTTCAGGTGGGCTGTCGTGCCGGATATTTCCTTCACAGCCACCACAACGAAGAAATCGGCATTGGGAATCTCGGCGTCGAAAGGCAGATAGAGTGTGGCCAAACCCGTGCTGGGGATAGTCAACTCGTGAGTGAGCGTGGTGCTCTCGGAGATGTATTTGACGCCAGTGACGTTCGCAATATACCAGTTACCCGAAGTTTTCAGGTTGTGGATACCATATTTCAGCGTACCGTCGGTAACGGTGGCATAGATGGTTATCGGTGTGACGGAACCTACCCCTTGTCGGTCAACAACCTCAAGGTTCTTCTGTGTATCGTTGGCGAACGCCACGGTCAAACCGTCGCCAGTCGGACAGTCGAAACCACGGCCAGAGGTGAAGGATGCGGCTACCTCGAGCGTCACGGCATAGATACCATTCTTCAAGCCTGTAAGTGTCTGCGTGAGTACGTCACCAGCACCATTGTCGCCTCCATGTTTGTAGCGTTCACTAACCGTGTATCCCAGTCCGGAGTATGTACCCGTCTGCCCTACCCACTCTGTAGGCGCAACAGCCACGATGTCGTCGCCGACCTCGTAAACGAGCGAGAAGTTAGCGGTCACAGTGACATCGGCTGAAGGCATGACGAAACTACTGCCGTTCACGGCGACATTCTCACCAGTGCAAGTGGCCACGGTGAACGAATCAAACTCGTAGTTCGCGGCTGGAGTGGCGTTGAGTGTCACTGTGGTGCCAGCTGCAGCGTTGGACGCACTGCAAGTGAGTGTGCCATGCTGGGCAGAAGTGTTGACCTTGAAGGTCTGGTCGGTGTTCTCCGACACATACTTAATGCCAGTCACATTGGCCACATACCAGTTGCCTGAATTAGCGATGTTGTAGATGCCATATTTAAGAGTGCCGTTAGAGACTGTAGCAGAAATGGTGATAGGTTGTACAGATGACACCCAGTCGCGTCTGACTATCTCAAGGTCGCGATACTGGTTGTTAGCGAAAGCCAAAGAGTTGCCTGTGCCTGTTGGACAATCAAAGCCACGATCGGGGGTGAATGAACCAGCCAGTTCAAGTGTGACATTATAGGTGCCGTTTTTCACACCTGTGAGGGTCTGGGTGAGCACATCGCCAACACCAATGGAACCGGAATTGTAGCGTTCGTAAGCCGTGTGGCCCAGTCCGCCATATTCATTTGTCTGTCCTGCCCAACTGGTAGGCGCATAGTCCACAAGGTCTGCACCCAGGCCGTAATTGGCAGTAACAGTGGTTTCACCTAAGGCATTCGACATTTGTTCAAGAGCCCAATCCTTGTACCATTGGAAACAGGCTCCGCTGCAGGCTTCCCACGCATCAGCATAGTTGTTTGCCTGCATAGCAGTCTGGAAGGCTGGACGAACAGTGCCATTATCGAGATATGCTGGAACATCAATGTACGTGTCTGTACCCGACAATGTCATAGAGATGGTGCCATAGTGATCAAGCAACGCTTTGTAGAGCCTACCCCAATTGGAAGTCGTACCAGTAGCCCATGTGCCATAGTTGGCCAACACATAGTTGCCATGCTCATCGGTGTGACCAGTACCTGCTTTCTCTGGACTCCAGTCCACCTCGGTGATGACAATGGGGTTGGTGTCGATGACTGGCACCTGAGTGTGAAATTGGTTGATGTAATTGTTGACTTGCGAATATGGTGTTGAGTTGTTGCCGTTGTACCAACCCACATAATTGTGGACTGCATAACCGAAATTATTGTCCTGAATAGGATGTATCGCATAGTCTTGGTAATTACTCTGCCACCCAGTTCCAGGAATCCAAAGGATACCGTTGAATCCATTTTGGCGGATTTTCTCGACAATAGGTTGGAAGAAGTCATGAAGCGCATTCGAATCATCTTGCCCCCATTGATTCTTAACGCGCACAGGCTCATTACCTAATTCCAGGGAAATCTGACCGCTGTACTGCTTCAAGGTCTCGTTTTGCGACACGATATCCCAGACGGTCATCAAGAAGTTGTTGTATTCTCCACCAACATTCACTTCCTGTGGGAACACTCCTGGTGGACGGATAATGACATAAAGTCCCTTGCTTAACGCATTCAGGGCGATAGGCAAGTAGAGTGAATTGAAATATGTTCTCAAGCGGTCGGCAGAGAAACGGCTGATGTCAGCCTCTCCTCCGTCACCAGTTGCTTGCTTATTGGGGTCGTTGGTCCAACATGGGTCCATGTGGAGACGGAAAAGATTACAGTAGGTGCCTTTCGACGGTGTGGTGATAGCAGTGGTGATTTGGTCGAAATAGTTTCTACACTGCGCCACCGCGTCATCGTTGAATCCACCCCACCAAGTACCCCATCGGTAATTATTGAAATAAGGGCTTGGAGTATCCATCACACCATGCAAAACCACAGTGCTTCCACTTGGGTCCTTAAGTACATTTCCCTGCACATGAAGAGGGGGTGTTGTACCATAAACATACTTCTGAGCCTGTGACACACTCGGAATCATCAGAAACAGAATAAAGATAAAGCAAAACAATTTTTTCATACAATTATTATTGATAGATTAGAAATATTCAAATAAATAAAAAATTTTTCAGTCGCTAATATATTCGCAAATATATCAGATTTCCATTTAACAATATTGAAAAAAAGAAACTATTATTATCAATATTGTTACAGCTATGGAAAGACAATAAAGTGATAAGATAAAAGTCGGGGCTACATGCAACATTTGCTGATGTAGCCCCGTGTTCTCATCGCTTACAACGCATAACTAATCATGCCCTTAGGCCGAGAGTGATGTTTAACAGCTTACCAGAGATTCCCCCATTCTGTCTCATTATTATGGGGTTGTTGGTTATCAATGTCCTTTCGCTGGTTACTGCCGACCTCGGAAGCTGGGTCTGACCCCAAATCTATTTGGCATAAATGGTCGCTTTCACTATACACAGTACAAAACACTGTTGGACTTTGGTAGTTTTTTTTCATTTTCATAACAAAATTAAATTATATTAGTTAATTTGACCTATTATTTGAATTGTGTTTGTGGTAATTGTAACAATGTTCATCTGGTTGCAAAGATATAATCAATATTTTTTAATGTATATCTTTTTTTTTGCGTTTTCTATAGATTGTGTCAAATTAAATAACCATTGTTTCATTTCTGCAACAAACAGTCAGTGTAAACGAAGGAGTGATAGTGAAGTTACTTCAAATAGACGACTTCTCCGATTTTAGCAACAATCAGAGGCACTCCGCATTCATTAGCGGCCCGCTGTTCATTTTGGCGTGGTTCGTCCCAGGCGTGATTAGCCAGCGCGTATTTGGAATGATGTACTGTGACAAAAAGCCGTGCACGCAGTTCTTTCACCTCACGACCGAGTTGGGAAGGCATGGTATGAATCTGGCTCCAGTTTTCAGAATACTGCCCGTTCTCCATGATGGCGAGATCGATGTCGGGATACATCTTGCCATATCGCTCAAAGCGGTCGGAATAACCACCATCGCCAGTGTAGAAAATGCGTCGATTGGGAGAGTCAATTATCCATGACGCCCTTTGTGTTTTCATGGCATCAGTCAGTCCACGGCCAGAGAAGTGTCTTGTGGGCAGACAATGGAAGGAGAAGCCATCAGGCGTCGTGAAATCCTCGTTGCAGTCGAGCTCAACGATTTGTTCTTTGGCGAATCCCCAGTACTCGAAATGCTCCCCAATGCCTAGTGGACACAGCACTCGTCCGACATGGTCTTTCAAGGCTGTGACCGTCTTGTAGTCAAGATGGTCCCAGTGGTCGTGCGAAATGACGAGATAGTCAATCAAGTCGGGCATCATGTCGGGTTTGTAGTAATCGGTACCAGGAAAAGGTTTGTTGAAAAACGACACTGGTGATGCTTCCACAAAGACAGGATCAACAAGTATCTTCCTTCCACTCAGCTGCAAGAGAAACGAACTATGACCGAACCAAAGGTAAAAGTCGGATGTGTCAGGTAAAAGACTGAGGTCGGTCTTCACCACGGCAATCTCTCCCTCTTGGGGAATGAGGCGTTCACTCTTGCCCTGCCCTGTCAGGAACTTCCACATCGTTTTCACGCCAGAGTCCTTGCCTGTCATCTTCTGTGTGGGTGTTTCATTAGTAAATTCCCCGCCTTTATAGAACGGTGACTGCTCGACGCGGATTTTTCTCTCCCCCCTTGCCTTGCGTCCAAACTTAGGCTGTTGGATAAAAATGATGACAGCCACAACCAATAACGCTATCACCACAGCAAAAATCTTCAAAATCATCTTGAATACTTTCATCTTTTTCGAATATTTGCAACAAAGTTACGATTAAATGTCGGGAACACAAAACTCATGGTTGTTTTTAATGAATACCAAATCAATTTGTAGTTTTTTCTTAAAATCATTATAAAAAGTCACAAATAAACACTATATTTGCCTTTGGGATAATAGATAAGATTACTCTGACTATACAAAACAAGTCCTACTGGTCCGACCAATTCTAATAAAAATAAAAAACAATAATCCGATGAAAGCACTATCAACCAAACACCCTCTTAAAATCTACAAGGCATCTGCTGGAAGTGGCAAGACTTTCACCTTGGCAGTGGAATATATCAAACTGCTTATCATGAATCCATTGGAATACATGAACACCCTTGCTGTGACCTTTACCAATAAGGCGACAGCCGAGATGAAGAACCGCATTCTCAGTCAACTCTACGGATTGAGCAGGGGACTTTCCTCCTCCGACGACTACTTGGCAAAAATCAAGAAAGAACCGGAAATCGCAAAATACGACGACGACACCATTCGCCAGCGCGCCGGCATGGCCCTGCAGAACATCGTGCACGACTACAGCCGTTTCCGCATCGAGACCATCGACTCGTTCTTCCAGTCGGTGCTGCGCGACCTGGCGCACGAGCTGAAACTCTCCGCCAACTTGCGTGTTGACCTCAACGATAAAGAGGTACTCAACAAGGCTGTAGAGGACATCATCTATGGTCTCGAGCCCAACAGCACCCTTTTCGACTGGATATTCTCATTCATCCGTGAGAAGATTGAGGAGGAGAAAAACTGGATTGTCAAGGACGAAATCTCGAATTTCGGAAAGAACATTTTCAACGAGGCCTTCCTCGAGAACCGAATGAAACTGGAAGATACACTGGCAGACAGTAAAGCGCTCAGCAACTTTCGAGACAAGATGAAGAACATCTCTCAAACCTCGGCAGAAAATATTAAAAACGCTGCCAATGATTTCATAAAGATTTGTGAGCAAAACGGACTAACAATGAATGATTTTGTGAAAAAATCAAAAGGCATTTACCCTTTCATGAAAACTTTGTCGGAAGGTAAGAACAACGGATGGGGAACCATACCACAAAAGACCCTCAACGGCGAGATGGAGTGGATCAAGAATGGTTCGTCTGACCTTTGCAGTCAACTTACCAACTTGCTCTCAACCATATATACAAACCTAAGGATGAAAATCAGCGCCGATGAATCGGGCCGCCACATCACCAACCTTGGTCTGCTTAATGACATCGACGTCACTGTGCGCCAACTCAACAACGACGCCAACCGCTTCCTGCTCAGCGACACATCGCACTTCCTACACGAGATGATTGGCGAGAGCGACGTGCCTTTCCTCTATGAGAAAATCGGCAACAAGTTCACCCACATCATGATTGACGAGTTCCAGGACACCTCGCGCCTGCAATGGCTCAACTTCCTGCCACTGCTTTGCAACGCACTCGCAACAGACAGCACCTGCCTCATCGTTGGTGACGTGAAACAGAGCATCTACCGATGGCGCAACAGCGACTGGAGCATCCTTAACAACATCGACAGAACACCAGAAATCCAGAACAAGGTAGAGAACATTCCTCTTGACACCAACTTCAGAAGCGGTGAACGCATCATCAAATTCAACAATCTCTTCTTCATCAAACTCATTGAGATTCTAAACAAGAATTATCAAGAGAACCACAACGGCAGTCCTTTCAGCGACCTCAAAAGCGCCTACAACGATGTCTATCAAAAGTTCAACACCAAGAACAAGGACAAAGGCTACGTCAGATTCCAACAGATAGAAAAAGATGACTACGAAACAAAGACCCTTGAAAGTCTGCTCAACACCGTTCACGAACTGAAAGCCAAGGGGGTCAAAGAAAGACAGATTGCCATCATCCTACGCGAGAAAAAAAGGCATATACCCATGATATGCAACTACTTTGCCGCACACGATAGCAGTATCAAGTTGATGAGCGACGAAGCCTTCCAACTGAAATCGTCGCCAGCAGTGAGAATCATCATCCATGCATTGCGACTCATTGTCAACCCCTCCGACACACTGAGCAAGAAGAGCCTTGCTACTTATTACAAACAGATTGACGACCCAAACGCATACAGTTATATCTATACATCTACCAACGAACAACTCGACGACATACTGCCAAAGGCCTTCACCAGCCAAATGGCAGTGCTATCACTGATGTCGCTCACAGAGGTGACTGAGCAAATCCACAAAATCTTTGACCTAAACCGCATCAAAGGACAAAACGCATATCTCTTCTGCCTTTACGACCAAATCCTGCAATACATGCGCGAGAATCCCTCCGATATTAAAAGTTTCCTTACTGCTTGGGACGAGGGTATAGGAATGAAGACCATCCCCAACGATGCTGTAGATGGCATACGCCTGATGACCATCCACAAATCGAAAGGATTGGAGTTCCACACCGTACTGATGCCTTTCTGCGACTGGGATTACAAAGGAACCGACACCTTATGGATTACTCCAGAAAACGACGATTTCAATGACTTGCAACTGTTGCCTATAAAATACAAAAAGGAACTCATCCACAGCATCTACGCAAAAGACTACGACCAGGAGTTGCTTCGAATCTGGGTGGATAACGTCAACTTGCTATATGTAGGATTCACCCGTGCGGAGAACAACCTCTTCATCTGGACCAAGAATATGACCGACGACAAAAAAGGGGATGGGGTGAGTACAGTCAAAGTGATGAAAAGATGTATGTCGCCAGGCCTTACTAACAAGGGTAACGAATCGGATGAAATCACTGTAACCATGATGGACAACCAAGGAGAACGGGTTCAGAAGACTATTCAAGATGTAGCCCTGCTATTCAGCAAGAACGAGACGGAAAACTATATGGAATACGGAGAACTGGTGTGCAATCAGCCTCAACCATCAAAGAAATCCCGCGATGACCAGCAACAAGAAGAGAACATCCTGATAATTGCACCCCAGTCCATCAAATGCGACTTCGTTTACCATGAGCATGAGGCCAGCTTTTTGCAGTCAAACGAATCCAAGCGTTTCATAGCGGGTGAGGACGAGGATCAGAACGACCAGTACATCAACGAGGGGCTGCTGTTCCATGCCATCCTCGAACGCATCAGTTCACCAGAGGACCTCCCCCACGTCATCTCGCTTTTCGACTCCGAAGGATGGTTCCACAGTTCCGAATACCGCCAATCGGTGGAGCACGAACTGGAGAAAGCCTTCAACAACACAAAGGCCTCGGAATGGTTCACCCCCGACTGGCAAACCTTCAACGAATGCTCCATCCTTTATACTGACGAGAAGGGCAAATGCCACACCAAACGACCTGACAGAGTTATTACCAATGGTAAGGAAACCATTGTCATCGACTTCAAGACAGGCCGTCAGGACGAGGAGCACGTCAAACAGGTGTCTCAATACATGGAACTGCTCCAGCAGATGGGCTATCCAGGCATCAAGGGTTATGTCTGGTATATCCGCCGGAACGATATCGTGCCTTGCAGGATGAAAAAACAATAAAACTAAGAAAAAGGATTCTTTGGAAAAATAGAAAAATGAAATAAACCGAAAACAAATAACGCCTAGACTCACCATGACCCACAATACTCCCCTATCCCACTCTGAAACACCCACATTCCTTGAACTTGTGGCCAGTCGGCTGATGGACTTGCTCCATGGCGACCTCAGCAATACTGTAGTGATTTTCCCAAACAAGAGAGCATCGCTCTTCTTCAACATCAGTTTGGCAAAACTCGCTGGACATACCATCTGGTCGCCACGCTATATGACCATTGATGAACTCTTCACTTCGCTGTCCACGTACGACATCGCCGACCCCATTTATGCTGTTTGCTTGCTTTACAAGTCATACATCCGTCAGACAGGCAGGGATGAATCCCTTGACAAGTTCTACGGCTGGGGCGAGATGATGATTTCTGATTTCGACGACATCGACAAGAATATGGTTGATGCCCGTCTGCTTTTCGAGAACATCAGGGACCTGGACGAACTGACCACACTCGACTACTTGACAGACGAACAGAAAAAAGCCATCCTCCGTTTCTTCGGCGAGTTTAAAGAGGAAGTGGATGACGAGACAGGACTGAAGAAAGAATTCATGACCTTGTGGAAAAACATGAACAACATCTATACCGACTTCCGCAACGCCCTGCTCCAAGAGCAAAAAGCCTACACAGGCATGCTCTATCGATGGGTGGTGGAAACCATCAGTTCATCTCCTGAGGACAATCCTTGCCTGGAACGTCTTCGCTCCACCAACTATGTTTTTGTAGGTTTCAACGTGCTGACCAAGACCGAAGAGCGTCTGCTGAAATACATTCAACAGCACAAAAACACCTATTTTTTCTGGGATTACGACGAAGCCTACATGCCGGGAAAAGGTTTTGTGGATAACGGCCAAACAACGAAACCCGAGGAAAACGACCTCTTCGAAGCAGGCAAATACATCTATAGAAATATAAAGAAATTCGGCAATGACCTTACTTCAAGTAACACTTTAACAAATCTTCATAATAAAAAGAATATCAGATTTATATCATCGTCAACTGAAGATATGCAGGCACGCTATGCCACAAATTGGGTCAACCAATTATATGAGGAAAAGTTAGATGCCATCATCACCTCAGGAAAAGAAAAGCAGGAAGTGGACGAGGCGATAAGCGACATCGACTTCACCCGCACAGCCATAGTGCTATGCAACGAAAGTTCCCTTCAATCCGTGATGGACTCCATGCCTTCCACCATCGGGGACACAGACTACCCTCTGCCTGTAAATATCACAATGGGATACCCACTCAACCAGACTCCAGTCAGCAGTCTGATAGAAGCCCTCCTCAATCTTCAGGTCAATGGATACGCAGGTGGAAGCACCTGGAAGTTCAAGTATGTCTCGGTATTGCTCAACCATCCCTACATGCTCATGATGAGCGGTGAGCATATCAATGAGGTTATGCGTTACCTGCAAAACCACAACATCATGTACCCCAGCACCGAGATGTTGCATCAGAAGGACTCCTTCCTCACTATTGTTTTCACCCCTCAGTTAGACTCTGTGCCACATCTGATTAACTACCTGATTGAGATTGTTCGCACCATAGCCATCACTTACAACAAATTGAACGACAAACGGTTCAGTCAATACCAGTTAGGAGTGGAATCCCTGTTCAACACACACACCATCCTCACCCGTCTACAGGGTCTCCACGCCACAGGGCTATTGGATGTGAATGTCAATACAATATGCAGGCTGATTCGCCAGTTGCTGGCCATCACCAGTATACCATTCCATGGTGAGCCCGCAGAAGGAGTGCAGGTCATGGGTATGCTGGAGACACGATGCCTCGACTTCTCCAATATCATCCTCCTCTCAGCCACCGAGGACATGCTTCCTAAGGCCCGGAAGAATTCGTCTTTCATCCCCTTCAATCTCCGTCAGGCCTACGGAATGACCACCTTTGACCAAGATGTGTCGCTATATGCCTATTATTTCTTCAGGTTGCTACAACGTGCCAACCACATCACCTTGCTCTACAATAACTCCACTGATGGGTTATCGAAGGGTGAGATGTCGCGTTTCCTTCTTCAGATGTTAGTGGATAAGGATATACTCTTCGCCCCCGACCAGAAGATTGAACAGTATAACTTGAGTTCAGATATAACTATATCATATCCAAAGGACTTGTGCATCCCCAAGACAGACTCGATGCTCCAGACCCTTCGCAACAAATTTGAGTCATGGAGGCACAAAGACGACGACAAAGGTTACTTCTCCCCCACAGCCATCAACACCTATCTGGAATGCAAGATGAAGTTCTTTTTCAAATATGTGGCAGGCATCTATCCAGAGGACGAGGTGACCGAGGATGTGGACAATGCTTCTTTTGGTTCCATCTTCCATAAGACTATGGAGAGCATCTACAAATCATATCTTGGTCGTGGTGATATTCAGGATACAGAACTGGAATCCATCGCCAAAGACTCAAACAAAATCAGGCGTTATGTTAACGATGCGTTCAAGGAAGTGTTTTTCAAGGGTATGGATGTCAAATATAACGGTGAGCAACTGCTCAACCGCGAGGTCATCTGCACCTACGTCGCCAACCAATTACTCCACGATAAGAATTTGTGTCCTATGCGCATTCTCGGTGTGGAGAAGAAATGCAGGACTGAACTGGAAATCGAGGTGAAAGGCGAACAACCAGTGAAACTCTTCGTCGGTGGTATCATCGACCGCTTCGACGATGTGACTATCGAAGGACAACGCTACACGCGCATCGTGGATTACAAGACAAGCAGCTCTTTGTGCAAATATGCGGGTTTGGAAGCACTTTTCACCCCAGGGGAAGACAAGAAAAACGCTCACCACATCCGTCAGGCTTTCTATTATGCGGATGTGGTGATGGAAGAGGACAAAGACTTGAAAAAGCTGTACCCCACCCTGATGTATGTGAAATTATCCAACCAATGCCCTCCAACTATAGAAACAAACGACAAAAACCAATCCGAAACAAAAGTGGAGTTCAGCGCAATCAAGGACGAATACCACAACTATCTGATGGAGACATTGAAAGAGGTATTCAATAAGGAAGTGCCTTTCACCCAGTGTCAGGAATCAGGGACCTGTGACTACTGCGACTTCAAGGAACTCTGTAACAGAGATAAGGAGAAGAAAGACTAACCGTTTATTTCTTGAAGCGGTTGCCCCAGAGGGCTTCCATGCGTTGCTGGAGTTTTGACTCCGCAGGATTGTCCTGTGGGTGCCAGAATCTTTGTGTTTGTGCGTCGTCGGGAAGATACTGCTGGTTGACAAAATTACCCTCAAAATCATGGGCATACTGATAGCCCTTATGGTAACCGAGTTGTTCCATGAGTTTGGTTGGCGCGTTTCTCAAATGCAGTGGCACAGGTAAGTTTCCGCTTTGTCTCACATACTGGAGCGCATTGTCCACAGCCATGTATGCAGAGTTGCTCTTAGGACTGGTGGCGAGATAGACAGTGGCTTCTGCCAAAGGGATGCGACCTTCAGGAAAACCAATTTTATTGACGGCATCGAATGCTGCATTAGCAAGTAGCAGGGCATTGGGATTGGCCAGTCCGATGTCCTCGCTGGCTGAGATAACAAGTCGTCGGGCGATGAACAGGGGGTCCTCCCCACCCTCAATCATCCGCGCGAGATAGTAGATGGCGGCATCGGGGTCAGACCCGCGTATGCTCTTGATGAATGCGGAGATGATATCGTAATGCATCTCTCCGTCTTTGTCGTATGCAAGCGGATTCTGCTGAAGGGAAGTGCTGACATTTTCATCTGTGATGACAATCTCATCGCCGTTCTGCGACTCCACCACTAGTTCCAGGATATTGAGCAGTTTTCGGGCATCTCCACCGCTGTAACGGAAGATGGCTTTTGTTTCCTTCACCTCGATGTGTTTGGTCTTGAGCACCACATCAGTGGTGATGGCATGATGGAGCAGTTTCTGCAAGTCTTCCACTTCCAACGACTTAAGTACATATACCTGACACCGGCTGAGCAAAGGTCTTATGACCTCGAAAGAGGGATTCTCAGTTGTGGCTCCGATGAGTGTGACGACTCCCCTCTCGACCGCACCAAGCAGCGAGTCTTGCTGCGACTTGCTGAAACGATGGATTTCGTCGATGAACAATATCGGAGTGTGTTTTCCGAAGAAAGTGCTTGACTTGGCTTTTTCTATCACCTCACGCACATCCTTCACTCCAGATGTAACGGCACTGAGTGTGAAAAAAGGCACCTCAAGGGTCTTCGAGATGATATGCGCCAAAGTGGTCTTCCCCACCCCTGGAGGTCCCCATAGGATAAAGGAAGACACACGTTTCTGCTCTATCATCCTGCGAATCACAGCGCCAGGTCCGACGAGGTGTGTCTGGCCGATATAGTCGTCAAGGGTCTGTGGTCGCAGTCGTTCTGCTAATGGTTGCATTTGATTAGATATTTCTTTCCGTTGATGATATATACGCCGCTAACAGGACGATTCACTTTCCTTCCGGTGAGGTCATAAATGGCGACACCGTCCAAATCGTCCATTTCAATTTCCTTGATACCTGTGCTCTCGTCCAGCAACGAGATGCCAAAGACATTCACTTGGCTATTGCCACTGATGTAGAATGCCCTGAAAGGCACGATGGTCAAAGCCGCTGTTGCGGCCCAGAACTGGTTGTTGGCAATATAATACAAACCTTCATAATCGGTAGCCGTCTGGTTAATGTATGAACCAACACTTCTCCATCCACCAGTTTTGGCACTACCAGTAGTGTTGTCGGTCTGACTGTTCGTATTGGCAACTTCGATGTTGTTGGCTGAGATGGTGAAAGAAGTGGCCTCAGTGTCGAGTTTTTTCACCAGAACAGGAGTGCTTGCCTCCACATAGTCAGTGGCGACAAACTGCAAAGTCTCTCCCTCGTCGAGTTCAGCATTCAAAGCGTAATATTTCAAGGCAGCATCGCCAGTGAAAGCAAACGGCAAAATCAGTGTGCCGAATGTGTTCGACATCGCACGCATATACACAGCATTCTCTGCAGTAAAGGCCGTAGTAACACCCAAATTGAACCTGTCGTAGAGACGGAGTTGAGTCATAGTGTTACCTGTCGTTACGAGGTTGTTTTCCAAATCGCCAGTTTCTGTGGTTATTTTCCCGGACGACTTGATGATAGTGTTAGGGTTAGCCAGGATGATGTCAGCCGTGATTGTCTTGCCGTTGGTCGTCACCTCAGTCTGAGTGGCATCAGTGGTTTTGATACTCTCACAATACACTGTACCATTCTCGCCATCAACCATATAGTAGAGGTGTACGTTGTCAATGGACATCCAACTTGTACCCTCCATGTCGAACTTGATGGTGAGGTCGCCATCGGTTGCGAGATTGTGTGTAGCAGATACCCACTGCCATGCATGTCCCCATCCATCGGTGGTGAAGCCTTGCAGACTGCTGTAAGGCATCTGCACGCCATTGACGTTGATTTGGTCAATGTTGGTGTCAGTGTCACCCACTCCTATGAAAGTGGTGCCGACGGTTCCTCCAAGTGAAGGAGTGATTTTGCCTCCATTGTAAGTTCTTGCGGCAGCCACCAACTTGTAAGTTCCAGCGGGCATGTTTGACAGTTTCTGATATAGGTAACCGTTCTGTGTTTTCTCAATGTAGTTATTGTTGGCATCGGCGCCTTTCCAACTTCGTGTCTTGCAGAAATCCACCACATTAAGTGTACCGTCGTTGTCAATCCATCCGTTGTCTAGTCCGTCGCATTCGGCATCGACAATGAGAGAAGAAGCATCTCCGTTGTTAGCTAGGATTATTTGCTTGGTTTCATCGCTCAACGACCCTCCATAGTAATAAAGCACCACATTGTCCCATTTCACCCAGTTGGCAGATGAGGCACTGATGTTCAGCCCCAATGTGTAAGTGCCCTCGTTGAGTGTCACTTGGTCGGTGGTGAAATATGTACCGTTGTCGGAAGTTGCACCCGTACAAGACTTGGAGGTTTCGTTGATAAACAATTTCACGCCATTGGTGTTTTGGCCGTTGTTTGAAGCCCTGACAGCGGCTTTCAAAGCATACTTACCTTGAGGCAAAGCCAATTCTTGTGACATAGAGGAAGCAGCTATGGTAGCAGGACTTTTCACCCATGATGCCGCTATAGGACCAGCAAAATTTCCACTGCCATTGTCGGAGACAAATACGCCAACATCCCATCCGTCAAGATTATTCTCCATACGGGGATTGACCAGAGGAATCCTCACAGGTGATGAAGCGGTGGCCTGTGCCAGATAGTCGTCTTTGTCACCGGCCCAATAAAGATAGAGATTGTCCATTGCAATCCAGTTGGCAGAGCAATTTTCCAACTTGATGCCGTAAGTCAGTGTGCCATTGTTACCCACCGTCACCTTCATTTGAAAACGCTGCGGCACACCGTTGGCTGTAGCCACTGGCACGCTCTGGTTGCCTGCATAGAAGGTGACTCCCGTCACAGTAGCGGAAGCGTCGTTCTGGTTGGTGGCAATGAATGAGCCACCGATGTAATAATCACCTGGCGCCAGTTCTGTAATGGTCTGGGACTCGTTGAGATTGGAAAGATAATTACCACTCTGCACCCATTTTTCCATGAAAGGATACACAATGGATGCATCGCCATTGGTGTAACTGCCATCAGTGTTCATGACCATATCACCAGTCCATCCATCAAGACTTGCTGTTGACAAGTAAGGCGCCATGGCATCGGTGATGTCGTATGCTGTGTTCTCCTCGTCTACTCCGTAGTAATAGAGACGGAAATCATCGAAGATAGCCCAGTAGGAAGCACCATTGTTCGTACCCTTCAGACCAATGACCATGTCCCCGTCCACGAGCATGGTCTGTTCGATGGTGTTGTCGTAATATCCCCTGTTGAAATAGGCTGAAGAAGCCTCCATATTATCGGGTATATAATATGTGGAACCGACTGCCACTTCGTTACCTATGCCTACCTTTGTTCTCTGTTTGTAATCACAGATATTGCAAATAGTTTTCAAAGTAGAGTTCAGATACTGAGAGACCTGTACAGGATTGGTGCCATTGAAAGCTTCAGTGGATGTGCCGGGACGTTGGAAGGCCTTCACTTTATACGCATATTTTCCTGCAGGCAGGTCAGTGAGTTGCTGATAGATATCGAAACTGGTCTGATAGAATTCTGCGCAACCGAAATTCACAGTAGGCGATGTGCCTTCCCATCCATCTGTTCCATTCTGGAATCCGGCGTTCTCAATAAGGAATGAGATATCATAATAAGTGGCGGGTTTAGTGTGTTTGAGGAAAGTCTTGGCATCATTCCATGCTTCATCGCAGAGTTGTATCAGTCGTGAAACGGAGGCATTGTCCTTTTCTGCCTCGATGGCGTTGAGTTGAGCATTCAGTTCTGCATCAGCACCATCCACCACTTCTGTATGGTTAGTGGTCATCATTGCCCGTATCTTGGTGATGAGGTCCGTCAAGATGTCAGCATATCCTTGTTCGATTGCAGACAAATCATCCACCTCCATGATGATCCACCGTTGTGCTGTAGCCGCGTTTGTGGGACTGAATGCATTGGAAGTCACATTGTTTCCAGATGTGGCAGTCAAACAGTTTGGTGTCTGACTCCAGTCATTGGGGGCAATGATGTGGTATGTGTCGAACAACTGCTCACCTATCTCCGCGTCGGCAAACGACAGCAACAGTTGCATATCATCGCTCGAAGCGCTGGTCTTGAATCCTGAGTTGTATGTGATGTATCTATTAGTGTTGGTGTTTTTGATTTGGTAATATTGGTTGGAAGGAGTGAAGGTGATATTCCACAGTGCGCCATTGGTGGCAGTAGCCACTTCGTCTGAACTGAGTTCTTTCCATTTGAGTGTGCCCCCTTCATCAACGAGGAAGAACTTGCCCTGGCCATATTTGCCATTGGAATTGGTGATGACATAGTTTTTGGAGTCACTTTGCGGGAAGGTATAAGCAGGCACGCAGAAGCGATTGTTGGCGCGGATAAGGTTGTCTTCACAAAGAGCCTCTGCAATCAAGCTCGTGCAAAGATACTGATAGTCGGCATGGCGGTCTTTGTCCGCTCCATTGATGCAATAGTCGTAAGTGGCGCTGTTGCCCCAACCATGTGTGCCGTCGCCTGTGAAATACTCCGTATCGTTGTTGTCCCAGAACTGCATGAGGTCGCGTGTGCGCTTGCCAAGCCAGGTGCCATGACCTCCGTTGGAACGGATATCGCCGGTCCAGCTCCCATGGGTACCCATACCAATACCGTGTAACATTTCGTGCATGGTGGTACCTACCGCCTGGTAACTGACTGTCGGGCCGAAACGAATCCAACCACCGTAAGAACAGTCAGCAGTTGGTGTACCTGAAGCATAATTGGCAGTGAACGACAAGCCAGAAAGTTGGCTGAGGTTATTCCAGTAATTCACTGAACCTGCGATTGAGCCTTCAATACGAGCATCAATGTCATCGTCATTGGCATGTTCATTGAATGTATACGCCAATGTTCCCTTGGGTATCGTGATGATTTCGATAACATCCCCGTATGCCACTTGATAGTTGGTATTAACCGCGTAAGCACGGCAATAGTACTTGGTGGCCGGCGTGAGGTTGTTCATCCTATAGATATTACCGTTGACAGCCACGAAGTCGGTCGTGCGAGGGTCAGCCAAGGTTGGTTGGTTGTTGGTGTCGCTATAGACAAAACCCTGTTCAAGGATGTTATTGCCCGTGACCGTGCTACGTCCGAAAGCCATAGTGGCACCGCGTGCATAACGGGTGTCAGTCTTGACGGTCATGCTTCCGCTCTCCGTGCATCTGGTGGCGAAGACGCTTCTTTCCGCTGCGTCCATGGCGTTTCTCAAAGCCAGCGAAATGGTCGTATAGTCGGAAGTATTGTTGGACGAGAAACCATTGGCATTGATAATGGCTGTGTTTAGTGCTGACAATACAGCGCTATCCATATTGGATGAAGCCAATGTTCTTGCCCTTGTGACACGGGCTTCCAATTCTGTTTTACAGTAATTTGCATTAGTATTAAGGCGCGAGAGCGAGAAATAATCGGCACAACACCAATGACCTACTGCAGAGGTGGTTTTCATACCGATGTCGGCAATACCGTCGATGACAGTGAAAGTGAGACTTACAAGTCCTGCTGTTGTGCCTACCTTCTGAGTATCGTCGTTAGCGAAGATGAAACATCCGTCATTGTCAGAGGTGTAGGCGTATGCTGTCAGGGTATAACGTCCATTTTCAAGTCCTGTAATACGCTGTGAAAGCAAGGTTTCTCCTATCGAACCACTTTGAACCCATCGTTCTACGTAGTGAGTGTGCTGCTTGCCACTGAAAGAAGTGTTAGACTGAACCTGCAACTTCGATTGCCAGTTCACCCAACCTGCGAAACTACCTCCTTCAAAATCGCCGTTCACAATCTTATTGGAAACGTCGGTTTGAGCTTTTGCCATCATGTTGATAAGCAAAGTCATCAAAACTAAAATAGTTTTACGTGTCATATAGTCGTTAATTAGTGTTAGTTCGATAGGTTTTATGATTATTGAATGATTTGTGGATGGGCAAAAACAAGTTTTGCCTGCCACAACAACTAAATGCTTTAAGTGAAGAGTCTCATGAGATGCACTGCCACAAGCGCAGCTGTTTCGGTACGCAGCCTGCTATCTCCAAGACTGACAGGAGAACAACCGTTCAATTCTGCCCGAGCCACTTCATCCACACTGAAATCGCCTTCCGGTCCGACCATCACTATCGTGTGACGACCTTTTGCCAAAACATCGCGAAGCAATGACTTAGTTGAGTTTGTTTGCGCTGTGGTCATCGCGAAACCATTGTTCTGTTTAGCCTTGGCGATGTCACTCTCGTCGTAGCAATGGCAAATGAACTTGTCACAGTCGGCTCTGCTTACTCTAGACAAAAACGAATCGAAATCCTCCAATTCGTTCACTTGTGTTTTCCAAGCCTTTCGACTTTGTTTCATTGCCGCAACGACAATTTTCTCAATGCGGTCTGTGCGGATATTACGCCGTTCGGAGAACTGGCAATTGAGAAAAGAAATCTCATCCACTCCTATCTCCACCGCCTTTTCCACAAACCACTCGATGCGGTCGATATTCTTGGTGGGCGCCACTGCAATGTGCAGATGGGGTGTCCACAATCGCTCTTGCGGCAGAACCTGTTTGATGCTGTAATGGCAATGCCGTTTGTCTGTAGCTGTAACCTCTGCTTCATAGAAATGACCGCAACCATCGATAAGCACGATATCGTCGCCGGCAGTGAGGCGGAGCACTTTCAATGCGTGCTGTGCTTCCTCATCGGGCAGTTCCGTGTTTTCATTGGCTTGAGGAACAAAGAAATACCGTGTTTCTTTCATCGTTATGATAGGTTCTTAGTTTTCAAATATGACAGGAAAGCATCCAAAGCCGTCATAGTGGCAAATTCGACATTGGCAATTCTTCCTTTATCGTCGGTCAGACATATTGACTGGATATTATCCGGTGTCCCGAAAGCTATCCAGATGGTGCCTTGAGCCACCTTTTCGCTACCACCTCCAGGGCCAGCATATCCCGAAGTGGCGATGGCAAAGTCGGTTCCAAACAAAGAGCAAGCACCATTGACCATCTCGCAAACCACCTCGCGACTGACCACGTCGAATAGCTCTATTGTCTCTTCCTTCACTTCGAGCAGCTTCGTCTTAACCTCGTTCTGATAGGCTACCAATGCCCCTTGAAAATAGGCAGAAGAACCAGCTATGGCGGTGATGGCTGAGGCCAAACGGCCACCAGTACAACTCTCAGCAGTCGACAAAGTCTGACCACGTGTAATGAGGATTTGCTGGATTTCCTCACATATTTGAGCCATTTTCAAATTATCCATATATATCAGATGAAGATGCTACCCACAGAAAAGGAAGGACAAGAATCGTCTGGAAGAACAGATGCTACGGCCACGTCCCTACATTCGTGCGAAAGCTGGTTCTGTGATGTCGCAGAAGTCTTTGTCAAGATACTTGTAATAGCCAGTGATGGCAATCATAGCAGCATTGTCGGTGGTATAACTGAACTTGGGAATATAAATATTCCATCCATACTTGTCAGCATGTTCGTGAAAAGCGTTACGCAATCCAGTATTGGCAGAGACGCCACCTGCCACAGCGACATGCTTGATGCCTGTGTCCTTGACCGCCTTACGCAATTTGTTCATGAGGATATCGACAACGGTATGTTCGAGTGAGGCTGCTATATCTTCCTTATGATGCTCGATAAAGTCAGGGTCATCTTTGAGCCAGTCACGGAGGCTGTAAAGGAACGAAGTCTTGAGTCCGGAGAAACTGTAGTCGTACCCCTTGATAGCAGGACGAGCAAAGTGATAGGCCTCGGGATTGCCTTGCCTTGCGAGGCGGTCGATAATGGGTCCACCTGGATACCCCAGCCCCATCACCTTAGAACATTTGTCGATGGCCTCACCTGCGGCATCGTCGATGGTCTGTCCGATAATCTGCATATCGTTGTAAGCGTTGACCTTGACGATTTGCGAGTTACCGCCACTCACGAGCAAGCATAGGAAAGGAAACGGCGGCTGGTGGTTGTCGTCATCGTTTTCCTTAATAAAATGAGCCATGACGTGCCCCTGAAGGTGGTTGACATCCACCAGAGGTATGCCCAATCCGATGGACAGTCCTTTAGCAAAGGAGACTCCCACCAACAAGGAACCAAGCAAACCAGGTCCACGGGTGAAGGCAATGGCAGACAATTGTTCCCTCTCCACTCCTGCGCGCTTGAGCGCTTGGTCCACCACAGGGACGATGTTCTGTTGATGTGCTCTTGATGCCAGTTCGGGCACCACTCCTCCATAGGCGAGGTGAACATCCTGACTGGCAGTGACATTCGACAGTAACACTTCGTTGCGCAACACAGCCGCAGAAGTGTCGTCGCACGATGATTCTATACCGAGAATAAAAGTGTCCATGTAAATCGTGTGTTAAGTCTAGTATGTCAGTATTTCAACACCAGTTTCGGTCATCACGAAGGTGTGCTCCCACTGTGCGCTGGGTTGGTAGTCTTCAGTCACTACAGTCCATCCGTCGTCGGCATCCACAAAGACCCTCCAATCACCGGCGTTAATCATAGGTTCGATGGTGAACACCATGCCAGGGACGAGAAGCATTCCAGTGCCTTTCTTTCCATAGTGTACAACGTCTGGTTCCTCATGGAACTGCAGTCCCACTCCATGCCCGCACAAGTCACGCACAACGGAATAACCATTCTTGTGTGCATGTTTGGCAATGGCGTATCCAATGTCGCCCACGAAGCAGTAAGGTTTGCAGACAGACGCTCCGATATCGAGACATTCCTTCGCCACCTTGACAAGATTTGCTTTCTCTGGTGTTGTCTTTCCAATGATGAACATTCTGGATGCGTCAGCGAAATATCCGTCGAGTATCGTTGTACAATCCACGTTAATGATATCGCCTTCTTTCAGAACTTCCTTTTCACTGGGTATACCGTGGCACACCACTTCATTGATGCTGGTGCATACACTCTTGGGAAAGCCCTCATACCCAAGACATGCTGGTATGGCATGATGGTCAATGGTATAGTCATAGACCAACTTGTCGATTTGCGCTGTCGTCATCCCCTCATGTATCTCCTTCGCTATGAGGTCGAGCACACCAGTGTTAACCACTCCACTTCTTCTGATTCCCTCAATCTGTTCTGGAGTCTTGATCAGACTCCTTTTGGGACAGAGTTTTCCTTTGTCCTGAAAGTAGAGAATCTTCTTGTCCATCTCAGTGATGGGCTGTCCTTTAATCAAATGCCAGTTACGGCGTGTCTTCTTGTTGAAAAACATCCCTCTTTATTTATTATTGTGATATTCACATTTCAAACTACAAAGTTACATAAAATTAAGAACATATCTTGCGCATAATGGATTTAAATCAGTTTTTATGAAGATATTATGCGATTAAGTGAGCGAACAACCAAGAATTCCATCACTATTGGCAAGAGTTCTGAAGAAAAACTTGTATTTCTCAAGTTTTTTAGCGAATTTTGCGTAAAAGAAGTTCATAACGTGACCAATAGAGTTGTTTCAAAGGTCAAGTTGTTACAACAATCAACGATATGTACTCTTCTTTTATTACTAACCTATAATATCACCTCATCATTTCGACAAGGGATTTCTATGATAAACAAAGAGTTATTGAATCCAAAGAGCATCGTTGTAATTGGAGGGTCCAACAATGTGCATAAGCCTGGAGGCACAGTAGTAAGGAATATCATCAATGGAGGATATAGCGGCACATTACGCATCGTTAATCCCAAGGAAGACGAAATTCAGGGTATTAAGGCGTATCATGACGCCAAGGAATTACCTCCCACCGACCTCGCGATTTTAGTTGTTGCCGCCAAATACTGTCCTTCTTACGTAGAATATCTGGCATCAGAGAAACATGTTCGTGCTTTTATCATCATCTCCGCCGGTTTTGGCGAGACCACTCCCGAGGGCGAGAAGTTGGAGCAGCAGATTCTATCCACCTGCGAGCGATACGATTGTGCTTTAATAGGTCCGAACTGCATAGGCCTACTCACCCAATTCCATCATTCTGTATTCACAAAACCGATACCCACTCTCAATCCAAAGGGTGTGGATTTCATCAGCGGTTCAGGTGCCACTGCCGTATTCATCCTTGAAAGTGCAGTAACCAAGGGCCTTTCCTTCAATTCGGTATGGTCGATTGGCAATGGCAAGCAAATAGGAATAGAGACTGTCTTGGAGTATATGGACGAGCATTTCGATGCCGAGCACGATTCCCTTGTGAAACTGCTCTACATCGAGAACATTGCCGACCCCGACAAACTGCTTCTGCATGCAACTTCCCTCATCCGCAAGGGATGTCGCATAGCCGCCATCAAGGCTGGCTCGAGTGAACGTGGCAGTTTGGCGGCTACAAGTCATACAGGAGCCATCGCATCAAGCGACTCAGCCGTGGAAGCATTGTTCAGAAAAGCAGGTATTGTTCGTTGTTTCTCCAGAGAGGAATTGACGACCGTTGGTTGCATCTTCACATTGCCCCAATTCACAGGAAAGAACGTAGCCATCGTGACTCATGCCGGTGGTCCTGGGGTAATGTTGACCGACGCTTTGTCCAAAGGCGGGATAGATGTGCCTCCTTTGGACAGTGCCATAGCTGAAGAGTTGAAATCACAACTGTTTCCAGGCTCCACTGTCTCCAACCCCATCGACATACTGGCAACCGGCACTCCTCAGCAACTGGGTATCGCCATAGACTACTGTGAGCACAAATTCGACAACATCGATGCCATAATGGTGATTTTCGGCACCCCTGGCCTTGTTCACCTCTATGAGGCTTACGAAGTTCTCCATCAAAAGATTCTGGAGTGCAAGAAGCCCATCTTTCCCATTCTGCCTTGTCTGAACACCGCAGGCCCAGAGGTTCAGGAATTCATCCAGAAGGGCCATGTGAATTTCAGTGACGAAGTGACGTTAGCCACAGCACTCACACAGATTATGCGCACCCCCAAGCCTGCAGAGCAACATATAGAGATTACTGGTGTAGATGTTCCCCGTATCCGCAGAATCATCGACAGAATTGAACAAGACGGCTACATCGAGCCAGAATTGGTGCATGCGTTGTTGGAAAGCGCAGGTATCCCGATTGTACCCGAGTTTGTTACTTCCGATAAGGAGCAAGTGCTGTCATTTGCCGCCAAGTGCGGTTTCCCTGTTGTGCTGAAGGCTGTCGGTCCTGTTCATAAAAGCGATGTAGGCGGCGTTACGCTGAACATACGTTCCCGCGATGTGTTGTCTGCCGAATACGACCGTATCATACAGATAGAGGGAACCACAGGTGTGATGATTCAAAAGATGCTCCGTGGTACAGAGTTGTTTATAGGTGCGAAATACGAGCCAAGGTTTGGACATGTCGTGTTATGTGGTTTGGGAGGTATCTTCGTGGAGATATTAAAAGATGTGTCGAGTGGTCTGGCACCCCTGTCGTATGCAGAAGCCGAGAGTATGATCAAGTCATTGCGTGGATTCAAGATACTGAAAGGCGCTCGTGGCAAGGCTGGTATCAACATCCGCAAATATGCTGAAATTATAGTCCGGTTGAGCACATTACTTCGTTTTGCCACTGAAATCAAGGAAATGGACATCAACCCCTTGATGGCTGACGAGAATTCCGTTGTTGCCGTTGACGCGCGAATCTATATCGGTAAATGACATTTCGTTGGACAGAGATGTTTTAGATTAATGTCAGTTGGAAACAAAAAAACACAGGTCGTAATGGCCTGTGTTATTTTGTTCATAAGAATAAGGTGTTATCTCAGTCGGTCAAGAGAACGGACGAGAGCTTCGTCTTTCTTGATGAAATGAATGGACATCGCATTAAGGATGAGACAAATCACGGGATAAATAGCTCCCGCCGTGACTTGGAAGGCATAATCATTTCCATTCATGGCAGCTTCCACCTTGGCATCGTAAACCCATGCGAGGAAAGCGTAAGTGATGAGATATCCCACCAAAAGTATACTGCTCAGAGACAGGAGTCTGACCTGACGCATGCGCTTACGGAAAAGCATGATGGCGATGATGGTCAGGAAAATGACGATGAAGAGCAAGATGCTCATTCCCCAGGGTCCGCTCTCAACCATCTGTGCCAGCGGTCCTCCTTCAACTGCCGTGAAAGAGAAGTTGGAGAAAAACGCCGCTTCTGTTCCCGCCACCACAAAACGTCCCAGGTCGGAAACCAGACACAATATGCACAAGACACATGTGATGGCCATATAAATAGTTTGTATTCGCTGAATCATAACTGCTTGGATAATAGTCAAGAGACGAATTCACTGCGTGACAGGGAGACTAGTAATTATCGCCAGTATCCTGCTTTGGATTTCTCCAGTGGATCTTGCCGTCAAGATACTCCTGGGTGGCTATGAGCGATGGCTTGGGCAAACGCTCGTAGAACTTAGAGATTTGAATCTGCTCCTGGTTCTCGAACTTCTCTTCAAGAGCATCGTTGGAGTCGCCGAACTCTTCGAGTTTCTTCTTGAGTTCTTCCTTCATGTCCGAAGCAATCTGGTTTGCACGCTTGGAAATGATGACTACTGTCTCATACACGTTGTTGGTTCCCTCGCTGAAGTCAGCAAGGTCACGTGTGATTGTTGTGGTTTCTGCCTTAACTTTTTTGAAATCCATATTGATGATGAAATTAGTTTTTTATTATCGGAGTAATCAGAATCATTAGAATCATCTGAAAAACAGAGCTACCAAAAGATTCTGAGATTATGATTCCTGGTTATCGCTTTCCTTATCGGTCTTACCTATAGAATGCTTGTAGATTTGGTCAGCTTCCTTAATGTACTTACTGTCAGGGAACTCGTTCTTGAAACCGAAGTATTCGTCAATGGTCTGCTGATAACGTTCTTGTTTTTTCTCATCGACACTGTGTGTGGCGAGTTGGTATCGAGCGCGGAGGATAATGTAGTATAGTTCCTCGCGCATATTGGTATAGGGATAAGCTTTGATGGCATTCTCTGCTGTGATGATGCAAGCCTCGAAATTGTTGCCACCGTTGTAACAGTTTCCTACATAACTGCCAAGGTTATAATAGAGTTTGGCAGAGTTGTATTCTTTCTGTACAAGTCGGTCCTGCAGTTGGAAAATCATATCGTTGACCTCATCACGTCTGCTGGAGTACGGGAAAATGTCCATGAAGTCCTGCAGTTCGCCAATGGCGGTGTAAGTTGGTGTCTGGTCGAGTCTTGGGTCAGGCGACTGGAGGTACAAAGACCTACCGCTGTAGAATCTTGCTATCTCTGTATACTTACCTTTTGGGTAGGTCTTGTAATAACGAGAGAAGTAGAGTTGAGCTGTCTCATAGTCCTTGATGTTGTAGTTGCACATAGCCATCATGATGAGCGACTCTTCAGCGTCG
>JAEEGI010003553.1_pt1 | contig 37110 bp, 29 predicted proteins | sample 8958751 | NCBI WGS metagenome assembly JAEEGI01 (sample SAMN16246545, study PRJNA631951) | gut metagenome | biome: gut microbiome; feature: rumen; material: KS-attached | host: Bos | place: Iran: Karaj | collected 2018-10 | reverse complement strand
AAGGGTGTCAAATAGAAACAGAACTTTTTTATTTATAAAGGAGATACGATATGGCAGCTATTATTTTGAACGAAGGAAATTTTGAACAGGAAGTATTACAGTCTGACAAGCCTGTATTGGTTGATTTCTGGGCTACCTGGTGTGGACCATGCCAGAAGCAGGGACCAATCGTAGAGCAGTTGGCTGAGGAATTGGATGATGTGAAGGTTTGCAAGCTGGATGTGGACGAAGCACAGAACATTGCAGGCAATTACAACATTATGTCCATCCCAACCGTTATGGTATTTAAGAACGGACAGGTATCCGGTAAGGCTGTCGGATTACAGAGCAAGGAAGCATTAATCGATCTGATTCGTCAGTAATTAGTGCACAAATTTTATTTGAAAATTTCATAAAAAGCAAACAAAATTTAAAGGGCCACTGCATTTTTGCAGTGGTCTTTCTTGATTTATGGGAAACGTTTCCATACAATGAAATAGAAGGAAAAGGAAAAAGAAATGATTAATGAACTTTACAAGCAACGACTGTCAGCCAAATCGGTGATTCGCGAATTAAGCGAGTATGCCACGGCCCGTGGTGCCGAGATTGGTTATGAGAATGTATTTGACTATAGCCTGGGAAATCCGTCCGTACCATGTGTGGATGGTTATACGAAGGCGGTCATTCATCTTCATGAGACGCTTAGTCCCATGGAATTACACGGGTACAGCCCGTCTTTAGGAAATACCAAGGTGCGTGGAATTGTAGCGGATAGCTTGAAACGCAGATTTGGAATTCCGTATGAGACGAAGCATATTTTTATGACCAGCGGTGCAGCAGGCGCTATTGCTCATGCCGTTCGTCTGGTGACGAAGCCGGGGGATGATGTGTTGACGTTTGCTCCGTTTTTTCCGGAGTATCTGCCATACATCAATGACAGTGGCGCAAGACTTAGCGTGGCTCCGGCGGACACCAAGGATTTTCAACCGAACTTAGACGTGTTTGAGTCGATGATGACGCCGAATGTACAGGCGGTACTGATCAATTCGCCGAATAATCCTTCCGGAGTTGTGTATTCGGAAGAGACGTTAGAGCGATTGGCATCCATTCTTCGCAAGAAGCAGGCGGAGTACGGACATGATATTTTCCTGATTAGCGATGAACCTTATCGGGAGATTGTGTTCGATGGCAAAGAGGCGCCGTATCCTAGCCGGTATTATGACAATACGATATCCTGTTACTCTTTTTCCAAGAGTTTGAGCTTGCCGGGAGAGAGAATCGGATACATTGCGGTGAATCCGAAGGCAACCGATGCAGACATTCTGGCAGTGATTTGCGGTCAGATCAGTCGCGGCATCGGGCATAATTGCCCGTCATCTACGGTACAATTGGCGGTGGCCGAGGTGATAGATGAAGTCAGTGACATCTCCGTGTACGAGCGGAATCGCAACATCCTTTATGATGAATTGGTGCGCCTGGGATTTACGGTGGTGAAGCCGGACGGAACCTTCTACATTCTTCCGAAAGCATTGGAAGAGGACAGCATCGCTTTTTGCAACAAAGCCAAGAACTATGATTTGATTCTTGTGCCGGCGGACAATTTCGGATGTCCGGGCTACTTCCGTATGGCCTATTGCATCGATACGGAGAAGGTGGAACGCTCTTTAGAAGCGCTTCGCCGATTTGTACAAACAGAGTATTCTACGAGATAGATTGTATTCTTATGATGGTTGTAGAGCAGAAGCTCTAAAAAATATATATGGAGTTTGCAGGGTGTGAACTCCATAAAATAAACGTAGTTTCGGAAACGTTTCCGAAAGACTCCATAAAGTGCCATGGCTTATACAATTTCACGACTTTATTACACGGTGGTGGAAAAGCCGAAGTGCATATTGAACAATGAAATCGATAACAAAAAATGGGTTTTATGTTCAATAATGACAAAAAATACTTGCCATGGAAATGTGACCGTGCTACAATGCAACCATAGACGGATAATCCGGCGCGCGCATTTTATACGGATTGTTCGTAGCAACGTTTTTTCAGTGTTTTTTTCAAAAAGGTGAGGGAGAAATTATTTATGAAGAAGAAGATTTTATCTGTTCTGTTAGCAGGTGCAATGGTATCTTCTCTTGTAGCTTGTGGTGTGAGCACAGGCGAGGAGACAACCGGCACAGGTGATGCATCCAGTGAGACTACTGAGACTGCAGCAAGTGGGGATGCAATTGTTTTATTGAATGGTAAGCCTGAGATTGATGAGCAGCTTCAGGCTTTGGCAGCAGCTTATACCGCTGAGTCCGGACAGGCTGTTGAGATTCAGACTGTTGGTGGTTCTAACAGTGCTACTGCATCTGACACTTTGAAGAAGGACTATCAGGCTGGAACAATGCCTGACATCTTCGTAGCAGAGGCTAACCAGTTCGCTAACTGGGAAGGCATGCTCGCAGATATGTCCGGTGAAGCTTGGACAGAGAATACTGATCTTGAGTATGTAAACGAAGACGGTACCGTAGGTTTCCCATACATGGTAGAAGCTTGGGGTATCGGTTACAACGCTGACATCCTTGAGGCAGCTGGTGTAGATCCTTCTACATTGACCAGCCCTGCAGGATACAAGGCAGCTTTTGAGACCCTTGAGTCCAAGAAGGATGAGTTGGGATTAACAGCTGTTGTTGATTACGGCGCTAACGCTACTGAGCTTGGATGGTCTACCGGTACTCATATGTTTGGTCAGTACTTAGATGCAGGCCTTTCTGCAGGTGCTGATTCTGAGTGGTTCGACCTTCTTCAGGACGGCGGCAAGATTGACGCTGACAGAATGACTCAGTTCGCTGAGTTCATCGACTTAATTCAGCAGCATTGTGATGAGACCATCGCTACAACCGGTAACTATGATCAGGAGACTGCTCTGTTCGCACAGGGTAAGGCTGCTTTCATTACTCAGGGTTCCTGGTTTGGTGCTAACTTAACCGGAAGCGACGATTACAGCGGATTCAAGTGTGGAATCGCTCCATTCGCATTCGCAGACGGTATCGACACCATCTGTGGTGGTGCTACTTCTTACTGGGCTGTTTACGCAGACGGTAACGTAGATGCTGCTAAGGCATTCTTACAGTGGTGCTCTGAGGAGACTGCACAGAAGGCATTCGTTAATGAGTGTGGTTTTGTATCTCCATTCAACACTGTATCTGACATCCCAAGCGATCCATTCGCAGAGGCTGTTAACACTTACAAGTCTAATGGTAAGTTATCTCCAATGCATACCTTCGAGAAGAAGGATGGTCTTCAGAATGATACTTCTGTAGTATTCGAAGATTTTGCAAAGGGCAACTTAGACGTGGCTGGATTTGTTGAGAAAATCAGCACAGTTTGCGAGGCTTACTACGCACAGTAAACATTCCCGTCTAACATTTAGGTGAGTATTTAATTGTATAGCGGGCGACCGAGGTTTGGCGCCCGCTATAATTTTTATGATGATTAGAAGGGAGGAAACAAAGATATGACAGCATTTAGCGCGAAAAGAAAGATTTCATCTTTTGCCATGCTTGCGGTTGGTATCGTGTGCGTCATTTTTTCTCTGGCACTGGATTGCATGGGACTGAAGTTCTTTATCGATCTCGGTAACGGCAATTTGGACATCAGGGGCGGAATACTGGTAATTGGCATTCTTCTTACTATCGCAGGAATATATCTTTTTCCAACATTGAAATATCACAGGGCCATCGTGTATGGACTTTTCCTGTTTCCACTTTTGGCTACCTTTTTGGTAACGGTTATTATTCCTTTATTCTTCGGTATCGGTTATTCCTTTACAGACTGGGACGGAATTCGCGTTCGTAACGTGGTAGGTTTTGAGAACTACATTCGTATGTTCCGTCAGCCGGGCTTTATTTGGTCCATTTTGATTACATTCTTGTTTGTATTTTTTAACGTGATTTTAGTTAATCTGATTGGATTTTTACTGGCGCTTTTATGCACCACCAAGATTAAGGCATTGGGCTTTTTCCGAGCATCTTATTTCTTGCCGAACTTAATCGGCGGAATCGTACTTGGATACATCTGGAAGTTCATCTTCAGTAGCGTACTGACGAATCTTCTTGCAACCAAGTCTATGCTTTCTGAAACACCGACAGCACTAGCAGCAATTGTTATTGTATATATATGGCAGTACGGCGGTTACATCATGTTGATTTATATCACCGGTTTGACCGGCGTGCCGGCAGATACACTTGAGGCAGCATCCATCGACGGAGCATCTCCTTGGCAGTTACTGACCAAGATTAAGATTCCGATGATTGCGCCAACCATTACGATTTGTACCTTCTTAACACTGACTTCTGCCTTCAAGCAGTTCGACGTGAACCTGGCAATGACCAACGGATCCGGTTCCGTATCCAGCTTCATGGGCCAGTACATTACCAACGGTACAGAGATGTTAGCATTAAATATTTACAGTACTGCAATCAGCCAGAACCAGTATGCACTGTCCCAGGCTAAGGCGGTATTGTTCTTCATCATTTTGGCAGTGGTATCTATTATCCAGGTACGTACATCCAATAAGAAGGAGGTGACACTGTAATGAATCGAGCTCCTAAGAAATCCGTTTTAGCGGTTCAGACCGTGATTGCGATTGTAGTAGCAATCTACATTCTCTTTCCTTTTTACATGGTATGTGTCAACTCCGCGAAGAGTACCACTTCCATTACCAACAATCCGGTAGGCCTTGCAGGCGCAAGCTTCCAGCAGTTGGTGAGCAACATTACCGGTGTTATCCATAACACACACTTCAATTTCTGGAGAGCATTTGGTAGTTCCGTATTGATTACCGTGTTATCTACCGGATTATTGATTCTGTTTGGTGCTATGGCTGCATGGGTAATCAGCCGTAATCAGAGCAAGAAATGGGCGTCTTTCATTTACTTTACGTTCATTGCTTCTATGATTATTCCGTTCCAGGTTGTTATGCTTCCATTGGTAGCTACCTTCCGAGATGTGGGCAAGTTCGTCGGAATCTCCATGATTCAGTCCATTCCGGGTATCGTATTTGCATACCTTGGATTCGGTGGCGCCATGACTGTGTTCATCCTGACCGGATTTATCAAGGGTATTCCTTATGAATTGGAGGAGGCAGCCGCAATTGACGGTTGTGCTCCGGAGCAGATTTTCTTCCAGATTATCTTCCCGCTTCTGAAGCCGGTTATTATGACGGTAACTATTCTGAACGGTATGTGGATTTGGAACGACTTCTTGCTTCCGTCCATGATGCTTGGACTTGCCGGTGACCACAAGACCATTCCGGTTGCTGTTCAGTCCTTCATCGGTTCTTACGTAACAGAGTGGAATATGATTATGGCAGCTGCATTGCTTGCAATCATTCCGATGATTATCTTCTTCCTCTTCGGACAGAAGCAGATCGTCCAGGGTATGATTGACGGAGCAGTTAAGGGCTAATTTCATACGGACACATAAGACCTGTCAGCGCCATGCGCTTTGACAGGTCTTTTTTGCGCTACAGGGGCTGAGGGGTGGCGCGGCGCACGTAGCCCTAGCGGGCAAATATCAGTATTTATATGCATACAGTCGGAGAATACTGATGGTTGGAATGATGTTCGACCGGGCGAGAAGCTTAGAATCAGTATTTTCCTTTGCAGTAAGTGCAAATACTGATAATCACGCGCCTCCCGTGCTCACGAGCGCACCCAAAATCAGTGTTTACGCACTGAAAGCTGGGAAATACTGAATGCTGCTATGGCGCAGGCCGGGGGGGAGTGCTTAGAATCAGTATTTCCATTCGCTGTAAGTGTAAATACTGAAAATCACGATCATCCCGTACTCACGAGCGCATCAATCATCAGTATATTATCGTTAGGAGCCGTAGAATACTGATTTTTAGTTAATTCTAGAGTTAGGGCAGAAATAACTAAAGGAGAATCGCCTTTTCGAAAGGGCGAATCACAAATTCTTAGTGAAATGTGATGATGCCAGAGATGTTCACTAAAACCACAACAGCCGCAATGTAGTGAGTGTGCAAAAAGCATTAGTGAAAAGTGCTATGCGCGGATAATTCACTAATAATCCTGATGCTGTGACGTGATGCAGCACCCCAAAACGTTAGTGAAATCACCAAGGCTAGAAACTTCACTAAAAAATGTAAAACTACCTAGCGAATACTCACATGCCCCCTGCCAACAAAACAGCTGAGGCCTCTGCAATGTCAAGGGTTGGCCACGAAGTGGTGCGTAGCACCCTTGATATTGCAAGGGACTCAGCGCAATATCTCCCCAGTGGGGGCATGTGAGTAACTAAATAAACGAATTTAATCAGCGCGGACTGATTTTTACTTGCACAGCAAGAGGAAACATGATACATTGATATTGGAAACGTTACCGTAATAGAGAAATACGGAACATATTGGTGTTTGCAGAAACGTTACCGCGTTTGTAAAACACAGGAGGTTATGTATGAGAGCAAGTGGTATTTTGTTACCAATTTTTTCTCTTCCGGGGAAGTACGGAATCGGATGTTTCTCGAAGGAAGCATATGGTTTCGTTGATTTCTTGGCGGCTGCGAAGCAGAAATATTGGCAGATTCTTCCGGTGGGACCGACCAGTTATGGTGATTCACCGTATCAGTCTTTTTCAACTTTTGCAGGGAATCCGTATTTTATCGACTTGGAGAAGTTGATCGAGCAGGGATTATTGACCAGAGAGGAATGCGATAAGACGAACTTTGGCACGCGTGATGATGATATCGATTATGGTCAGATGTACATTGCGCGATTTAAGGTATTACGTCAGGCATTTGCAGCAGCAAAGGATAAGCTGGATGAGAACTTCCGGAAATTCATCAAAGAGAATGAGTTCTGGATTCAGGATTACGCCTTATTTATGGCAATCAAGGATGCCAACGGTGGCAAGAGCTTCTACCAGTGGGAAGAGGGGCTTCGCCGTCATGATGATAAGGCGTTGGAGAAGTTTGCAAGTAAGCATGAGCAGGAAATCACCTTCTATCAGTGGTTACAGTATGAGTTCTATACTCAGTGGTATGCACTGAAGGCATATGCCAATGAGAAGAAGGTACAGATTATCGGAGATATTCCAATCTATGTGGCAGAGGATAGCGCAGATGTATGGGCGCATCCGGAGTTGTTCCAGATGGATGAAGAGGGTAATCCGAAGGCTGTGGCAGGATGTCCGCCGGATGGATTCTCCGCAACAGGACAGCTGTGGGGCAACCCGTTGTATCTGTGGGAGTACCACAAGAAGACCGGATTCGCTTGGTGGATTCAGCGCATCAAAAAATGCAACGAACTCTATGACATGATTCGAATCGATCATTTCCGTGGCTTCGACCAGTACTATAGCATTCCGGCAGGTTCCGAGAATGCGGTGCACGGTGAGTGGGAAGACGGCCCGGGATTGGAGCTGTTTACCGCCATTAAGAATGCATTGGGCGAGCTGAACATCATTGCTGAGGATTTGGGCTATATTACCGATTCCGTTCGCCAGCTGGTGAAGGATACCGGATTCCCGAACATGAAGGTCTTAGAGTTCGCATTCGATGCCAGAGACCAGAAGGATTCCGAGGAGACCAACGATTATTTGCCATTTAATTATGACAAGAACTGCGTTGTTTACACCGGAACCCACGATAATGAGACCTTAAGAGGCTGGCTTGGCAACATTACACCGGCAGAGTTCCGCCAGGTGCAGAACTATTGCGATGAGAAGTCCAAGGACTTCGGCGTACTGACCGATAAGCTGGTGCGTCAGGCGCAGGCTTCCACCGCAAATATTTGTATTATCCCGTTACAGGATTACCTGAAGCTGGATAATCACGCAAGAATCAATATGCCATCCACTACCGGCAAGAACTGGAAGTGGAGACTGCAGGCAAAACAATTAGATGACATGGTCCTGCGTAAGATTCGCAATCTTACCAGAATCTATGGAAGAGGATAGACATGGCACAACTAACCATCAAAGACATTGCAAAAATCTGTAACGTAGGAGTAAGCACCGTATCCCGTGCGATTAACAACGAACCGGGTATCAGTGACAAGACCAAGGCGCGCATCATGCAGGTGGTAGAGGAATTTCATTATGTTCCCAACAACAGCGCCCGGAATCTAAAAATGGTGGAATCCAACACCATTGCACTGATTATTACCGGTATCGACAACATATTCTTCCAGTCCATGTTCGGAGCCTTTGAAGTGGAGCTTCGGAAGAAGGGATATGACTTCCTGTTACATGCCGTATCCTGGAAGCAGGACGTGGTCACAGTTGCTACGGAGCTTATGAAGGAAAAACGCCTGAAGGGCATGATCCTTTTGGGCGGACAGATGGAGCGTCCGGAGGAACGACTGGATGCCCTAGGAATTCCGTATGTTCTGTGTACTGTTGCACACAGCAATGAATACTCCATGGCGAACTGCCCATGGGTAGGTATCGATGATGAGTTAGAAGGCTATCACGCCGTGTCATATTTAATTGAGAAGGGCCATCGAGACATTGCATTAATCGCCGGACAGAAGCTGGATAACGCCGTAAGTGCGCAGCGTCTTGCCGGATATAAGAGAGCATTGGCGGAGCATGGAATCCCATACCGTGAAGAACTGGTACAGTTCGCAGATCCGGATGTAACGGATTTCTCTCCGGAGAACGGATACATCGGTGTGAAGCATCTCTTAGAGAAAAAAGTGAAGTTTACCGCAATGTTTTGCATGTCCGACTTAATAACCGTAGGAGCCTACAAGGCTTTGGATGAAGCCGGCATCTCGGTTCCGAAGGATTGTTCCGTCATCGGATTCGACGGAATTGAACTAAGCAAGTATATGTGCCCGGGGCTTACAACTATGCATCAGCCACGAGAGGATATGGTGAAGTCCTCCGTGAAGCTTCTGATGAAGGAGTTGGAACAGGGCAAGAAGGCAGAACAGAAAATATATCAAGCGACGCTGATCGAACGGGATTCGGTAGCGACGAGGGAGGAGTAGAATTTCAATGGAAGCTAGAATTGAAACAACCATGAAGAAGTACTTCGGTCGTGGAATTGACCAGTGTACCAATGATGAGATTGCACAGGGCCTTTTAATCATGACCAAGCAGGAGATGGAAGGACGTCCATCCATCCCCGGAGACAAGAAGTTATATTATATTTCCGCTGAGTTCTTAATCGGTAAGTTGTTGTCCAATAACCTGATTAATCTTGGCATGTATGATGAGGTAAAAGAGGCATTGGCGAAACACAATCGCTCTTTGGTAGAGATTGAGGAGTGCGAGTTGGAGCCATCCCTCGGTAACGGAGGATTGGGAAGACTGGCAGCATGCTTCTTGGATTCCGTAGCATCCTTAGGATTGTGCGGAGACGGAATCGGATTGAACTATCACTTCGGATTGTTCGAGCAGAAATTTAAAAATCGTAAGCAGCAGGAATTGAAGAATCCATGGATTGCACAGAATAACTGGCTGGTAAAGCGCGATGTATCCTTCGAGGTACCATTCCGCAAGGCTACTGTGAAGTCTACCATGTATGATATCGATATTCCGGGATATGAGGTAGAAGGTGTAAACCATCTGCACTTATTTGACTTAGATACCGTAGATGATAGCTTAGTAGGCAATGACAGCATTGATTTCGATAAAAATGATGTAGAGAAGAACTTGACCTTGTTCCTTTATCCGGATGATAGCGACAGAGCGGGCCAGCTGCTTCGTGTATATCAGCAGTATTTTATGGTATCAAACGGTGCCCAGCTCATTTTGCATGAGGCCAAGGAACGTGGCGTGGACCTTCATAAGCTCAATGAACATGTAGCCATTCAGATTAATGATACGCACCCATCTATGGTAATTCCGGAGTTGATTCGTCTTCTTCAGTTGGAGAATTTCACCATGGATGAGGCCATTGATGTAGTATCCAAGACCTGTGCATATACCAACCACACCATCCTTGCGGAAGCGCTGGAGAAGTGGCCAATGGATTACTTAGAAGAGGTAGTTCCGCACTTACTTCCGATTATCCGCGAGTTGGATAACCGTGTTCGTAAGAACGTGAAGGATGAGACTACTTACATCATCGATAAGGATAACCGTGTCCACATGGCGCATATGGATATCCACTATGGATACTCTGTAAACGGTGTAGCTGCACTTCATACAGAGATCTTGAAAAATACCGAGCTGAACAATTTCTACAAGCTTTACCCACAGAAGTTCAACAACAAGACCAACGGAATAACCTTCCGTCGCTGGCTGTTGCACTGCAATCCGGAATTGTCCGAGTATATCACTTCCTTAATCGGAGACGGATACAAGAAGGATGCTACGAAGTTGGAAGACTTGCTTCGCTATGAGAACGATGAGACCGTACTTAACAAGCTTGCAGAGATCAAAAAGCATAAGAAGCAGGAAGCTGTAGAGTTCCTGCATAATACCCAGGGATTGAATCTGAATCCGGACTCCATCTTCGATGTACAGGTAAAACGTCTGCATGAGTACAAGCGTCAGCAGATGAATGCCCTCTATGCCATCTATAAGTACAAGGAGATTAAGGCAGGTAAGAAGCCGGCGCGTCCGATTACCATGATTTTCGGCGCTAAGGCAGCACCGGCATATATCATTGCCAAGGATATCATCCACTTGATCCTTTGCCTGCAGGACTTGACTGCAAACGATCCGGAGGTAGCACCTTACTTCCGCGTGGTAATGGCTGAAAACTACAATGTATCCAAGGCAGCTAAAATTATTCCGGCAGCAGATATTTCCGAGCAGATTTCTCTTGCATCCAAGGAGGCCAGCGGAACCGGTAACATGAAGTTCATGTTAAATGGTGCAGTAACTCTTGGAACGGAGGATGGTGCCAACGTTGAGATTCGTGACTTGGTTGGAGATGACAACATCTACATCTTCGGCGAGAAGCCGGATGCAGTTATCGATTTGTATGCCAAGGCCGCTTATGATGCCAACGCCATCTATGAAAAGGATGAGCAGATTCACGAATTGGTAGACTTCATCATCGGGGATGAGATGCAGAAACTTGGTGATATGGAGAACCTGAAGAGATTGCATCATGAGTTGATTTCCAAGGACTGGTTCATGACCCTCTTAGACTTGAAGGAGTACATCGAGACCAAGGAAAAAGTCTACGCAGATTATGAGAATCAGAAAGAATGGAATCGCAAGTGCTTAGTAAACATTGCTAAGGCCGGATTCTTCTCCTCCGATCGAACCATTGCACAGTACAATGAAGATATTTGGAAATTAAAGTAAAAAGAAACTCCGCGGTGTCCTAAGGACACTGCGGAGTTATTTTTATTGGTTGATGGTATAGCTTGCAGTAGCAAGATCTGCATCTAAAGAAATCTTGGCATCACCCTTGGTCCAGGTAATGGTTACCTTGGAACCGTCCACTGCAAAATCCATATGAGCGCCTTCGGCAAAAGCAGGATGTGTATTACGTAAACGTAATAAGTCTAACTGCTTCTGAACCACCGGCCAGGTTAAACGCTCCTCAATCTCAGCAGTAGAGAGGTTGGTACGGTTAATCTCCTTGTGGCCGCCTTCACCGGCACGCTTCATGGCTTCGTGGTCATTCTTACCTGCGAAGAGGTCTAAGTACCATACCTGAGGTTTGCCCGGCATAAACATCTGAAGTGCTCTGGCAAGAAGCATCTTGTCATCATTATCACCCAATGCACTGTAGTAAGTAGCATTGACCTGGTAATAAACGTTCTTGGCACCGTGCAAATCCTTCACGAATCCACCACGGGCAACAACAACATCGATGAGCTTCTGAATCTGCTCCTCCGGCAGGATTCCTTTCAGATCCAAAAGTGGAATACCGTCGTGACAACCAAGCATATTCACGACACCGATGTGGTTATCCTGAATTTCGTTGGCCCACTTCTGTAAGTGACTGCCGTCGCCGCTCTCCAACGCATCGATAATCAAGCCCGGAAGGAAGAAGTCATAGGTCATATAACCCTTGTCCGCAACCTGACGGTAACGGGCTTCTTCGTAGCTGGCATGAATCTCCGGAAGGAAAGTCAAACCATACTTGTCAGCGAGCTTAGTAAGACGTTCCAAAATCTCCCAGGTCTGTGGCTCGTTGAAGAAGTTGCGCTTGCCCACTTCCTTGGAAGCATAAGCAAAAGCGTCCAGGCGAACAATGCTGGCACCATAGGATGCTAAGGTACGAAGAGTATCATCATAGAACTCCCATACCAGTTCGCTCTTCACGTTCAGGTCCATCTGGCCTAGGTACTTGGTCTCGCCGTGTTCTTCCCACACCTTCTGGTAGAAGGTGTTCCAGTAAGGAACCTTGCTACCATCCGGGAACTCTACCATAAGAATCGGAAGTCCCGGCTTGCGGAAAAACATATCCTTAATCAGTTCTTCGTCCGGTTCAATGAAGCCTTCGGCATTCATCGTTCCGTGACCTTCCCAGAATGTATTCCAGTTAATAAAGAAATCTTTGAACTTGGAAGCATTACCGTTCTTGATTAAGTCCTGGAACTGCGGGGACAATACAGATGCGTGATTTAAAATGAAGTCGAGCTTCAAATCGATGCCCAAATCCATCAAATGCTGTAAGTCCTCACGGGTTGCAAGAGACTCTTCAAGACCGTAATCCTGTACGGAGAATCCGCGGTCCAAGTCCGTGTGAAACATACTTGGCAAAATATAGAAGGAAGAGAAAACGTCCTTCAGTTCCGGCTTCTCTAAAACCGCAACAATATCGCCAAGGTTCTTACCCATACTATCCGGGTAAGCATTCAACATAACGCCTTGATTCATATTCTACCTCACATAAGGATGCAATTACTGCATCATAATCTTCTGAAAATCTTCGTAGCTCATAAGCTCGCCGGACTTGCTAACGATAATCTTGGCCTTGTGCGCCTGCTTCACCAGCATGTCCTGCTCTAAGCGAAGAACCATCATAACGAATGGGCTGTCTACAGCGCCATCGCGGTTACGGGCCTTACGATGAGCCAGTGTCTCTTCCGGAGTACTGTTTAGTAAAATAGGAATATCAACTTCGGTCAAAAGATCGCTGTTGCCGTGGGTCCATTCAATGAAAAGAACTTCGGTATCAGCAAAATCCACATCATCCCACCAGAGCTCTTCCGGAGTACGACCCATGCGCTTTAACGCGATGGTCTTCTCACCGGCCTTGAAAGCCTTGGCGATTTCGTTGACCTTCTCGAAATCAATTTCCTGCTGGGAACCAAGGTATGCACGAAGTGCGTCCTCGCCGCCGTCTGCGTAAACCTTCTCACGCATAGCGTCGTTCTCGCAAGGAATGCGATGTGGGTAATTGTCACCGGAGAGTACGTAAGACTTCTGCGGTAACATGTAGGATAGAAGGGAAGCAATCTCGGACTTGCCGACACCGGATCCGCCGCATACACATACGATGACCTTCTTCTGTCCCTGGTCATTTAACTTCTTGATCTCTTTTTGTAAGAGCGGTAAGATCAGTTCCGCTTTTTTGATGTGATCCTCACCAATGCAAATCTTGTCTCCTGGCATGTCTCCATGTGGAATGTTTGCATACTTTTCCAAATCTGCCATGTTCTTTCTCCATAAAATGCGTTACTGTCCGCAACGAGAAACAGTATAAAATTTGATTAATAAGTTTCACAACGTTTTTTTCAGTACCTCTATTTTACTTGGAAAGCCAGAAAAACGCAATGTATAAATATAAGAAGAAACACGGAAAATACTTGTTTTGCAAGGTGTGTATGATATGATACATATATAAGGTGAGTGTGTATTTTTTGAGAGGGAAAAGGGGACTATGAACTTTCAGGCAATTCTCGTGGCGAATCTGACGGGATTCGTTCTAATCATATTTTTGCACTTTAGCAAATTCATCAGCAGAACCAAAAACGATACAGAAGAGCACGCCTTCGATTGGATGATGCGACTGGCGGCGTTGGCTTGTTTGGTGGAGCCGTTAACATTTGCTGTAGACGGAATCCATAATCCGGTGGCCTATTGGACGAACCTCCTGGGCAATACCTATCTATACTATGCCAATGGCCTGGGGTCCTTCCTGTGGCTAATGTATATGGATTTGAAGCTGTTCCACGACCGCAGCCGACTGAAGAAGATTTACTATAGGCTGTGCATTCCGGTGTCGTGTTTACTGCTGTCGCTGATTGTAAATATCTGGTTCGGATACTATTTTTATGTGGATGAGAACTTCGTCTATCATCGCCAGCCGGCCGTCTATATCTTCTATATTTATATGATGCTCTGTGCGGTGTACAGTATCGGACTCTATTACTACTACAAGCATGTCTATGGAAAAATTGCATTCTTCCCGGTGTTCATGTATTTGGTTCCGATTGTTGTATGCAGTGTGTTGCAGATGTTGTTTTACGGAATTTCTTTGGCATGGCTTGGAACTGCCATCGGTATTGTGGCGCTGTTTATGAGCCTGCAACAGCAACGGGCATACCAGGATCAGCTGACGGGGCTGTTGAATCGCTCCTACCTGGAGCATATGTTATTCAAAATCCGCAACAGCAGCATGTCAGACTACTACGGCATCATGATTGATTTGAACTTCTTCAAGCAGATTAACGATGAGTACGGACATTCCGCCGGGGACCAGGCTCTCGTGGATGCTGCCGGCATCATTCATACTGTGGTTGGAAACCGAGGCATGGCTTTCCGCTATGCGGGAGATGAGTTCATTATTCTGATGCGTACAGACCAAGAAGCGGATGTGATAGCGGTGGAAGAGGAACTGCGCCGCCGGGCGGAGGAGTTCAATCGGAATCATCATCGCCCTTATGTTTTATCTTATGCCATGGGACATGATACTTACGAGGAATGGTCCGATAATACAGACCGTTTCTTAAAAAAGATTGATGAAGCAATGTATGCAGATAAGAGGCGTTGCCATGAGGCGGCGACCGAATTACAAGGCTGAGGGGATGGCAGTAACAGGAGCTCTTCGGAGCTCCTTTTTCTTTTTTATAAAAAATAAAAATATCATGCAACACTTTGGATGAAAAATGACACTACTTATATGAGAACACAAAAGAGTTGCAACCAATGTGTGAGGAGAGGGCGAGGCCATGGATTTTACACCACATGAATTTGCGGAATTATATGGAGAAATATACGTAGACCTATACCGATTTGCTTTGTATTCCTTGGGAAATGAAGAAGATGCGAAGGATGCGGTATCGGATGCGGTCTTAGACGGATTCCGGCAACGGGAGACGCTGCGGGAGAAGAGTGCGTTCCGGCAATGGATGTTTGCGATTTTGTCAAATAAATGCAAGCGGAAAAAGCGGGAATATGCCGATCGTCGGGAGTATGAACAACTTCCGGAGGAAGATTCCAATCCGGCGGAAGAGCTTCCGAAGCAGGAAACAGAAGTCTCGGAAGCGGTAGCAGTACGGGAACTGTTTGCGGGACTGCCCCAAGAGGAACAGCAAATCTTAGCACTGCGACTATTTGCCGGATATAACAGCCGGGAAATCGGGCGGTTTCTAGGAATGGCCCCGGGAACCATACGATCCAAGGAACATCGGGCCTTGGCAAAGCTTCGAAAGGAGATTATGGAACATGAACGATAAAGAGATTATGGATAAAATCAAAGAAACAGCAGAAGATGTATCGGTCCCGGAAGAACTGCAGCCGGATGTAATAGAAGCAATGTTAGAGGCGGAGGAGAAGAAGGATCATACCGAACCGCTTCCAACATCCGTCATTGATATGGGCACACACCCGAAGCGACGCTGGAAGAAAGCTTATACAGGGGTTGTGGCAGCAGCAATGGCAGCCATTATTCTGATTCCGACAGCACTGCAGCCATGGGTGGAACAAAGGGAAGCTACATCTACGTCAAGTATTGCTGTTGAATCGGAGCCGACGATTACACCGGAAGGGGACAGCGAACCAACCATTACTGCATCGGTGGGCGATTTTGGAGATACGCTACATCATCCGAAGAACTATCGGGAAATCTATGATGTAACCAAAGAATACGGGGAACGCTACTGGATTGATGACGAGATGGTGATGGAGGATTCCGCAGAGAGTCCGTCTTCCGGATTCCGGTTTCCAGCCTTCGGGGGCTCTTCCAATGCGACTGCAACGGAAGAGGCAACTGCAGAAAGTAGCAATGAAGATATACAAAAATCCGCAGGATCCGAGGACTACTCTAAGACCAATACTATGGAAGAGGATGTAGCAGAAGGAGATGTTACCATTACAGACGGTAAGTACATCTATCACTATACCAATGATGCCACCGTAGAGATTCTTGGCACCAAGGGTGGCAAGCTCACAGAAGAAGCAACCATCGATTTGGAAGATGTTTCCGGAATCGGAAGTATTTCATATATTGATGACATGTTTGTACAGGATGAGCATCTGGTAGTGGTTTTAGACGGATACCGTGTAGCTATGGAGACGAAGGATAAGAAAACCAACCGGATTTCCGATGAATATGGTGTGTTGGCTTTGGTTTATGATATAGCGGATGCGAAGAACCCGAAACTCACCGGATATACCAGTTATGAGGGAAACTATTATTCTTCACGAATCGTGGGAGATGAACTGTACATGTTCACAATGAGTTACCCGGAGTATCATCTGTATGGGGATGAGCACATCCTCTACGATGAAGAAGAATTCTTAGAGTCCGGCGTGCTGCCCCGCATCAATGGCGAGGCACCGGCTTTGGATTGCATCTATTTGCCGGAGCGTTATCAGGCAGATCCGTCCTTCGTTATGAGCTCTGTAAAGCTGGACAAGCCGGACAAGGTACAGGATTATCAGGTCATCATGGGCTACACATCAGACATTTATGTATCCAGCGATGCCATCTATTTGCAGTCCGTGGACTATGGCGGCGATATTAACCATACCGCAATTATCCGAATGGACTACAAGGATGGCAAGTTCTCACCGGCCGGCGTTGGTGTGGTAAAGGGTATGCTGACAGATAAGTATGCAATCAACGAGGATGCGGATGGCAATCTGCGTGTAGCAACAACTGTTGTAGACTATGGAAATGGATGGAAGCGGACAAACCGGTTAACGATTTTTGATGGCAAAATGAAGGAAATCGGTAAGCTGAGCGGACTGGCAGAAGGCGAAGAAATCAAGAGTGCCCGCTATATCGGAGACTACTGCTACCTGGTAACCTTCGTAAATACAGACCCGTTGTTCTCTATAGATTGCAGTGACCCTGAGAATCCAACACTGGTAGGTGAACTGAAGATTCCGGGATTCTCTGAATACATGCATCCATGGACTGATGGCAAACTCCTTGGATTCGGTTATGCCGGTGATGACGAGGGGCTGACGGAGGGATTGAAGCTTACTATGTTTGATATCTCTTCTCCAAGTGATGTGGAGATTATCACGGAGAAAACCTTGCGGAATATCGATTATGCGGCACCATTCGATGATTACAAGGCTTTGATGGTTTCTTCCGACCGCAGCATTCTTGGATTTATGACAGAAAGCTATGACGAAGATTATGAGAGCCAGTACCGTATCTATCGATATGACGGAGAAGATTTCCGGCTGGAGTTCACCATTGACGCCGAGAAGTTCGCCGGCAATATGCGAGGCGTCTTCATTGGGGATGTATTCTACCTCATCGGAGAGTCCCACGGTGCAAGCTTCGATATGGCTCATGACTATCAGAAGATCAGTGACCTGACCTGGTAGCTCGGTTGACAACTTCAAAAAATCAGCGTAAACTGACGGTGTTGTTGTATATGTCTGCAAGATGGGCAGACGTTTCTACAAGTGACCGTAATCGCTAACTATAACAACTCTATCGGGGAAATCCTGATAGAGTTGTTTTTGCGTTTAGAGAGGTGTTTTATGTCAATTTTATTAATCGGTAATGCATTTGCATTGGTTGGTGCGATTCTTATGATTGTCACCGGATTTTTGAAGAAGAAGAACCAAATCCTTGGCGTGCAGATTGTACAGTTTACATTGATGGGTATCGGTAACTTCCTCTTAGGTGGTATCTCCGGAGCTGTATCCAATGCAGTGGGAATCCTTCGTAATGTAGTGGGATTCAAGAAGGAATTTACCTTGCCTTACAAGTTGTTCTTCGTAGCAATTCAGGCGGTATTGACCTTGGTATTCTATCAGTCCGGACTTGGAATCTTAGCATGGTTCCCGTTCTTCGCAACCGTGATGTTTACCTGGTGCATGGATTCTTTGGACGAGCGTGTACTGAAGGGAGCTATTATCGGAGGCGAGTTGTTATGGGCCTTCTATGATTTCCATTTCATGAACTACGCATCCTTGACCTGTGATATCTTCACCATCGTATCCAACACCATTGGAATCCTGATGTTGATGCATCACAAGCCGGAACCGGAAGTTGCGGAATAACAATGAACATGATAAAGCCACAAATCGGAATTATCCGGTTTGTGGCTTTCTTTTATGTTGGATTACCCCTATAATCGTGGGTATAGGAGATTATGTATGCATAAGATTTTGATTACCAATGATGATGGAATTACAACAGATGGGATTGTACGCCTGGCCAAGACGGCACAGAAGTTTGGCGAGGTTGTGGTAGTAGCACCGGAGAATCAGTGCAGCGCCATGTCCCATAGGATTACCTTGCGGGAGCCTATAGAAGTGTGGGAGCATGAATTTCCGGTGGCAGGGGTAAAGGCATACGCTACTTCCGGAACTCCGGCGGACTGCGTACGATTCGGACTTCTTAATATTGCACCGCAATCGGATGTTGTAATGACCGGTATTAATTTTGGATTCAACAGTGGAACGGATATCCAGTATTCTGCTACGGTTGGTTCTGCATTAGAGGCGGCATCCGTAGGTGTCCATGCCATAGCTTTCTCCGAGGGGATGAATGGATGTCATGAGGTGACGGATGCGTACTTGGAGCGGATGATGGGAGACTTGATTGATCGGAAGTTAGATTATAATCAGGTCTGGAATGTGAACTTCCCACAGTGTAAGCTGGAAGAGTTTGAGGGCATCCTGGAAGAGCGAACCATAGCGCGGAATGCGTTCTATCATGACAGCTATGCAGAGACGAAGCTACCCAACGGGCACATTCGTCTGGATATGGCGGGAGAATATTATGAAGACGGAGCACCGGGAACGGATGTCCATGCCATTATTACCAACCACATCTCAGTGGGAATCGTAAATAATTATAAGTAGAAGGTGTAACATGCAACCAATGAAAAAAGTCGCCGATTCCGAAGGCGAAGTATTAAAGTGTATTCAGTATTGTGATATTAATCCATCGGGCCATTTGTTTGGCGGATCTTTGATGGCCTGGATGGATGAGATTGCCGGCGTAGTTGCCATTCGCCATGCAGGCAAGATGGTAACTACCGCAGCAGTGGATGATTTGCAGTTTAAGAAGAGCGTATCTTTAGGAGATATCCTGGTATTAAGAGCACGTGTGACCAGTGTGGGAAATACCTCCATGGAAGTGCGTGTCGATGTATACCGTGAGGAGCCATCTACCGGATTGCGTTATGTGGTAAATCGCGCTTATTTCACGGAAGTCTGCGTAGATGAGGATGGTCGTCCAACCAAGGTGCCATATGGTCTGGAACTCGATGGCCCATGCGAACAGGCCGAATGGGAAGCCGCCCAGAAGCGCAAGGAGCTTCGCAAGGCAAGAAGACAGGAAGGTTTTTAGACAGCTTAGGAAGAGGGGAAACATGAGTCGTATTTATATCGTAGAAGATGACAAGTCTATCGCAGAGAGCATTGCGAAGCAGCTGCAGCTGTGGAACATGGAAGGTATCTGCGTCAATGATTTTGCAAAAGTAGATGAGGAAGTGCGTGAAGCAGCACCGGATTTGGTGTTGATGGATATCGGACTTCCGTATTTTAACGGGTTCTATTGGTGTACGGAGATCCGTAAGTTCTCTCGGGTACCAATCGTATTTTTGTCCTCCGCAGATGACAATATGAATATCGTGATGGCTATGAATATGGGTGGAGATGACTTTATCTCCAAGCCATTCGACATGAATGTGTTGATTGCTAAGATTCAGGCCATGCTGCGTCGTGCAGGTGGTATGGATGTGGCACCGCAGACACTGCGTTGCGGTGAGGTTACCTTGCATCTGGAGGAGTGTGCCTTGTCCGCAGGTGAGGAGCGCATACCTCTTACCAAGAATGAGTATCTCATTGTAAAGACCTTGTTTGAAAACAAGGGTAGAGTGATCTCCCGTGAGCGCTTGATGGAGCAGCTTTGGGGTGCGGAGGAATTCGTAGATGATAATACCTTAACGGTCAATATGACCCGTATTCGTAAGAAATTGGGTACCCTGGGACATGAAGATATGATTGTGACGAAGAGAGGAATGGGGTACATCATTGAAGAAGTATAGCTTTTGGAGCGACCAGCGGTACTTGGTGGTGCTGGCTGTATTGAATATACTAGTGGTGCTTGGGGTTTGTTGTATTTACAACACGCCAAAGGAATATGAAATCTATATGGTAGTGTTCCCTGCTCTTTTCTGGGGCGGTGCTATTGCGGTATCCCATCATAAGTGTAAGAAATGGGAGAAGCATTACAATCAGTATCTGGAGGAGGCACTTCTGCGTCAGTCCTCCAATGATATGTGGGAGACGAAGCATCTCTTACAAGAACAGGCGGACTTTTTCGGCCTATGGTCTCATCAGATTAAGACACCAATCGCAGCGCTTCAGGCATTGTTTCAGAGTGCAGAGGAAGATACCTCGGCTTATCGTCAGGAGTTATTCCGTATCGAACGCTATGTAGAGACGGCACTACAATACTTACGCTTCGACGATATGAGCGGTGACTTAATGTTAACCAAGTGCAACCTCGAAGAGATGGTGAAGCAGGTGGTAAAGAAGTATGCACCGCAGTTTATTCATAACCATCTATCCATCGATCTGGAGAACTTGCAACAGGTGGTGCTGACAGACGAGAAGTGGTTCTGCTTCGTATTAGAGCAAGTGTTATCCAATGCCATTAAGTACACCCGAGAGGGTGGCATCCGTATCAGTGCCAATGAGAACGCAGATGGTGTCGAGGTGGTGATTGCCGATACGGGCATTGGCGTTCGGAGAGAAGACCTGCCACGTATTTTTGACAAAGGTTATACCGGATACAACGGACGTATGGACAAGAAGGCAAGTGGCTTAGGCCTGTATCTGTGTAAGGGGATTTGTGACAAGTTGGGACATGGGATTCGTATAGAATCTAGAGAAGGGGAAGGAACCAAGGTATATATTACCTGCAGTCGCCGCGACGTCTCCAATACAGACCTTACAAAAATGTAAGATTACGGGATAGGATTGTAAGCCAATTCAATGGTTGCACAATCCTATTTTTATTATATTAATGTCATACAAAGCAAGGAGGAAAACAGACATGGCTTTATTAGAGGTAAATCACGTACAGAAAATATATAAAACCCGCTTTGGTGGCAATGAGGTGCAGGCGCTTCGGGATGTGCACTTCTCCGTAGAAAAGGGCGAGTTCGTAGCAATCATGGGCGAGTCCGGAAGTGGTAAGACAACCCTTCTTAATATTATGGCAGCGCTGGATGTTCCAACTCAGGGAAGCGTTACCATCGACGGCAAGGACTTATCCAAGATGAAGGATGAGGAGCGAACCTTATATCGTCGTAATCACTTGGGATTCATTTTCCAGGATTTCAACTTGTTAGATAACTTCTCATTGGAAGATAACATCTTACTTCCGCTGGTATTAGCAGGTAAGAAGTACGATGAGATGAAGGCGAAGATGATGCCAATCGTAAAAAGTCTTGGAATCGAAAGCTTGATTGCCAAGTATCCATATGAAGTATCCGGTGGACAGAAGCAGCGTGTAGCAATTGCAAGATCTCTGATTACAGAACCAAAGATTCTTCTTGCAGATGAGCCGACTGGAGCACTTGATTCCAAGTCATCCACCAACTTACTTCGTCAGCTTCGGGATATCAACAAGCAGGGACAGACCATCCTGATGGTTACCCACAGTAATGTAGCAGCAAGCTATGCAGACCGCGTGATGTTTATCAAGGACGGCGAAGTCTTCCACCAGATTTACAAGGGTGATATGAAGCGTGATGAGATGTTGGACAAGATTTGTGATGCAGTTACGGTGCTTATGAGGGGAGGAGAGGACGATGAACAATAAGTTAATCTTCCGCCTGATTGGCAGCAGTATGCAGAAGAACAAGCACATCCGAATTCCATTTTTCTTGGTTGGTGTGTTTACCTTGATGGTGTTCTATATTATTAGCACCTTGGCTTGCGGGGATGGACTCGTTCGCGAAACCGGCGAAGTATTCTATGGCGCTGCATACCTTCAGATTATTCTTGCAATCGGCAGTGCAGTTATCGCAGTAGTATCTGCAATCCTAATTCTCTATGCCAATGTTTTCATTATGAAGGATCGTCGTAGAGAGATTGGTTTGTATGGCATTCTTGGATTACCAAGAAAAAGTATCGTAAAGTTGTTAACTTACGAAGCATTATTGAATGTCATCATTTGCCTTGGTGGCGGATTGCTTCTTGGAACATTTTTAAACAAGTTAATGCTTCTTACCTTATACAAGCTGGTTGGACAGGCACCGGTGATGGGATTCTTTTTCTCTAAGGTAGCATTCGTACTTACCATCGCACTTGGACTTGGCGTATATCTTGTTTGTTTGATTTACAACATCTTGTCCATTCGTTTGAGTAAGCCGGTAGAACTTCTTCGCAGCAACCAGATGGGGGAGAAGGAGCCAAAGGTAAAGTGGCTTACCGTAATCTCTGGTCTCATCTGTGTAGGCGCTGGATACTTCCTGGCACTTACCTGCAAGAGCACCATCGATTCCATCGGCATCATGTTCATGGCAATTATGCTTGTTATTGTTGGAACCTATGAACTTTTTACCGCTGGTACCATTGCAATTCTTAAGGCAATTAAGAACAACCAGAAGAGCTATTATCAGACCAAGAACTTCGTTGGTGTTGCAAATCTGATGTATCGTATGAAGCACAATGCAGCAGGTTTGGCTTCTATCTGCGTATTATCTTCCGGAGTAATTCTTCTTATCAGCTGTGTAGCATCCTTGGTTGCACTTGGTAAGCAGAACATCGATATGATGTGCCCAAGCGAAGTGATGGTTCGTTATTATACCACCGATGAGAGCACTCCAGCTCAGGTTGCTGATGCAGTTACAGGTTATGCTGATATTACTGTAGAGGATTATCAGACGTTGCCATTCTGGAATACCGTTTGGATGCATACTGACGATATGGCAGCAGGTGAGTTCGAGTACATGGAGGAAGAGAAGAAGTATGACTATAATTGCTGGATTCCGGTGTACATCGTGACTGAGGAGATGTATAACCAGCATGCCAAGGAAGAACTTCATGTAAACGCTGGTGAAGTATATGTCTTTGATACCAAGAAGAAGCATTATGACGAACTCAAGTGTGGAGATCAGACCTATGCTGTAAAAGGAACCCTGGATCGCAACGCTATCCGTTCCGTAACCGATTCCACCATGATGTTATTCGACATGTTGTATGTGTTGGTCCCGGATGAGGAAGCAGCACAGGCAATGTTAGCAGCAGATCCTGTTTTGGAAGATAGAGATGCCAACCAGGTATGCTATGTAACTTCCTTCAATGTGGATGGCAAGTTAACCAGTGCACAGCTTCAGGAAATCAACAGCTCCCTAGCATTCTTAGGAGATGATGCAGATATCAAGTTAAAGCAGGAGATTACAGATTTTTTCATGAGTCTCTATGGTGGCGCACTCTTCGTTGGTGTATTCATGGCCATCATCTTCTTGGTAGCAACTGTACTCATCATCTACTACAAGCAGATGTCTGAGGGATTTGAGGATCATCATCGTTATCAGATCTTAAAGAAGGTTGGTCTTACTGAGACTGAAGTAAGAAGCTCCATCAACCGTCAGGTTATGATTCTCTTCTTCTTACCATTGGTAGTAGCTGCAGTACACATCAGTGTAGCTAGCCACATCATCCGCTTGTTCATGCAGGTGATTGTATATGTAGAACCTTGGACTTTTAGATTTGCAATTGTAGGTTCCATCGCAGTATTTGCTCTGGTATATTGTTTGGTTTACAAGGTGACTTCCGGTCAGTATTTCAAGATTGTGGACGCAGCAGAACACGCTGCATAGAAAAAATTTTTACGAAAATGATTTGTGTATCCATATTGTGTCTTTTGCCGTGCTAGAATCTCACTATCTTATTCACAAAGCAGTTGGCGACGAAAGGTAGCCCTTCCATATCAGTACTCTTGGGAGGGTATCTTTTTTTATTTTTTTAAGAGGTGACGCTTATGGATAGAATCAAACTCTACGCAAAGTGCTTCAAGAAGGCATTCATTAAGTCATTCGCAAGAATGAGCAAAAAAGGCGGGGCGATTGGGAAGGCTATGTATTTCGCAATTGTTCTGCCTGTTTTATTAACGGTGGATTTCTTGGTGAATTCCGTTGAGCAGGCTGTAACACATCGTAAGCTGTCACGTGCCTTTGCGGGCCTTATGATTGCGGTTATGATATTTACCAGCATCGGTATTACTTCGGTTTTGGCTGAAGAAAGCGAAGGTGATGCTGCGGTTGTGATGGAAGAAGTCCAGGAAGCAGAACCGGAAGCGGCAGTGGCAGAAACACCGGAATTGGCAGAAGAGGTGAATTCTGTAGTGGAAGCTGCAGAAGTTGTTGAAGAAATTGCGACGACACCGGAAGAGGTTCCTGCAGAAGAGACTCCCGTAGAAGAGGTTGTTGCAGAAGAACTCCAGGAAGAAGCCTCTGCAGAAGAACTCCGGGAAGAGGAACCGGTGGATGAAGCGGAAGTAGAAGCGGAACCGGAAGAAGTCGAAGAAGAGACGGAAGAAGAAATCGAAGAAGAGGCGGAAGAAGAAATCGAAGAAGAGACGGAAGTTGTATTCGCACAGGCTACGACCGTTGACGGCGTTACAATCAGTGTAACAGCGGATGCAGGGGTATTCCCGGAGGACGCTTACCTGGTAGCAAGAAGAGCAACCGTAGAGGAGCAGGCTGTTGCGGAACAGGCCATTGATGCAGCCGGCGGAGCAGTGAATGTAGCAGAGCGTTATTCCTTTGATATTTCCGTATATGATGCAGCAGGTAACGAGATTCAGCCGGATAACACCAAGGGTTCCGTCAAGGTATCTTTTGCCCTAGCAAAAGTAAATGACGCCAACGTAGAGGCAGATATCTATCACATTAGCGATAACGCTGAGGCAGAGCAGTTAAATAGTGTAACCGTAGGTGACCAGATTGAAGCAGAAACAACGGGATTTTCTATTTATACCGTAGAGTTCACTTACAATGATTTGATGTATGTAATGCCTGGAGATTCCATGGTGCGTTTGAGCGAGATCTTAGCGTATTTGGGAATTGAAGGAAATATTGTAAGCGCATCCTCCAGTAACGAGGCATTATTTACCGTTGGCATCTTCCGTGATGAGTGGCAGGTGCGCACGGTACAGTCCTTTACTACAGAAGAAACATTGACCGTTACGACCGACATGGGAACCTATGAAATCGTAGTAACCGATCCGGTAGCCGAAGGTGGTTCATTGGTATTTGATGACAATTATGGGAAGTCCGGAGAAACCTTGATTGCAGCTGTTCTTGGACAGGGATTAAGTGCAAGTAACGTAGTGAAGCAGGGTACTGTTTATACCTTTAGTAATGGTATGGCAGATACCGGTATTGAATCCGGTATTATCTTGGATTGTAGTGGTAAGAGCGGACAGAAGATGTCAACGGATCCGGATCTAGATGCACTTGTTAGTGCAAATGGTGGAACTTATGCAGGTAGCTATCGCGATCAGCAAAACAATTCATCTAAATTGGAATTTGAGATGGTTGCATCCGGAAAGTTGTTGAACTTTAACTATGCATTTGCTTCGTCTGAATTTGATCAGGGCCCAAGTTATAATGATGCCTTTGGATTGTTTGTTAGCGTTAATGGTGGTCCTTACGAGAATATCGCAAAGATTACCAAAGCAGATGGCTCTTTGGTTGATGTGACAATTAAGAACTTACGAGCTGGATTAAGCGGTACAGAGATGGATAACGGAACGGCCCAGAATCCAGACGTCGGAACCCATACACTTTTTACTTATCGTACATATAATATCAATGGTTATGGCTTAAACGGTGTATCCAATGTCTTCAATGCACAGAAGGCAGTGAACGTTGGGGACAAAGTAAAGATTAAGTTTGTTGTATGTAACGTTGGTGATGACGGTGTTCCTTCTTACGTATTTATTGAAGGTGGTTCCTTAAGTTTTGATGCTCCGAACTCTAACGTAAACTATGCAACAGAAGAATTGAAGGGCTTAGATGCGGAAGTAACTTATGTGATTACTTGTGATGAGGTGGAGTATGTTTTTACCGCAACAGAAGATGGAACAATTCCACTCATTGGTAAGGATAATAACGACAAAGATTATAATTTCTTGGGTAAGGAGATTTCCATTGTAAGAAAGGGCGACGATACGACAGAGGATTCGGAGGCCCAGGAAGTAAGTATTGCATCCCGCCCGGAAGCAGTAGAGGCGGACACCAATGGTTACGATACTACCGGTGACGCAACCAAGCCGGCGGATATCGGAAACGATGCAATTGCAACGGATGTAGACAAGATTACATTGCATATCGATAAAAATGATGAGACCAAGATGGCTCAGCAGTATCGCATTTATGATGCGGACGGAAATGAAATCGAAGGATATGACTGGGTGGAGCCAAGCAAGGATGGTACCTTGATTTTTGCAGGATTGGAAGAGAATACCAATTACACCATTCGTGCACGCAAGGCAGCAACCAAGAGTGCGCCGGCATCTTTGCCGACATCCGGCATTACTGCCACCACACTCGGAACCATTGCAGTTACCATTCCTGAGGAAACGGAAATTGCATATGACGGAACTAACCATGGATTTGATATTGGTGTTGAGGACGAAGATGTTGTAATTACTTACAGTTTTGATCCGGAAAAAGAGTACACCGCAGGTAAGCCGGAATTTACTCATGCAGGCACTTTCACGGTATATTACAAAGTGCAAAAGCCTGGATGCCAGACCGGATATGGTAGCTATACCGTTACCATCGATAAGGCTGAGAAGGATGATGAAGAACTGGAAGAAACCATGGAAATTGCCCTTGGAGAAGAAGTAGAAGAGAATCGTTTGGACTTCGATGCATATCTTCCGGAAGGAGCAACCATTGCAGATGTTTCATTCGAAGGCGACATTCTTGATTACATTGAAGATGTATCCATCGAAGGCCGTGAAGTGGTTCTTGATATGCCGGAGTATGAGTTAGGAACCGAAGGTTATATTACACTTACCGTTCAGAGCCCGGACTATGAGGATTACCAGATTCGCATTCCGCTGATGACCACCTTATATGTAGAGCCAATCATCGGCGTAGTGGCAGAAGCTGTTCCTGCAGTTATGGAAGCAATGGTAGAGCGTGTTTTTGAACAGACACAGGTAGCAGGCGCTGCAACGACAGCATCTACTGCAGTGGTAACAATAGAGACAATCGAAACAGATGTAGCCGAAGAGGAGACGGTAGAGGTTGCGACAACTGCAGAAGCAACGGAAGCAGCGAATGAAATCGGAATCGGTAACATTGTAGATCGTGGTGACATCTGGACAGAAGTATCCAATGAAACCAAGGTGAAGTTATTAGATAAGCTGGATGCAGCCGGCGGAGAAATCGTTCGTGTATCAGATTCTACAACCATGGATACAGGTGCAGACACAGAGAAAATGCCGGTTAAGGAGACCCCAATTGCTTTGGTTATGGGCGAAGGTGCCGTAGTTGTAACCATGGAATTAACAGATGCAACACGTTCCACCGCTGCATTAGCAGATGCAAAAGCAGTTGCAAATTCTATTTTGAACGAAGAGCAGCGTCAGGCAGTAGCGAACGGAAGTATCCTGGAGATTAAGGTTGAAGTTACTCCATTACACAATGAAGTTATTCCTGAATTTGACCGTCAGGTCATCGAAGATGGAGCAACTGCGTATGCCCAGACCAACCCAAATCTTGCAATGGGAGATTATATTGATATCAGCATGTACTTCCGCGTAGATGATGCAGACTGGGAGCAGATTACAGAGACCGAGGAGTTCTTGATTGTTATCGATATTCCGGAAGCATATCGTGGATTGTCTGATACCTATTACATCATGCGCGCCCATGAAGGAAAGAGTACATTATTGGAAGACTTGGATGATGACCCGAATACCATCACTATTTCTACCGGACAGTTCTCAACCTATGCGTTGATGTTTGACCAGGCTCCAACAAGCATGCAGGATTTATCCGCATACAAGGTAGCAGTTATTCACAATCGAATTCCTGGATATTGGTGGATTTTCATTCTTTCTGTAATTGGACTTACCATGGTATATGTACGTCGCAAGATGGAAGAAGAGTAGAATAAGAATGTAAGTAGAAGGGTAGGTACCTCATGTACCTACCCTTTTTGCATGTGTCCAAAAATATTTGACATGCTAGTTGTACCTAACTATAATGTTAGATAAAACTAACAAGAATGGGGAGGGCACAGTTATGTCAGAAGATTTTTTGAAGGTCGCAAGTGTCTATAAAGCCTATGGCGAGGGCGAGAATCGCCAGGAAGTGCTACGGGGAATGGACTTTTCCGTAACCAAAGGAGAGTTCTGTGTGTTGCTTGGACCATCCGGTTCCGGCAAATCTACCTTACTGAATATCATCGGTGGAATCGATCGTGCCGATGACGGTTATATTTCTATCAACGGTGATAAGCTTCGTGATATGGATGAGAAACGTTTGACGGAGTATCGTCGCAAACATCTTGGATATGTATTCCAGCTCTATAATCTAATTCCCAATTTGAATGTAAAAGAGAATATTGAAGTCGGTGCGTATCTGTCGGATCATCCGCTGGATATTGATGATTTGTTGCATACCTTAGGGTTATTTGAGCACCGCTACAAATTGCCGAATCAGTTGTCCGGTGGCCAGCAGCAGCGTACCTCTATCGGTCGTGCCATTGTAAAAAATCCGGATATCCTGCTCTGTGATGAGCCGACGGGAGCTTTGGATTACAACACATCCAAAGATATTCTAAAGCTCATCGAGGATGTGAATCAAAAATACGGAAACACTGTCATCATGGTAACCCATAATGAAGCTATCCAGCATATGGCAGACCACACCATCAAGCTTCGTGACGGACAGGTTCGAAAGAACATCATTAACGACAATAAGATTTCTGCCGTAGACTTGGATTGGTAGGAGGTGATTGCTATGAGAAATCCACTAAGCAAGCGCCTGCCAAGAGAGCTTCGGAGCGATTGGAAAAAGTATGTGGTGTTGTTTTTGCTACTGACAATTACCATCGGATTCGTTTCCGGCATGTTTGTAGCCAATGACAGTATGCTCTATGCTGCCAATGCCAGCATCGAGAATAATCAGTTGGAAGATGGACATTTTGAGCTGAAAAAGAAACCGACGACGAAGCTTCTGGATTCCATGGAGGAATCCTGTGACATTCAAATCTATCAGCAATTCTACAAGGATGTAGCGGAAGAAAGCGATACTACGATTCGTGTGTTCATGCCGCGTGAGGATTGCAACTTTGTAGAACTGATGCAGGGTGCATGGCCGGCAGCGGACAACGAGATTGTGATCGACCGCATGCATGCAGATAACCGAAGTATTGCTGTGGGAGATACCATCCGTGTGGACGGACGGAATATGAAGGTGACGGGATTGGTTGCATTCTCCGATTACAGTACGCTGTATAAGGATGCGACGGATATCATGTTTGATGCCATCACCTTTGATGTTGGAATTACAACGAAAGAGGGCTTTGAAGCAATCTCCGGTAAGACACATTATCAATATGCATTCCGTTACAATACTCGCCCACAGGATTCCTATCAGGAGAAGGAGTGGTCGGATGAGAACGTGAAGAAGCTGGCGATTCTGGCGTTAACCGGAAGCTTATTCGATAATGAAGATGATGCGGAAGCATTCAAAGACGAAACCGATGAATTAAAGGAATTAAAGAAGTTAGGAGATCGCGCCAAGGAATTACAGGAAGCGATTGAAGCAAATCCGCTTCTTATGATGGATCCGGATACCATCAATGAATTGCAGGATATTCAGGACAAGGTGGATGCATCTACCCTGGATGTAGATAAGCTGAAGGACCAGGTGGAAATCTATGATGACAATAAGAATGAGCTTACGGATTATCTGCCGAACTACGTGAATGAAGCAATTCACTTTGCACCGGATGATATGTCCCAGGATAAGGTTATGGGGCAGGTGCTGTTGTATGTTTTAATAGCAGTTTTAGCATTTATTTTTGCCATTGCCCAGAGTGCTACTATTACCAAGGATGCAGCTGTGATCGGTACACTGCGTTCATCCGGATATACCAGAGGGGAGTTGGCAAGGCATTATCTGATGCTTCCGACGGCTGTGACCTTGTTTGCTGCAATCATTGGTAATGTGCTTGGTTATACGCTATTTAAAAACGTGGTTGTAGCCATGTATTACAATTCCTATAGCCTGCCTACCTATGAAACCAAGTGGAACATGGACGCCCTGTGGAGCACCACTTTGATTCCGGTGGTATTGGTGTTCCTCGTGAATGTAATTGTGATTGTGCGGAAGCTTCACATTGAACCACTTCGCTTCCTGCGTAGAGACCTAAGTACTTCCAAGCGGAAGAAAGCTATGCGCCTGCCACGTTGGAAGTTCTTGTCCAGATTTCGCTTACGTGTGCTCTTTTCCAATATGATGAACTATTTCGTGCTGTTGATCGGCATCTGTTTTGTCATGGTGCTTCTGGGATTTGCTGTGGGCCTTCCGGCGACTCTGAAACATTATCAGAACGAGGCGCCGAATCTGGTGGTGGCCAATTATCAATACGTATTGACGGATTATGAGGATAAGGATAAAGAACTTATTACGACCAATACGAAGAATGCAGAAATCTATGGCATGACTTCGCTGCAGACCGTGGATGGCGTGCATGTAGGAGAAGAAATTTCTGTATATGGCTATACCAATAATAGCAAGTATTTTGTTCTTCCGGATGATGTGAAGGAAGGTGAGGTATTTGTCTCTACCAATTACGCAGACAAGTTCGGATTGAAGGCCGGGGATGAGATTACCCTGGCGGAAAAATTCGAAGATAAGCAGTATACCTTTACAATTAATAAGGTCAGCGATCTTTCCGGATCTCTTGCAGTGTATATGCCACTTGCCAATTATCGAGAGATTTTTGACACAGAAGAAGATTACTATACCGGTTTCTTCTCGGACAAGGAGATAACGGATATCGATGAGAAATATATCGCAACGGTGATTACCTCAGAAGATCTACTTACTGTGGTGCATCAGTTGGATCATTCCATGGGCGGTTACATGGACTACTTCGCAGTGGCCTGTGACCTGATGGCGGCGCTGCTTATCTACCTTTTAACCAAGATTATTATTGAGAAAAATGCCACCTCCATCTCCATGCTGAAGGTACTTGGCTACCACAACAGTGAGGTCAATAGTCTTTACATTCGTATGACGACAGTGGTGGTAGTGGTATCATCCTTCGTGGGAGTGGCGGTAAGCAATCTTGTGCTGCAGACCATGTGGCGTAATATCATGTATCAGATGAGCGGTTGGTTTGAATATATTATTGGTCCGAAGGATGCTGCGAAGATGATTGTAGGTGTTATTGTTGCTTACATTCTGGTGTCGTTCTTTGATATGCGACGGGTAAAGCGGATTCCACTGACGGAGGCGCTGAAAAACGTGGAATAGAATTGCATTGTAAAGTGAATAAATAGATGGAAGAGTGGGTGCCTGGGGTACCCACTTTTCTTTTTTGCCATGCTATAATATAGTTACGTAGTATGTTTTTTTAAGAGGAAGTTTTTATGAGACCAATTACCATGGAACGCGTGGAAGATACACGCAAACAGATTCTAGATACCATTGAGAGTGCAACCTTAACCCATGAGCAGAAGGTGACGAACCTTGCGAACCTGGCAGATTCTCTGTTGGAAGTATTGGACCTTCCGGAGGGCCTGGATGAGTTATTGAATTCTGAGGGAGATGCCAAGTGCATTTGTGACCTCTTCGAGGGCCATGCACCGATGCGTCCGCGTTATATTGCACCGGATTATGAGAAGTTGTTGAAGGAAGGCTGCGAGTATTTGCGTCTGCCGGCACCGACGGACTTGATGGAAGCGCTGAATACCTTATTGATTTTCTACAAGCATGTACCAAGTATTACCAACTATCCGGTATACCTTGGTCAGTTGGATGAGCTCTTAGAGCCGTTTGTAGATACCGTGGATGAAGCCATGGGCCGCAAGCTGGTGAAGAACTTTTTAATGAATGTAGACCGTACCATTTTGGATTCCTTCTCCCATGCAGATGTGGGCCCGAGAGAGACCAAGATTGGATATTATATCTTCGATGCAGAGAAGGAGTTGCAGGATGCAGTTCCGAATATCTCTATGAAGTATGATGCGGATATTACTCCGGATCACTTCCTGAAGGCTGCGGTAGAGTGTGGCCTTGCCTGTGCGAAGCCAAGCTTTGCTAACCACAAGATGTTTGTGAGCGAGCTGGGTGAGCGTTATGTCATTGCCAGCTGCTATAATGGATTGCCGCTTGGTGGTGGCTCCTATACCTTATGTCGCTTAATCCTTGGTAATATTGCAAAGCGTTCCAAGGATATTGCAGACTTCAAGGAGAACCAGCTTCCATATGTGATGGACATCATGGCTCGTTACATGGATGCCCGTGTGAAGTTCGAAGTAGAAGAGAGCGGATATTTTGACAATACCTTCTTAATTAAGGAAGGATTTATTGAGCGTGAGAAGTTCACGGCCATGTACGGCTTGGTTGGCCTTGCGGATGCAGTAAATATCTTATTGGAGAAGGAAGGCAAGACCGGAAGATTCGGACATGATGAGATTGCTACCCAGCTTGGTGTAGAGATTATGGATATCATCGATGCCTTCAATCAGAATCATGAGGCGCCTTACTGTGAAGTAACCGGTGGTCATTACCTGTTACATGCACAGGTTGGTATTGCTGAGGACCAGGGTATTACTCCGGGTGTTCGTATCCCGATTGGTGAGGAACCGGACGAGCTCATTGATCAGTTAGAGGTGATGTCCCACTTCCATAAGTATTTCCCATCCGGAACCGGCGATATTTTCCCGGTAGATTTGACGGTACATGCCAATCCGGAGTTTGTTATGGATATTATTAAGGGTAGCTTCCAGCGCAACTTGCGTTACTTATCCTTCTACTCCAGCGATAATGATGTCATCCGTGTAACCGGATACTTAATTAAGCGTTCCGAGCTGGAGAAGCTGGATTCCGGTGTGGCTGTGATTCACGATACCACCGCGCTTGGACTTGGAGCTTCCAAGAACGGACATATCTTAGAGCGTAAGGTAAGATAATGAAGGCAACCGTTGTTAAGATTATTCCCTTCAGTTGTGTGGATGGCCCGGGGAATCGAACCGCCATCTTCCTACAGGGATGCAATATTAATTGTAAATACTGTCATAATCCGGAGACCAGAGGTGCGAACAATCCGGAAGCTTGTGAGATGACGGTCGAAGAAGTGATGGAGCGTGTGAAGAAGCAGGTCCCATTCATTCGCGGCATTACCGTATCCGGTGGAGAGTGCATGTTGCATCCGGAGTTTGTGCAGGCCATCTTCGAACAGGCCAAGCCGCTGGGGTTGACTACGCTGATTGATAGCAATGGAACCATTCCATTCGAGAAGTATCCGGAACTGATGGCGGTTACCGATGGCGTCATGCTGGATATCAAAGCTATGAACCGGGAAGACCACATCAAGATTACGGACCACGATAACGATACGGTACTTGCCAATGCCAAGTATCTGGCCGAATGTGGTAAGCTCTATGAAGTGCGTTCCGTTATCGTGCCGGGGCTCTATAATGGCGATAAGAATGCGGATGCATTAATCGAGTTCTTAGAACCGCTGCATCAGCTGAGTGATTTCCGGATCAAGCTCATTACCTATCGTCCCAACGGAGTTCGCGAAGAGTATGCGATTTACAAGCAGCCAAGTAAGGTGTTTATGCAACGCCTGGGTGAGCGGTTCCGCGAGCATGGATTTGAAGTAGTAATTGTATAATCATAGAAGAAGTCCTTTTCGAAGGGCTTCTTTTTTGTGTAGATGATAACTTTTCCTCAAGCGTAGAATATACGGTTGAATATTTTTCACTACGGGGTTGAAAAGCAGTATCTTTTTGCATATAATCGAAGAATATTCGTAAAGGGAGTAGTTGTTATGGAAAAGAAAAGAAACTCTTTTTCCGGATCCGTAGGATTCGTTTTGGCGGCCGCAGGTAGCGCTGTCGGCCTTGGGAATATTTGGAGATTCCCATATCTTGCTGCTAAGGATGGCGGCGGTTTATTCTTAGTTATTTATCTGGTGTTGGCATTGACCTTCGGTTTTACCATGCTGGTAACGGAGGTTGCTATCGGTCGTAAGACCAAGCAGAGTCCGTTGACCGCATATGCCAAGATTCATCCGAAATTCCGTTGGATTGGACTCTTCGCGTGTTTGGTTCCGTTTATGATTATGCCGTACTATTGTGCAATCGGTGGCTGGGTATTGAAGTACGCGGCTGTATTCCTCGCAGGAAATGGCAAAGCGGCTGCAGAAGACGGATTCTTCACCGGATTCATTACCAGCCAGTATGAGCCAATCGTGATGGCAATTTTGTTTACAGCAGCAACGATTTTTGTTGTATATCGTGGTGTAGATAAAGGAATCGAGCGTATCTCCAAGATTCTGATGCCGATTTTGTTCTTGTTGATCTTAGGAATTGCAATTTTTGCATTGACTATTCATAAGGGCGATGTTACCGGTTTGGATGGTTTGAAAGTATTTGTGATCCCAAGCGTAAAAGGCATGAGTGCCGGAGATATCCTAATCGTTGTAATGGATGCCATGGGGCAGTTATTCTATAGTATCAGCGTTGCAATGGGTATTATGGTTGCATACGGTTCCTATCTTCGTGATGAGGATAACCTGATGCGTTCCGTGAACCAGATTGAGCTGTTTGATACAATGGTAGCGTTTTTAGCCGGTGTAATGATTATTCCGGCAGTATTGGTATTCATGGGGCCGGAAGGTATGACCAGTGGACCGGGGCTTATGTTTATTGCATTGCCGAAGGTCTTTGCAGAGATGGGGGTGGTTGGACGTATCATTGGTGTTGCGTTCTTCGTCATGGTGTTATTTGCTGCGCTGACAAGCTCTATTTCCATTTTGGAAGCTGTTGTTTCTTCCTTCATGGATTACTTTAAGATTTCCCGTCGTCGTGCGACCGTAATCGAAGGCGCTATTGCCATAGTTATTGCTGTTGTGGTCTGCTTAGGATATAACAAGTACTACTTCGAGGTGACCTTGCCGAATCATGTAGTAGGTCAGATTCTCGACATTATGGACTATGTTTCCAACAACATCCTGATGCCGGTAGTTGCAATCGGAACCTGCATCTTAATCGGATGGGCTGTAGGACCAAAGACAGTCATCGAAGAAGCAACCAAGACCGGAGAGAAGTTCGGACGTCGCAGACTGTATCATGTGATGATTCGTTACGTGGCACCGGTACTTCTGCTGTTTTTGCTGCTGAAGTCTCTTGGAATTATTAATCTGTAAAATACGACACGACCGGAAATCCGGTCGTGTTTTTTCATCTACAGGTTCCATAGAAAATACTTCTCTTATGAAATGCTTTCTTCTATAATTGGTACTTGAGGGAAAACTCTTTTTAGTTAAGACTACAAGCGAGAGGAGATAAATAATATGACAAAAAGATATGCAGGCATCGCTTTAACCGCAGTAGGATTATTCATGCTGTTTCGCATGGTGCGGGTATCATCCTTTGGATTCTATCGTATCGGAGGCGTGAATACATCCGCCATTATTTTGGTATTGTTGATTCTTTCAGCGATTGCTATCGTTGTGAAACGCAATAAATTCACATGGGCATGCTTAATCGTATCCCTGTGTCTTCTGGTGCTGTCCTTGATTCTTGGCACGCATCTGTATTTTGCCTATGCAACATTAATTGATATTTTACTGGTATTAGTTCCGGTAATTGTTGGCGTAGGATTGATTATTCAAAGCGCTTTTAGTAAGAAATAGTGATATCGGCCGTGTTAAATTACCTGGCATGTTTCGCACGATACTCCGTCGGCGATAGCTCCTTGCAGCGCTTGAATGCTTTGGAGAAGGTATAGGCGTCGGAATACCCAACTAAAAAGGCGATATTTGCAATGCTTTCGTTGCTGTCTTTTAACAGCGCGGAAGCTTTTTTCATACGATAAGTCAGCAAGTAGGACTGTGGCGTATAGCCGGTGGCATGTTTAAAAATGCGGGTTAGATAACTTCGGTTCAGCCCGCAGGCTCCGGCGATTTCATCTACGGTGATGGGCTCGGAGTATTTTTCTTTGTGAGGTAATTGGCGGTGGAGAGTCTGGACTGCGATGTGGTGCTGGGGGCTAAAAGGCTGAATATCGCCGGGCTTTGGCACCCAGGAAGCAGTGCCTGGGGAGGCCGAGGTCGTGGTTTGGGTGCCAAATCCCGGGTGTACGATGCGTTTTGGCACCCGGATGACTGCTGCTTGTTTGGATGGAATGTTGCTCTGGGTGCCAAAAGACTATTATCTATAGCTGTTTAGCACCCGCAGAAGCGTGAGCAAGAGGTGGGACGATGAGTCTTGGGTGCTAAAACGAGCGCTGGAAGGGCATATTGTCACCCAGAGGATGTGTGGGCTCAGTGAGCGTCTCTTTGTGCGGTGTGCTTGGACGCCAGGGTTTGCCATAGAGGAGCATCTTGGCGTCCATATGCTAGAATCCTTCCTTGGGATTGTTGCGCTGTGGACGCCATCTATAAAGGATTCTGGGTCAAGTCCTTTTTTGTGTGTAAATTACCTTTAGGTGTTTTTATCTTTAAGCAGCCAATAGTTTTAGTTGTTCTTCTGCTATTTCTCTAAGCTGCGGAATATACTCAT
>JAEEGI010003552.1_pt1 | contig 37111 bp, 29 predicted proteins | sample 8958751 | NCBI WGS metagenome assembly JAEEGI01 (sample SAMN16246545, study PRJNA631951) | gut metagenome | biome: gut microbiome; feature: rumen; material: KS-attached | host: Bos | place: Iran: Karaj | collected 2018-10 | reverse complement strand
TTGATATTCCCGGATGTTTGCGCCTCCGCGCAGCACGGCATCGTCCGCCTCATACTCATAGATGGCGCGCAGGTCTTCCTTCAGCATCCGCATGACCGGGTTGAACCACTGCATCGCGGACAGGACGTTCATGAAGAGCAGGTCGCGGGCATGCCCCAGGGCTATATGCGCACGCTCGTGTTCTCGGATATGTCTGTTTCCGCTTTCATAGTCCTCCCGCGAGAGAACGATCCATCTCATCCAACTGAAGGGAGCGAGGTCCCGGTCGATAACGACCAGGGACAGGCCATCCTGCTGCGGAAGGATCTCCCCGGAACGGATAATCCGGAATACCTGCATCAGTTCTACGACGATCCTGGCGAGACAAAACGCGACTCCGGCGAAATAGATGAAGGCCAGTAAGGTCAGCAGCCATCCGTCTTGCGGAGCGTTTGCGGCAGTTTCCGCCGCAAACGCCGTCAGATCCTGCGGGTCCTGTGGCAGAACCGACGGTATAGGCTCGGAAGGCATGTCGGGGACGGCCACACCGGCGGGTACCATCACAGTCCGATGGACGGTCAAAACGCAAAATGGCAGGAGGAAAGACACGATTACACTGCCGGTCAGGACGATACGGTTCAACCGGTGGAAGGTCTCATGGCTGAGGAGTACCCGGTAGCAGATGTAGAACACCGCCAGGAGCAGCGCCACCTTGGCTTCGTATATGAAAAAGTTCAACATGAGTAACGTCCTATTTGTCGTTGTGCTCTATCAGGTCGATGATTTCCTTGAGTTCGTCCAGGTCCATCTTCTTGTCCTCCACGAAATGAAGGACAAGGTTGGAGTAAGACTTGCCGTAGTACTTGTCCACGACATCCCCGATGGTGATACCGTGATATTCGCGTTCGCTGATGGCCGGTTTATAAAGGAAGGTATTGGCAATCGGCCGCCGCTGGAGGAATTTCTTCTCCTCCAGGACGCCAACCTGCTTGGAGACGGTGGTATAGCCCGGTTTGGGGTCCTCGAAGGAATCGACCAATTCCCGGATGCACAGTTCGCCCTTCTGCCAGAAGATGTTCATGATTTCCTCTTCCTTGGCCGTAAGTTTCTGTTTCATAGCGCATATCGTTTGTGTCCAAGGGCAAATATAGGGATAATTCTTTAACTACGAAATTTTTTCGTAGATTTTGTTATAAAAAATCGTTGCGCTACGATTTTATTTCGCACGGTGCCCGAGACACAAAAAAAGCACCGGCATTTCTGTCGGTGCTTTCGGGTGGCTCCCCAGCTAGGACTTGAACCTAGGACCCTCTGATTAACAGTCAGATGCTCTAACCAACTGAGCTACTGAGGAATGTTTTCATCCTTGCGGATGCCCTGTTGTTGTTTCGGGATTGCAAAGGTACAACCTTTTTCTGAAACTCCAAACTTTTTTGCGGTTTTTTTCACTATCTTTGCAGGACGAATCTGAAACTGACCGACGATGGATATCGACCTGCTTGCAAAAATGGTGAAGGAAGCCATCCTGGACCATGACTCCGTAACCCTTCCGGGGGTCGGCTGCTTCGTGGCCGAAATGATGCCTTCCACCTTCTCCGACAAGGGTTATACGATCAATCCGCCTTACCGCCGGTTGTATTTTTCTCCCAAGCAGGGAAGCGATACTTTCCTCGTGGACCTGTACGCCCGCGACAATGAGGAAGTGGACGCGGAAATGGCTGCGCGCATCCTGACGGAGTTCCTGGCCGATATGAAGGATGTCCTGAAGGTGAAGAAGACCGTGGTCTTCCCGGGCCTCGGACGTCTCCGCGCCACGCGTGAGAACCATTTCTTCTTCGTGGCCGATGAGGACCTGGACATCTACCCGGAGGGGCTGGGCCTGGAGCCGCTGTCGTTGAAGACGCATGTCGAGACGCCGGAAGAGGTGGCGACCGCCGTCGCCGGGCTGGCGGAACTCATTGCGGAACCGGAACCGGAGTCCGTTCAGGTTGGGAATGACGTAGAGGAAGTCAAGGATGACGGAAGGGAACCTGCCCACGAGCAGGTTCAGGTTCCCGAACCGGTCCATGGGACCGTACCGATGCCCGTGCGGGAGATCTGGTCGCGCAAGTGGGTCAGGGTGGCGCTGATCGTGCTGGGAGGGCTGCTGGCGCTGCTGCTGGTGATCGTCCTGCTGAGCCGCATCGCTCCGGGCCTGATGGATCCGCTGCTGTATTCCAGGGAAGATCTTCGGATTCTCCGTTATTAGTGTACGTATGAGCGAAGTCAGAAGAGAAGGTTACAAGTTTTGCCAGGATATCTGTGTCCCGTGCTACCACACGGACGCTTCGTGCTACCTGAAGCCGGCCGCATTCATGGATATGGCCCAGGAAATCGCCTATTGGGCCGCCCAGGCGCTGGGTTTCGGCTATGACGACCTGCATGTCCACCACACGGCCTGGGTGCTGTCCCGGATGCATTTCCATTTTGCGGACCTGCCCAGGTGGCGGGATGATGTCCGGCTCTATACCTGGCACAAGGGGGCGGACGGCCTGTTCTACCTCCGTGATTTCTATCTGCAGGGAGCCGATGGGAAATGCCTCGTGACCGGCACCAGTTCCTGGGTGGTCATCGACGAGCGGACGCGCCGGCTGGTCCGTCCCGAGGAACTGCAGGACCTGCTGAACCTCGAAGGCGGCGTGGACGACGCAATCGCCGAACGCGCCCCGAAGGTGGCGATGCCCCGCGGGGTCGAGGCCGAGCCCGCCGGCGAGCACAAGGTCGTGTATTCCGACGTGGACATCATCGGCCATACGAACAATGCCCGCTACATGGTGTGGGCGATGGACTGCCTTGACTATGAGACCGTTTCCGGTCGCCGCGTCAAGGATCTCTTCATCAATTTCAACAAAGAGACGACGCCCGGCACCGTTGTCCGGCTGTTCCGGCTGCAGACGGAAGAGGACGGGGCGCCGGTCTTTTATGTGGAAGGACGCGTGGACGGTAAATCCGCCTTCTGCGTCAAGATGGTTTTCTAGGCTATGAAAGAACTGTTTTTCGGTCAGGGTATCGCCCATACGATCCTCCTGCTCGCATTCGTCATCGCAATCGGCATCTATCTGGGACGTTTCAAACTCAAGGGCGTCTCGCTCGGCTCCACCTGGATCCTGTTCGTGGGCATCCTCGTGAGCCATTTCGGATTCCGGGCCGACCCGGAGATCCTCCATTTCGTCAAGGAGTTCGGACTCATCCTGTTCGTCTTCTCCATCGGCCTGCAGGTGGGCCCCGGCTTTTTCCATTCCCTCCGCTCCGGCGGCGTGAAGATGAACCTGCTCGCCATCATGAATGTCCTGCTGGCCGTCGCCGTTACCTGGACCATTTCCGCCGTTGCTGGAGAGGACCTCAAGACCATGGTGGGCGTGATGTCCGGCGCGGTGACCAACACCCCCGGCCTCGGTGCCGCCCAGCAGACGCTGGTCGATGTGGCCGCCTCCAGTGGAATCAACCCGGCGGAGGCCTCCAGGGCCGCTTCCGAACTGGCTTCCGGCTATGCCGTCGCCTATCCGATCGGCGTCATCGGCGTCATCCTGGTCCTGCTTTTCGGCAAGAATCTCTTCAAGATCGACGCGTCCCGGGAACTGGCGGAACTGGAAGCCCACGAAAGCAGCGAGGGACAGGCCCGCCGGATGCATGTGGCCGTCGAGAATCCGGCCATCTTCGGCAAGAAATTGAGCGAGGTCCTGCACGATTTCGGCGGAGATTTCGTCATCTCCCGCATCATGAAAGGAGACGAAATTGTCTTCCCGACCGGTGATACGGTGCTGGACGAAGGGGACAAGGTGCTGGTCGTCACCTCCCAGGACGAGGTGGAAAAGGTCCGTATCCTCTTCGGCCAGGAAGTGCCCATGCATGTGGAAGACTGGACCCGGAAAGACCATCACCTCGTGACGCGCCGCCTGACGGTCACGAAGTCCTCCCTGACCGGCAAGAAACTGAAGGACCTGCATTTCCGCAGTGCCTATGAGGTGAGCGTCACCCGGGTCATCCGCTCCGGCGTCCAACTGGTCGCCCGTCCGGAACTGTACCTTCAGATGGGGGACGCCCTGATCTGCGTCGGCGCCGAGGAGAATATCAAGCGCGTGGCCGAAAAGGTGGGCAACACCAGCGGCGCCCTGGACAAGCCGAACCTCGTGCCCATCTTCCTGGGCATCGTGGTCGGTATCATCTTCGGCTCCCTGCCCATCCGCTTCCCCGGCATCCCGCAGGCCATCAAACTGGGCCTGGCCGGCGGCCCGCTCATCATCGCCATCCTCCTGGGCCATTTCGGCCCGAAATACAAGATCACGACCTATACCACCATGAGCGCCAACCTGATGATCCGCGAGATCGGCATTTCGCTGTTCCTCGCCGCCGTGGGTCTCGGCGCCGGCGAGAATTTCGTCAGTTCCATCGTGAACGGCGGCTACTGGTGGATCCTGTACGGCGCCCTGATCACGCTGATCCCGGTGAGCCTCACCTTCGTCATCGCCCGCGTGTTCGCCCATCTGAACTTCTACCAGATCTGCGGCCTCATTTCGGGTTCCTGCTGCAACCCGCCGGCATTGGCGTTCGCGCAGGGCATGTACGGCAGTGACTATACTTCCGTCAATTACGCGACCGTCTATCCGCTTTCCATGTTCATGCGCGTGCTGGTCGCCCAACTGCTCATCCTCATCTCCTTCGCCTGATGATCGAACTGGTCTATCCCCTGGAACCTGCGCCGGTGTATCCCCGTCCGACGGTGGATTCGCCCGGTCTCCCGGCCGTCTCGTCGGAAGAGATGCTGCCGCTCATCGAGCCGAGCGGCCTGGTCTATGGCCAGGCGACCCGTGCGTGGTGCCACAGCGGCGCCAAGCCGCTCCATCCGGTGGTGCATCTTCACCTGGTGGACCGTCTGGGCCGGGTTTACCTGCAGAAACGGTCGATGGAAAAGGACCTCCTGCCGGGCTACTGGGATACGGCGGTCGGCGGGCACGTCACCTACGGGGAACTGGCGGAGGAGGCCCTGTACCGGGAAGCCGCCGAGGAACTGGGCCTGACGGAGTTCAATCCGGTTTTCCTGCAGACGAATGTCTGGGAGACGGAACGGGACCGGGAATTCGTGTTCGTCTATGCCTTCGTCGGCCATCCCGACCTGGCACCTGAGAACGACGAGGTAACCGAAGGCCGATGGTGGACGCAGGCGGAACTGACCGCCGCCATCGGGAAAAACCTCCTGACTCCGAACTTCGAGGCGGAATATGCCCGGATTCAGGGACTGCTGCTCGCGCTCCTGTAGGATTTACCCCGAAAAATGCCTAACTTTACGAAGTTATGGCAATCGACATCGACAAATTTGTCCACGACCAGTTGTCGGTCTGGCCTTCCGTGGCGGCGAAATACCGCGCCCTGAAGAGCGCCCAGACCCGCCAGATGACCATCGGCGGAATCCTCGTCACCCTCCAGTCCAATCCCGGGCGGATGCCCATCATCGACCACGGCTGTCCGCTGTGCGAGGAAAACTATCTCGAACACCAGCACTTCCTGCCTTTCGAGGGGCGGAAGGGACGCAGATACCGCGTGCTCGTGAACCGTGCGCCCATCTTCCCGAACCACCTCGTGATCACGCGCGACATCCATGTCCCCCAGACCATCTGGCACCGCTATCCCGACATGCTGGACCTCGCCGTGCAGTTCCCGGACTACGTCATCTTCTACAACAGCCCCTACTGCGGCACCACCGTTCCCGGCCATGCCCATTTCCAGGCCTGTCCGAAAGGGTACATGCCCCTGGAACGCATCGCCGGACGCCTGCTGCATAACATCGCCCTGAACGGGGGAGAGGTCCCCGAGAGTCTCGCCGGCAACATCTCTTTCATCGATTCGGTCCGCGACGCCCAACTGTTCCATTACAGGCACTTCACCCGCGGTGTCTTCCTGCTCCGCGCAGAAACCGCCAAGTCCATGGCGAAGATGTTCTACCGCCTCCTGGACTGCTGCGACCTGGCGGAAGGGGAGACCGAGCCCCGGTTCAACGCCCTCACCTTCTTCAGCGAGGGGGAGTACCGTGCCGTCGTGACGTGCCGGTCCGTCCATCGGCCGCATCATTTCTATGCGGAAGGGGAGGAGCATTTCGCCCTGAGCCCCGGCGCGGCGGACATGGCCGGATTCTTCGTCATACCGGAAGTATCCGATTATGAACGGCTCACGCCGGCCATCCTGACCGACATCCTTCAGGAGATATCCCTCTCTGAGAAGCAGGAGGAGCGCCTCCTGTGGCGGCTGGTCCGCACCCAGCCCAAGATCGAGGTGGGCATCCTTTCCGGGCCCGAGATCGCCTTCGAGATCATTTCCGACGGGGCCGGCCCCCAGCGGGTATCCTACCGGGAAGGGAAAATCGACTACAACGGCACCCTCTACGACGAACTCGTCTTCGAGGCACCGACCATCTCCACCCTCTTCGCCGAGCCGTCCTTCATCCTGTACGGGGTCACCATCGGCGTGGACTTCCACTGGCAGCGCCGGCAGGACCAGCAGTTCGCCGGCACCCTCAAGTTCATCGTCGATGAAGGCAAGGTGGTGGCCGTCAACGTCATCGGCGTCGAGGACTACCTCCTCAGCGTCATCTCCTCCGAGATGAAGGCGACTGCCGCTCCGGAGTTCCTGAAGGCCCATGCGGTCATCTCCCGTTCCTGGGTGATGGCGCAGATCGCGCATCGGGAAGCCCGCCGGAAGGCGCCGATGCCCTTTGACTTCGACAATGTCCCGTCCCTGGTGACCTGGCTGGACACTACGCGGAGAACCGAACCCGGCGGGCCCGTCGGCGAGATTCTCAAGTGGTTCGACCACGACGACCACCACCGGTTCGACGTCTGTGCCGACGACCACTGCCAACGGTACCAGGGCCTGACCCTGGCGGTCGGGGAGAAGGTGCGTGCCGCCATCGACGAAACCTGGGGCCTCGTGCTCCGCTATGACGGGGAACTCGTCGATGCCCGTTTCTACAAGTGCTGCGGCGGTCGTACCGAGCAGTTTTCCACGGCCTGGGCCGATGTGGACTATCCCTACCTGCCCGTCCATGACGATCCCTGGTGCGACACCCACGACAAGGAAATCCTGGGCCAGGTGCTGAACGACTACGACCTGGAGACGGAGGATTTCCACGACTGGACCGTCCGGTACCGCCGCGCGGACCTGGCCGCCCTCATCGCCCGCCGCTCCGGCGTGGACATCGGTGACCTCGTGGCCCTCGAACCCCTCGAACGGGGTGGTTCCGGCCGCATCAGGAAACTCCGCGTCGTCGGTTCCAAGGCCACCTTCACCGTCGGCAAGGAACTCATGATCCGGCGCATCCTCTCCGAAAGCCACCTGTACAGTTCCTGGTTCGACGTGGAGATGACGGCCGACGAGGTCGTCCTCCGCGGTCACGGCTGGGGCCACGGCGTGGGCCTGTGCCAGATCGGCGCCGCCGTGATGGCCGCCCACGGCAAGACTTTCGAAGAAATCCTTTCTTTCTATTATCCCGGAACAACTCTCGAACGATGAAAGCGCGCACTCCCTGGCTCTGGGTTCCGACCCTCTACTTCGCGGAAGGCATCCCGTATTTCGTGGTGAACAACATCTCCACGATCATGTTCAAGAAGATGGGCATGTCCAACGCCGACATGGCCCTCTACACCAGCCTCCTGTACCTGCCCTGGCTCATCAAGCCGTTCTGGAGCCCCTTCGTGGACATTCTCCGGACCAAGCGCTGGTGGATTCTGGCGATGGAGATCCTGATCGTCGCGCTCTTTGCCGGCCTGACGGCGACGCTGCCCGCCCAGGAGAGTGGTTCCGTGAGCGCTTTCACGGTGACGCTGGTCCTGTTCTGGATCACCGCCTTCGCTTCAGCCACGCACGACATCGCGGCCGACGGTTTCTACATGCTGGGCCTGGACCAGCACGACCAGTCTTTCTTCGTGGGCATCCGAAGCACTTTCTACCGCCTGTCCAATCTTTTCGTCCAGGGCGCCCTGGTCGTGTTCGCCGGCGTCATCGAACTCCGCAGCGGCAGTATTCCGCATTCATGGCGGATGACCCTGCTGCTCACGGCCGGCATCTGGGCGGCCGTCGCGCTGTACCACCTGTACGCGCTCCCGCGCCCGGCGGCTGACAGCCCCCGGGCGGCCACCCGCGCCGCCGACATCTTCCGTGAATTCGGCCGCACGTTCGCAACCTTCTTCAGCAAGAAACTCGCCTGGCTGGGCATCGCCTTCATGCTGCTGTACCGCCTTCCCGAAGCCTTCGCGCTCAAGATCGTCCCGGCATTCCTGGTGGATTCCGCCGACGTGGGCGGCATGGCTCTCTCCACGGTGAATTACGGCCTCATCAACAATACGGTGGGTGTGATCGGTATCGTCCTGGGAGGCATCCTGGGTGGCGTGGCCGTGTCCCGGCTCGGCTTGAAACGGACCATCTGGCCGATGGCGCTCTCGCTGGCGCTTCCTTGCGTGGTCTATCTGTACATGGCTGTCGCCCAGTCGGTTCCGCTCTGGGTGATCGGTCTCTGCGTTTTCATCGAGCAGTTCGGTTACGGATACGGCTTCACGGCCTATATGCTTTACATGATGTATGTCTCGGAAGGGGAGTTCAAAACCTCGCATTATTCCCTCTGCACGGCGTTCATGGCGGCTTCGATGATGCTGCCGGGCCTGGTGGCCGGCCTTTTGCAGGAAAAGATGGGGTATGCGGTCTATTTCGGCTTCGTGATGCTCTGCTGCCTGGCCACGGTCGCTGCGGTGATTATCGTCCGCCGGACCATCCCCGCTGAATACGGACGCGCTAAAACTACCGACCATGAATAGGATACTCATACTTTTAGCCAGCCTCGCGTTCTCGGCTTGCTCGACGGCGGTCAATGTGGCCCAGGCCCAGGAAGTTTATACCGGCATCGACATGCTGGCGCGCTACGGGTTCGAGGAACTCCGCGGCAAGCGGGTGGGCCTGGTGACGAATCCCTCCGGCGTGGACCGGAACCTGCGTTCCACCATCGACATCCTCTTCGAGGCGCCCGAGGTGAACCTGGTGGCCCTGTACGGCCCTGAGCACGGCGTCCGCGGCGACGCCTATGCCGGCGACCATGTCGCCAGCGGCAAGGATCCCAAGACCGGCCTTCCGGTGTATTCCCTGTACGGTTCCACCCGGAAACCTACGCCCGAGATGCTGAAGGGGGTCGATGTGATGGTGTACGACATCCAGGACGTGGGCACGCGCTCCTACACCTTCATATCCACCCTGGGCCTCGTGATGCGTGCCTGCGCGGAGCAGGACATCGAAGTGATGGTCCTGGACCGTCCCAACCCGCTGGGCGGGCTGAAGGTCGAAGGCTCCGTCGTGGAGCCGGGCTTCTTCTCCTTCGTCAGCGAGTTCCGCATCCCTTATGTCTATGGCCTCACCGTCGGCGAACTGGCCGGACTCATCAACGAGGAAGGGCTCAACTGCGGGGTGGAAGGGAAGGAAGAGCCCCTCAAGTGTCGGCTGACGGTCATCCCGATGCGCGGCTGGGAAAGGTCGATGCTGTACAAGGACACGGGGCTTCCCTGGATCCTCCCGTCGCCGAACATCCCGTCCGAGGCCTCGGCCATCGGTTACCCCTCCGCCGGCATAGCGGGCGAGTTCGGCTACCTGAACATCGGCGTGGGCTACACCATCCCGTTCCAGACCTTCGCCGCCCCCTGGATCGACGCGGACAAACTCAAGGAGCGGCTGGACAGTTACGGCATACCGGGCACCGCCTTCCGTACGATCCACTACAAGCCCATCTCCGGGCAGAACCCCCAGATGCAGCACGGCGTCCAGTTTTTCTATACGGATTACGAGGCCGCGACCATCACCCTGACGCAATTCTATGTGATGCAGGCGATTCAGGAATTGTACCCTGCACGCAATCCCTACAAGGTTTTGAAGAAAACCCGGATGCTGGATATCGTTTGTGGCACGGATTATGTGAGAAGGGAATTCGGAAAGCGATTGAAAGTCGAAGACATCGAGTCCTGGTGGATGAAAGACGCCGACGCTTTCAAGGAACTTTCCCAGCATTATTACTTATATCGATAACTTAAAAAGAAAGAGCCATGAAAAGGATGATCAAAACCTTCGCCGCACTCCTCGTCACCTTCGTGATGATCGCGGCCCCTGAGGCACTTGCCCAGTCCCGCCGTTCCGGCGGATCTTCCGCCGCAACCCGGTCGTCCTCTTCCCAGACTACGACCCGCGGATCTTCTTCGATGAGCCGTTCGTCCGGCTCTGTCTCACCCTCCCGTTCTTCCGGCGCCTCTGCCAGCCGTTCGGCCAGCGTTTCGTCCAGCCGCTCCGGCGGTGCTTCGATGAGCCGTTCCATGGGGGCTTCGTCCAGCCGTTCCGGCGGCGCTTCGATGAGCCGTTCCACGGGGGCTTCTTCCAGCCGCTCCGGCAGCGCTACGATGAGCCGTTCCATGGGGGCTTCCTCCAGCCGTTCCGCCTTCGCGCAGAATGACCGGACCTCCCGCAGCACGGGCACCGCGAGCCGCTCCACCGGCAGCAGCACGACCAGCCGCTCCAGCGGAAGTTCCTCTTCCGCGACGACCAGCCGTTCCACCGGAAGCAGCACCGTCCGCTCCTCCGGCACCGCAAGCCAGAATCCTCAGACGAACCGCAGTACTTCCGGCTCTGCGACGACCAGCCGCAGCACCGGTTCCTCCACCGCCCGGTCCACCGGCACCGCGAGCCAGAATGACCGGACCAGCCGCAGTTCCTCCAGCAGTTCCGCGACGACCAGCCGCAGCACCGGCTCCTCCACCGCCCGCTCCACGGGCAGCGTGGACCAGAACAACCGGACCAGCCGCAGCACCGGTTCCTCCACTACCCGTTCCGCGGGCAGCGTGGACCAGAACACGCGGACCAGCCGCAGCACCGGTTCCTCCACGTCCCGTTCCACGGGCACTGTGGACCAGAACACCCGGACCAGCCGCAGCACTGCCAGCACGACCAGCCGTTCCAGCAACTCCGCGGACCGTACCTCCGGGTCCACGATCCGCTCGAGCAGCAACGTCACCCGCAACGGCCTCGGCTACAACGCGGCGAACGAAGCGAAGGCTTCCGCTTCCGTGAAGAACACCGAGCCCATGCGCGACAACGGCGGCAACTACCGCTACAATGACGACTTCCGCATGGACAACGGCCACAACCTGCACAGAGTACCTCCGCGTGAGCGCGACTTCATGCCGTGGGACCGCCCGGGTTACTTCTGGGACCACCGTCCGCACTACTTCGGATACCGGGTCCACGTGCTTCCTCCGCACTACCGTCGGATCACCCACTGGGGAATCGACTACTACTTCTACGAGGGGATTTACTACCGCCCGTTCGGAGGTGTGTACATCGTCTGCCGTCCGCCTTTCGGCACTCCGCTCGAGAGAGCGATCGACAGGGCCCTGTTCAACCTGGTGAGGTTCTCCTACTACTGCAACACGTACCGGACCTATAACACGGTCTTCGACAATTACAACGTGATTGCCCAGCAGAACCTGATCATCGCGCAGAACAACGCCCGGATCGCCGCCCAGAACGCGAGTTACGCCCTGAACAGCGGCCGCGCCCTCTCCGCCTACGAGTTGGCCAACAAACTCGGCCTCGTGCAGAGTTACGCCTACGCCAATTCCGAGTACTTCTACCAGGACGGTGTGTTCTACAGTGTGAGCGCCTCCGGCAATTACACCACCATCGTCCCGCCGGCCGGAGCCCTGGTGTCTTCCTTGCCGGATGACTACGAGACCATCGTGCTGAACGGCGTCGAATACTACATGGTGGACAACACGGTTTACCGTACCACCCTGTTCGACGGCCAGCCTTACCTCGAGGTCCTGGGTCAGATGTACGGCTCCCTGTACAACCAGTACAGCATCTACCGGTAACCGGTAGCAGACCATGAAAAAGGCGTCACCGCAAGGTGGCGCCTTTCTTCGTCAGGTCCGGGCTGGCCGGATGTCTAGTCCAGGTCGTCGTCCACGTCCGTGACGGCGGCGCCGTTGCCCATCAGGAAGGTCTTCATGAATTCGTTGAGGTCACCGTCCAGGACGCCCTGGGTATCGGCGGTGCTGTAGCCGGTGCGGAGGTCCTTGACGAGTTTGTACGGGTGGAGGACGTAGTTCCGGATCTGGGAGCCCCATTCGATGCGCTTCTTCTGGCCTTCGAGTTCGGCCTGCTTCTCCTGGCGCTTCTTGAGTTCGATGTCGTAGAGGCGGGACTTGAGGATGAGGAGGGCGCGCTGGCGGTTGTCCTGCTGGGAGCGCGTCTCGGTGTTCTCCACCATGATGCCGGAGGGGATGTGGCGGACGCGGACACCCGTTTCCACCTTGTTCACGTTCTGGCCGCCGTGGCCGCCGGAGCGGAAGGTGTCCCATTCCAGGTCACCGGGGTTGATCTCGATGTGGATGGAATCATCGACCAGGGGATAGACGAAGACCGACGAGAAGGTGGTCTGGCGCTTGCCCTGGGCGTTGAACGGAGAGATGCGGACCAGGCGGTGGACGCCGTTCTCGGCCTTGAGGTAGCCGTAGGCGTAGTCGCCCTCGACCTCGATGGTGGCGGACTTGATGCCGGCCTCTTCCCCTTCCAGCAGGGAGGTGACGGTCATCTTGTAGCCGTTGCGTTCGCCCCAGCGGAGATACATGCGCATGAGCATGGCGGACCAGTCGTTGGCCTCCGTGCCGCCGGCGCCGGAGTTGATGGTGAGGACGGCGCCGAGGTTGTCGCCTTCGTTTCCGAGCATGTTCTTGAGTTCCAGGGCCTCGACGGCATCGACAGCCTTGGCGAAGGTGGCGTCGAGTTCGCGGGTCTCATCGGTTTCGACGGTCTCTTCCTCGGAGTCCGAGACGCTGTCCTTGGCAAAGTCGTACAGCACGTCCAGGTCGTCCACCAGGGTGGAGGCCTTCTGGAAATCGGTCACCCAGGCCTTCACGCCGGCGAGTTTCTTCAGGAACCCTTCGGCGGCCTTGGGGTCGTTCCAGAAATCGGGCGCGAGGCTTTCCTGCGTCTTCTGCTCCACGTCTTTCCGCTTGCCGGCGATGTCCAGGCACTTTTCGAGGGTGTCCAGCCGGGCGTGCAGGTCCTTGATCTGTTCGAGGGTCGTCATACGTCTTTCCAAATAAGGATACAAAAATACGAATTATTTCCCGTATATTTGTAAGGTATGGCAACCATCGGCATTTTCGATTCGGGTTCCGGCGGGCTTTCCGTCTATCGGGAGATCGTGAAACTGCTCCCGTACGAGCGGTATGTCTATTACGCCGACAATGCGCACTGTCCCTATGGGGAGAAATCGGCGGAGTATATCCGGGACCGCGCCCGCGCCATCACGGACCTTCTTCTGGGAATGGGTGCCGATATCATCGTCGTCGCCTGCAATACCGCCACGGCCGCGGCCATCACCACCCTCCGGGAGGAGTACCCGGCCGTTCCGTTCGTGGGCATGGAACCGGCCGTGAAGCCCGCTGCGCTGGGGACAAAGACCGGCGTCATCGGCGTCCTGGCCACGGCAGGGACGCTCAAAGGGTCCAAGTATCTGAAGACGAAGGGGCGTTTCGAGGACGATGTCCACATCGTCGAACACGTCGGTGAAGGCTTCGTGGAACTCGTGGAAAAAGGCATCCTGGATGGTCCCGAGGCATATGCGACCGTGAAGGCCTCGCTGCAGCCCCTGCTGGATGCCGGGGCGGACCGCATCGTCCTGGGCTGCACGCACTATCCCTTCCTGAGGCCCGTCATCGAAGCCGTCGCCGGTCCCGGAGTCCAGGTCATCGACCCGGCCCCCGCCGTGGCCCGCCAGACAGTCCGCATGCTGGAGAAGGACTGTATCCCCACGGATGAAGGCCCCTTCAGCATCGACCTGTTCTCATCCGGCGATCCGGAGTCGCTGCAGCGGATTTACAAACTGCTGTAACCATTTTTGCAACAACCCCTAACCCATTGAGAATATGAACAAGTACGTTTGCAACATCTGCGGCTACGTCTATGACCCGGCCGTCGGAGACCCGGACAGCGGCATCGCTCCCGGCACCGCCTTCGAAGACATCCCCGCCGATTGGGTGTGCCCCTACTGCGGAGTAGGCAAGGATGACTTCTCCCCGGTGGAGTGATTTTCGCTCCCGGACGCATAAAACAGAAAAAACTGACCGGAAGGCCAGTTTTTTCGTATCGGGAGACGGGACTTACAGCCCGATCGTCTTGAAGAAATCGTTGCCCTTGTCGTCCACGAGGATGAAGGCAGGGAAGTCTTCGACCTGGATCTTCCAGATGGCTTCCATGCCCAGGTCGGGATATTCGACGCACTCGATGGACTTGATGCCGTCGGAGGAAAGCACGGCCGCCGGGCCGCCGATGGAACCGAGGTAGAAGCCGCCGTACTTCTTGCAGGCGTCGGTGACCTGCTGCGTGCGGTTGCCCTTCGCGATCATGATCATCGAACCGCCGTGGGACTGGAAGAGGTCCACGTACGGGTCCATGCGCTGCGCGGTGGTCGGGCCCATGGAGCCGCAGGGCATGCCGGCCGGCGTCTTGGCGGGGCCGGCGTAGAACACCGGATGGTCCTTGAAGTACTGCGGGAGGTCTTCACCACGGTCCAGACGCTCCTTCAGGCGGGCGTGTGCGATGTCACGCGCGACGATGATGGTGCCGTTCAGGCTCAGGCGGGTGCTCACCGGATACTTGGTGAGTTCCGCAAGGACGTTCCGGATGGGCTGGTCCAGGTTGATCTTCACGCCGCCGCCCTCGCCGGGCTGGCGAAGGGCCTCCGGGATGAGCCGGGTGGGGTTGTCGTCCAGTTTCTCGATCCAGATGCCTTCGCGGTTGATCTTCGCCTTGATGTTGCGGTCCGCCGAGCAACTGACGCCGAGGCCGATGGGGCAGGAGGCGCCGTGGCGGGGGAGGCGGACGATGCGGATGTCATGCGCGAAATACTTGCCCCCGAACTGGGCGCCGAGGCCGATCTTGCAGGCTTCCTGCCAGACTTTCTCCTCGAGTTCCACGTCACGGAAGGCGCGGCCTGTTTCGTCGCCGGTTGTCGGGAGACCGTCATAGTAGTGCGTCGATGCCAGTTTCACGGTGAGGAGGTTCTTCTCCGCCGAGGTGCCGCCGATGACGAAGGCGATGTGGTACGGCGGGCAGGCCGCGGTGCCGAGGGTCTTCATCTTCTCCACGAGGAAGGGGACGAGGGTGTCCGGATTCAGGACGGCCTTGGTCATCTGGTAGAGGTAACTCTTGTTCGCGGAGCCGCCGCCCTTGACCACGCACAGGAACTTGTATTCCATCCCTTCTTCCGCGTCGATGTCGATCTGCGCCGGGAGGTTGCACTTGGTGTTCACTTCCTTGTACATGTCCAGGGGAGCGTTCTGGCTGTAGCGGAGGTTCTCCTCCGTGTAGGTTTTGTAAACGCCCAGCGAAAGGGCCTCCTTGTCATCGAAGCCGGTCCAGACCTGCTGGCCCTTCTCGCCGTGGATGATGGCGGTGCCGGTGTCCTGGCAGAAGGGGAGTTTGCCCTTCGCCGCGACTTCCGCATTGCGCAGGAACATCAGGGCCACGTACTTGTCGTTGTCGGAGGCCTCGGGATCGGAGAGGATCTTCGCGACCTGCTCGTTGTGCGCAGGGCGGAGGAGGAAGTTCACGTCGCGGAACGCGGCGTTCGCGAGCCGGGTGAGCGCCTCGGGCGTCACTTTGAGGATTTCGTGCCCTTCGAACTCGCCCACGGAGACGCCTTCGGAGGTAAGTTTGTAGTATTCAGTGGTGTCCTCGCCCAACTGAAACATCGGAGCGTATTTGAAATTTGAACCCATTGTGATACGGTTGTTTATACTTTAAAAGTTCTGAAGGTAAATTTACGCATTTATTTCCGATTTCCGATGGAATCATTCCAAATAAGCAAAAGAACGACCCCAGGTCCTGCCGGTCATGGACCGATGGGCCTGGGGTCGAAACGGGAGCCGGGTCCGTTTCCGGACTGCGGCGGAAAGATCGGTTAATCCTTGTCAAGTCCAAGGTGGATGGACGTGTTGCCTTCCGCGTCACTGAAGGCGACGGCATCGTCCCAATCCCCGTTGTAGAACTTGGTGAAGAAGGCCACGGAAGCGGTCTTGATGCCGAACGTCTTGCGGCTGATGCCGAGTTCGAAGAAGAACTTGCCATCGTCCGTCGTACCGCGGGTTCCCATCACTTCCGCCACCGTGTCGGTCCACTCGAGATCGTCGCCGCCGATGTACCAGTCGGACCAGGGCTCGTCACCGCAGCAGTTGCCTTCGAGGTACCACTCGCAGCCGAGGCTCTTGGTGGAGTAACCGGTCTGGCTGTTGTCGTCGGAATCGAGACGGAGGTTCCAGATGGCCGAATTGATGTCGAACATATCCTGCTCTTCCAGGACGAACATGAAGTAGACATAGTTCGCATCGTAATCGAACTTGCCGTAACTCACCCCGTCATTTCCATACAGCATGAAGTCAGGATAGGTGACACCCTCCCAGTCGTCGAGCGTGTTGTCGTCCAACTTGACGACGGAGGCCTTGGCCACCAGGATCTTGGTGGAGACAGTCTGCTGTTCACCGTTGTGGGTGCCGGTCATGGAGACCCAGTAACTGCCGGGCTTCTTGAAGGTATAGGTGAAGACGTCACCGCTTCCTTCCGTCTCGCCCACGATGGTCCATTGGACGCCGGTGGCATCGACGGAAGTGAAGGTATAACTCATGCCCTGGCATTCGTAGGTGAATGAAATATCCGGAATCGGTTCCAGGTCCAGGTCTCCGAGCCGGACACAGGCCGTCAGGGAGCAGACCGCGAAAACAAGGGCCGTAAAGAATATTCTGATCGTTTTCATAACAGGAGACTATTTATATGCTTCGTTCTGGGTGCAGGCAGGGTTGTTGAGGATTTCCTGCTGGGGGATCGGGCACACGAGCCGGCCGTAGTCATACTTGGTGACCACGCCAGGGGCGGAGAGGCCGGGCGCCAGGCCCGTGCTCTGGCCGTTGACATAGTTGGTGTGGAAGCCCCAGTAGTTGCGGATGACGTCCTTCTTGTTGCGGACCAGGTCGTAGAAACGGAAGCCCTCGAACGCGAGTTCGATCCGTTTCTGGGTCAGGACCAGGTCAACCAGGTTCGTCTTGATGTCGGCCTTGGTCAGGTGATAGTCGCTCGGCGAGAATCCCTTGGTGGCCGCCACCTCATAATCCATACGGTGGTCGATGATCTCGTTCAGGTCGGCCAGCGCGCCCGCCTCGTTGTTCAGGTGGGCATAGGCCTCGGCCCGGTTGAGATAGACTTCCGCGAGGCGGAGCAGCGGATGCGAGCAAAGCGTTGCAATGCCGTCCTGCCAGGTGTGCTTGGAGCAGGGATACAGGGTCAGGCCATTCTTCAGATAAGGTGCGCACACGAAACTGAAGCGGCAATCCACGTCGATGTACTGCTCTTTCTCGAAGTTCATGTCATCGAGCAGGGGCTTGCTGTAGCCTTCTTCGCCCCAGCAACCGGAAGCACCGTTGTAGATCATGGAGGCGACTGCGGCGCTTCCCTGGTCGTCGGTGGGGATCATCCGGATGCACCAGATGGTTTCATCGCGGTTGTAAGTCTCGGTGAAGTAACTCGGGAACTTCTTGGCCGATTCCAGCGCAAAACTGCCGCTGTTGATCACCTTGGTGGCATACTCGGCGGCCTTCTCCCAGTCCTGCGTGAAAATGTACACGCGGGAGAGCATCGCCTGGGCGGCGCCCAGCGAGCCGAAACCCTTGTTCGATTCCCGTTCGGGGAAGGAACCGTCCTGGAAGTCCTTTTCCGCCTGGAGGAGCAGTTCGATGATGTCGGCGTAACTGTCGGCGACCGTCGCGCGGTCCTTGAGTTCCGAGTCGGAACTGTCCTTGCGGAGGATGATGCCGAGGTCGGTCGAAGCGGTAGCAGGATCGTACTGCTTGGCGTAGTTCTTCAGGAGGGCGTGCATGCAGAACGCCTTGAAGAACTCGGCCTCGCCGCGCAGGTAGACATCCTGTTCGGTCAGTTCCTCTTTCTGCGCGATGGTGGCCAGGGCGACGTTGCAGGAGTAAATGAGTTTATAGTTGAGGGCCCAGAAACTGCGGAAGTTGCCGAGCACAGGAGAGCGCTCGTCGTACCGGAAGATCATGTTCAGGTCATCGGAGGTTTCGTGACCGTAAACCACGTCGTCGGAGGCGAAGTCGGCCAGTTGATAATATTGGCGGCCCCACCAGTAGTTGCTCTCTTCGGTATCGTCCTTCATCGTGGCGTAGCAGCCGTTGAGGATGTCTTCCAGGCCAGAAGGAGATGCGGTCATCTGCTCACCGGTCAGGGAGTCGGCAGGAGCAATGTCAAGATCGCAGGCGGTAAACAGGCAGCAGGGTACTGCCAGGGCAATCAGGATGGAAACTATTTTTTTCATGGTATTCCGGATTTAGAAAGTGAAGTTGACCTGCATGAGATACTGCCGTTTGTTCGGGTAGCGGTCATCGATGCCCTCGATGGTGCCGATGAGGCCCGATCCGGTCATGTCCACTTCGGGGTCACCGCCCCAGACGGTCGTGAAGGTGGCTGCGTTGTCGCAGGAGAACGAGATGGTCAGCCCCTTGTCCTTCATGATCGATTTGGGAAGGGAGTAGGAGAGGGTGATGTTGCGGATCTTGAAATAGTCGCCGCGCACCAGATAACCCGTATGGTAGAGGGTGGCCGGTGCATAGGCGGGCGAGCCGATGGTGGCGATGTCGCCGGGACGGCGCCAGATCTTGTCCTCGTTGGAGGGCAGCAGGGAATTCTCGACCCAGATGGCCAGTTCACTGGCCCGGCTGCGGCCGTAGAGTTGGTTGCCCCAGACGAAGTTGCTGGTGGCGGACAGTTTGAAGTTCTTCCAACTGAAAGCGGTTGACAGACCGCCCTGCCAGGGGATGATCGGAGATCCTGCCTCGATGTAACGGGCCGAAGCATAGTCGAGGGTCTTGTTGCCGTTCGCATCGATGTATGCGTTGCGTCCCGTCTGCGGATCGACGCCGGCATATTCGCGGAGGTACCAGGTAGCCAACTGGCCACCGTCGTGGTAAACCTGCGAGACGCCGGAGTAATTCGACTTGGTGACGGTCACGCCTTCTCCGAAGCCGGTGAGCCAGTTCTTGTTGTAGGCGATTTCAAAGTCCAGGTCCCAGCGGAAGTCGCGCGTCTTGACCGGGGTCGTGAGGAGAGCGGCTTCAAAACCGGTGTTGATCACGGAACCCAGGTTCTGCCACTGCTGCGAGAAACCACCGGACGGCGGGAGGTCGCGATAGACGAGCAGGTCATTGGTCTTGTTGCGATACCAGTTGAGGTCCATGGACAGCCAGTCGCTGATGCCGATCTCGGCGCCGACGTTGAACTGGTCGGTCTGCTCCCATTTCAGGTTGGCGTTCGCCATCTGGGTCGCCGTGGCGGCGGAGTGGTTGTCATACTGCGTGCTGTAGGAGAACGCTTCGAGATACTTGCTGGCGCCGATGTCCTTCATACCCGTCTTACCCCAACTGACCTTCAGTTTGAGGTTGGTGATGGCCGATGAATGGAAGAATTCCTCGTTGCTGACCACCCACGCCGCGGAAACGCTCGGGAACATGGCCGTGCGGTTCTGCTTGTTGAAGGTCGAGGACTGGTCGACACGGAACGAGGCGTTGAGGAAGTACTTGTTGGCAAAGTTATAAGCCATCTGGGAGATGAAGGACTGCATGCCGGTAATCGACTTCGTTCCGGCCACATCCTTGCTGTCGGAAGCGACGCTCAGCACGTACAGGCCGAACGGGAGGCCTTTGCCTTCACCATATACGTTCTGCCACCAGGAACGCTGGGCCTCGTAGCCGGCGAGGGCGTCGAAGGAGTGCTTGCCCCATTCTTTCTGGACTTTGAACATATTGGTGCTGATGCCGCCATAACTGAGCGACTGCTCGCCTTCCACCTGGTCGCCGGGCTGCATGTATTCCACGTCAGCCGTACGATGGTAGTCGAAGGTCGCGGCGCCGGCGCTGGCACGGGTCTGCGAAACGAAGGACAGCCAGGGAGTGATCTGGGCGCTGAGCACGAAGTCGTAGTCGACGCCGAAACTCTTGGAAGTGCGGGAATCCTTGTTCCTGTCGGAGTAACCGATCAGCGGGTTCTTGTCATAGCGGGAGAAGAGGTCGGAACGGCCGGTGAACGGAACGAGGTTCCCTTCGGAGTCATAGGGGCTGTCCCAAACGACGCCCTGGAGCACATAGTACACCAACAGGTCGTCGGGCTGGTCCTGTTTGTCGGCCCAGACATTGAGGTTGTTGGTGATGGTCAGCCACTTGGTCAGGTACATCGTGTTGTTGGAACGCACGTTGAGTTTCTTGTAGCCGGTATACTTCAGGGTACCCTGTTCATCGTAGTAGGAAATACTGTTGTAGAAGGAGTTCTTGGACGTCCTGCCCGCTACCGAGAGGTGATGGCTGTGCAGCAGCGCATTCCGGTAGACCAGGCCGCGCCAGTCCGTGTCGGTGTTCATCACCGACAGGGGAGCGACCGACTGCATGGCGACGTCGTCCACGAGTCCCGTTTCCGGGTCGCGGTAGTATTCCCGGTAGTACTGGTACAGTTGGCGGGAGTTCATCAGGCGCTGGCGGCTGAAGTCGGGCTGGGCCATACCCACGGTCGACTTGAAATTGAACTGCAGTCTGTCGCCCTTGGCTTTCTTGGTGGAGACGACGATGACACCGCCGTTGGCCTGGGCACCGTACATACCGGTGGAACCGGCGTCCTTCAGGACAGTGACGGCCTCCACATCGTTGGGATCGAAGGACCCGCCGATGATACCGTCCACCACGTAGAGCGGCTCCTGCGGAGCATTCAGCGAAGAAGTACCGCGGATGCGGATGGAAGCCGAGGAACCAGGCAGGCCGCTGGAATTGATGACGGAGACACCTGCGACCTTGCCTTGCAGCATCTGGCCGAGGTCGCTGGTCACGACATCCTTGAGTTTCTCTTCATTCACGATCGAGACGGCACTGGTGATTTCCCCTCTGGTCTTGGAGGAATAACCCAGGACGACGACCTCATCCAGCAACTGCTGGTCCTCTTCCATGGAGAGGTTGATCGTACGCTGGTTTCCGACGACAATCTCCTCGGTCTTGAAACCGATGCTGGAGAAGACCAGCACGGCATCGGACCCCTTCACCGAGATGGAATACTTTCCATCCATGTCGGAGACCACACCGTTCAAGGTTCCCTTCTCCATGATGCCGACACCTACAAGTGGTTGATTGTCACCACTTGATTTGATCTCGCCCTGGATGGTGACCTGTGCGAACAGCACCGGCCCGGCAAGCAGGGATAAGATTAGAATAAGTGCTTTTTTCATAAAAGATGTGTTAGAGAATTAGATATGGTTATTCGATTTCAGAAACTTCCAGCAGCAGGAAATCCGTCACCGGGACCGACAGGACCGTTTCGTCCGTGGCGGTGATTTCATCCTGGTAAAGATGGCGGTAATAGTCTTCCACCCGGTATTTCTTCCCCGGCTGCAGCCCCCGCAGTTCCACCTGCGTCACCGGTTTCCCGGTCCGGGCGTAGAAAGCGTAATACAGGTTCCCGTTCCGGGTGAGGACATGCGTCTCGGGATAGTCGAAGCCGATGTCATACAGGCCGGGAACGTATTCGCCATGTACCAAGTCTTTGGTGTAGAAGATGTCCAGGGCGTTTTTCAGCAGGGCTTCCCGTTCAGGGGTGAGGAGATAGCCCTCCTCTCCTTCCTTCAGCCGCGGGTTCTCCTTCGGCCAGGTGAATTTAGTGCCAAGGACCGCGCCGATGCCCAACTGCGTCGGGTAGTCGTTGCCGCCGTCGGAGAGTTCGATATGGTCACCGTAATAGGCGGTCTTGGGAGCCAGGGCGCGAAGGACATAGCCCTTGGTGCGGATCTGCCAACTGCTGGTCGGATCGGACGAGACCGTCTTGTTGACATAGGGGAGGTGATAGACGGAGAAGCAGTCGCCGCAGGGGCAATACTGGACGACGGCGTGCGGATTGATGCTCCGGGCCGTATCGTAGATGAGTTTGAAGAACGCCGGGAGTTCCCGCACGGCTTTCTCGGGATCGTCCGGATGATGGGCCGGGTTGTAGTCCGGCGGTACCGCGTTCATGTGCTGGCCGTCCAACTTGAAGCCCTCGTAGCCATACACGCGCATGAATTTCTCCACGAGCCCCCGGGTCCAGTCCAGGACGTTCCGGTCCACCGGGGAGAGGAACCAACTGTCCCACCAGGTGATGTCCCTGGGGTTCCCTTCCTGGTCCAGGATCAAGGCATCGGGATGCTCCACCAGGAACTTCGAACCCGGATCGGCGGCCAGCGGCGCCCACCACAGGTCGGCTTTCAGCCCGTATTCGTGGATTTTATCCACCATGTATTTCATATCGGCATCCCCGCGGGGGAAACGGTCCCTATTGAGGTCCCAGTCTCCTTCCGCGATCTGATAGCCGTCATCGAGCGTAGCCCACTTGAAGCCCAGTTCCTTGACCTTCGGAAGGGTGCCCACGATCTCGTCGATGGTGAACAGGCGCTCATAGCCCCAGGCGCACCAGGCCGGTTCGAAGGCGTCCGGCTCGCTTTCGGGCATCACGATGCCCACGCATTCAAGCAGGCCTGCATAGCGGCGTAAGGCGCTGAAACAGTCACCCTTGAATGCATGGATGAAAGTGGTATAGGTTTCCAGGGATACGCCATCCTCCAACGCCACGGGTGTGTTGAATTCCTTCGTCATGGAAATCGTGGCCTTGTTCTCTCCCGCCTTCTTCTCCACCGGCAGGCTGACCAGTTGGGGGACCGGCTCCAGATGGCCGATTTCCAGGCCGGCGTCCCGGCGCCAGAGGCAGGTGACGGGAACGCCGCCGCCGTAATCGGAATCGTTCATGCCCATGTAGTTCTTCTGGAAGAATTCCTCCCGGATGGGCAGGATCCAGTCCGCCCGCGCTTCCGTCGACTGCCCCTGGAAGGTCCAGAAATACGGATCCGGTTCCCCGGTGGCTACTTCGAGGCGGTCCATGGTCCATCCCTCTACGGAGACGGGCTTTCCGGTCGCGTTAGTAAAGGACGCGCGTGCGATGATGGTGGAGGGGAAGCGCTCGTACGTGATGAGTGTCAATTCCTCCCGGATCTTTCCATCCCCGAACGCGGCTTCGCCGAGGAAGATCCGGGCGGTCCCCTTGCCGAATGCGTCGTTTACGGACTGCGTTTCCGTGCCGACCAGGGTGAAGGCGGGGACCTGTCCCTCCACCGAAAGTGAACTGAAGGTCGAGGCTTCTGTCATCAGCGGTTGCTTGGCCAGCGGGGTCGAGACGGTCAGACGCATGTCCCCGTCCACCGACACCGCCAGGTCTCCGCTCCGGACGACCCGGTCCGAAGAGCAGCCGGCCGCAAGCAGCAGCGCGGAGCAGACTGTCAGACAGAATACGAACCGATTCATGCTTTTCATGAAGAAGCGGGTTTAGCCTTTATTCGTAATCATAGATCTTCACGCCGCTCACCACCCGGGAAATCGTATGGGAGACGGAGGGATTGTCCGGGGAGAGGTTCCGGGACAGGGAGAAGAAGTAGCCCAGCAACTGGCCCACCAGGACATAGGGGATGTACCTGTAGGCGCCGGCGGCCGGCAGAGACCCGGCGGGGCCGGCATTCAGTTCGAAATCGATCCCTTCCCCTTCGTATCCGCTCGGGACCGTGGAGACGATGACCTGTCCGGCCGGATGGTGCTGCGCACCCACCTGGCGGATCAGGTCCAGTTCATATTGCCGGGTGTACGGTTTGTCCGACAGCAGGTAGATGACCAGCGTATCGTCCTTGATGACCGCCTTCGGCCCATGGCGCAACCCCATGAAGGAGTCGTAGGAGCACATGATGGCCCCATCGGTGAGTTCCTGCAGTTTCAGGTGGCATTCGCAGGCTATGCCCTTCAGGGGACCGGAGCCCAGGAATACCGCCCGGGAGACCTTCCGCTCCGTCAGGGCCTGGAGTTTTTCCAGGGAATCTTCCTGAAGGAAGCATCCGGCAAAACGGATGGCTTCCGAGAGTTTCCTGTCTGCCGCATCCAGCGAATCGGTTTCCTGCACCAGGATGGAGGCCAGGAGCATCGAGGAGAAACTGCTGGTCATAGCCAGGCTTCTGTCGTTGGTTCCGTCCGGGAGGACCAGGACATAGTCCTTCTGCGGATCCGCGCAGCGGGCCAGATAGCCGTTCGGATTGCAGGTGATGACCAGATGGAACGACTCCTTGCAGACTTGGCGCACGATGTTATAGGCGGCAACGCTTTCCGGGCTGTCTCCCGAACGGGCAAAGGAAACAACCAGTTTTTGACCCGGAGTCAGGCAATACTCAGGGCAGGATACGATATCGGTGGTCGGAATGGACCGGGTGTTCCGATAGCCCAAGCGCGTATAGAGGGCGGTCGCAATATCCGCCACGAAGGCCGATGTGCCGGCCCCGGTGAAAATGATGTCCGAATCCGGACCGAACGAAATCTTCCTGAAGAACGCTTCCAGGTCATCCCGCTGCGCTTGGATGGTCTCGAAAGTTTCTCTCCACATCTTGGGCTGATGAAAAATCTCCCGTAAAGTGTGACAGTCTAATAATTCCATTATAACCCGTTTTTTCTTTTAAAAATGAGAAATAGTTTTTCTATTTGCAAGTAAGTTTTGGGAAAAGTCCTTTTTTTATGTAATTTTGCGCATATATTCAGTCTTTTAACGAAAGGTTTGGTTGATTTTCTTTCGTTTCGAAAGGTCTGCTTTTGTTTTTTACGTAATGCCAAAACCGCATGGAGCGACACTATTTTGCCAAAGAGAGGAGAACGCTGATTCTGAATGAACTCAAGAAAAAGGGGAAAGTGAAGGTGACGGAACTGGCCCGGGATTTCAAGGTCACGGAAGTTTCGATCCGAAAGGACCTGGAGGAATTGGAAAACCGGAAACTGCTGATCCGGGTGAAAGGCGGTGCCGTGAGCACTTATTCGAACAGCCAGTATGAAGACCGCTTGATTTCAGAGAAGGCCCTTCTCCATCAGCGGGAAAAGATGAATCTCGGTGCTTTTGCGGCCAGCCTCGTTCAGGACGGGGAGTCCCTGATCATCGACTCCGGCACCACGATGATGCAGGTGGCCCGGTTCCTGGACTCCAATCTCCGGCTGACCATCATCACCAACGCGCTGGATATCGCGATGTCTCTCTACAAGAAGACCAATTTCCAGGTCATCGTCCTGGGCGGGACCATGCGGAAAACGTCCTTTTCCACCGTCGGCCTGCTGTCGGAGGCCAACCTGAAGAATTTCTATACCGATAAACTGTTCCTGGGCGTTGATTCCGTCAGCATCCGGGACGGCATCTCCACCCCGGACATCGAAGAAGCCAGCCTGAACCAGGCGATGCTGGGCTGCGCCCGGGAAGTCATCGCGGTCTTCGACTCCAGCAAAGTCAACCAGCGGAGTTTCGCCCACATCTCCATGCTGGACAAGGTGGACACCGTGGTTACGGACAACCACCTTCCTGACGAATTAAGGGATTATATCCAGTTGAAAGGGATCAAGTTGCACGTCGTCAGTATGGATGAGGCATAAAAAAGGCGGGGAATCCAAACTCCCCGCCTTTTTTATGCCCGCCCGCTATTCAGCCAGCGCGAACTTCAGGCCGTCCAGTCTGTTCCACTCTCCCCGGGTGAAATCCGGCATCACGACCGGCATGGAACCGTGGTTGATGGACACCTCGGTGAGTTCCACGAGGGAACTCCACTCGGCGGCGTCATACACGTCCTGGTCCAGCGGAAGTCCGTTGTGCAGGCAGTAGATGAGCCGGTAGTCCATGATGAAGTCCATGCCTCCGTGGCCGCCCACCGAGCGGGCCTTCTCGGCGAGTCCCTTGGAGATCGGGTGTTCGTAGGCCGCCATGATGGCGTCGCGGTCGGCGTCGCTCATGTATTCCTCGGCATCCAGGTCATCGACGGCCGTGAACTTGATGTTCTCCGTGCCCAGGGCGAGGCCTTCGTTGGGATACTTGTTGGCGAAGCCCTTGGTGCCCGTCACCTGGTACATGCGGTTGTACGGACGCGGGGTCACCACGTTGTGCTCGACCAGGATGGTCTTGCCTTTGCGGGTGCGGATGAAGGTCATGGTATTGTCGCCGTTGGCGTACTTCTCCACGACACCCTTGCCGTAGCGCTTGTCGGCGATGGCCTGGCCGTTGAAGGCGTCCGTGTCCATGGACACGAGGACATCCATCTTGTCCCCGCGGTGGATGTCCAGGTCCTCGCAGATGGGGCCGATCCCGTGCGTGGGATAGACGTCACCATGGTGCTCCCGGTTGTAGAGCATGCGCCAGTCACCCTGGTACTCGTCCCAGTAGGGATCGAGGTTGTGGCAGTAAGCGCCTTCCACGTGCACGACCTCGCCGAAGACACCTTGCTGGATCATGTTCAGGCAGGTGAGTTCGAAGAAATCATAGCAGCAGTTCTCCAGCATCATGCAGTGCTTGCGGGTGCGCTCGGACGTGTTCACCAACGCCCAGCACTCCTCGATGCTCGTCGCGGCCGGAACCTCGATGGCGACATGCTTGCCGTGCTCCATCGCATAGACGGCGATGGGCGTGTGCAGTTGCCACGGCACGGCGAGATAGACCAGGTCGATGTCATCGCGCTGGCAAAGTTCCTTGTAGCCTTCCTCTCCGGAATACTCCGCCGCACGGGCTTTGCCGTGCCGGTCCAGGATCTTCTGGGCGTCCTCCACGCGTTCGGGATACAGGTCGCAGAGGGCGACGATGGTGGCGTCCTCCAGATAGCAGAAGCGCTGGACGGCGCCCGGGCCGCGCATGCCCAGGCCGACGAAACCCACACGCACGTTCTCGATGGGGTCGCAGGCGAAATTCAGCATGGACTGCTGGTCGGCCGGACGGGCCGGCGTGTTATAGACAATCTGGTTGTCTTTGATGATGTAACCGTACTCGTCCTGGACCGCCTTCTTGGAGCAGGAGAGGGCCAGAAGGGCCGCCATGGCGGCAAAGATAACCTTTCTCATAGTATGGATAATTAATGATTGTTCACTCGGTTCACAGTGCCAGAGCCCGGCCGAAACGATCCCGGCAGATCCGGCGTACGGCTTCCAGGGAAGTGAAGGCTCCGGTGCCGCCGGCAGCCGTGGTGTTCACGGCGCCGGTGAGATTGCCCGTCACCTGGCATTCCTCCGGGGACATCCCCTTCACGAAAGCGCTGACGAAACCGGAATTGAAACTGTCCCCGGCGCCGATGGCGTCCACGACGTCCGCGTTGAGGAAGGCGTCCAACTGTTTCCGGGAGCCGTCTTTCCGGACCAGGAGGGATCCCTTGGACCCGCACTTGACCACCATCACGCCGCCCAGGTAGGGGAGGACGGCGGCGATGGCGTCCTGCAGGTCCCCGGCACCGGTCAGGGCCTGGAGTTCCTTCTCGTTCGGCAGGAACACCGTCACCTTGGGCAGGACGGTCTTGTAATCCAGATTCCACGTTTCAAGCGGGTCCCACTGCGTGTCCAGCGAAACGGTGGCTCCGTTCCCGGCCGCGGCATCCAGGATCCTGTGGATATCCCGGAGCAGTCCGCTCTGCATGAACAGCGACGACAGATGGATGTGCCTGGCCTGGGCGAAGACGGCCGGGTCGATGTCGTCGAACCCCATCACGTCCATCGCGCCCTGGTACGTAAGATTAGCGCGGTCTTCCCCGTAATTCATGCAGATGGTCGCGCCGGTGGGCGTGCTGCCGTGAATCAGGTAAGCGGTATCCACGCCCTTGGCCTGGAGGGAGGTATTCACCAGTTCGCCGAAAGCGTCCTGTCCGACCATGCCCACGAAACAGACCTTGCTGCCGAGGGCTGCCGCATTGGCGGCGAAAATGGCGGTGGAACTGCCCAGCGTCACGATCATGTCCTTGCAGAACTTTTCCTTTCCGATTTCCGGCTCCGATTCGATGCCGTTCAGGATGATGTCCACATTGAGTTCGCCGATGGCTGCGATGTCATACTGTTTCATATCAAGGTGTTTTGTCTTGCGAATATCTGCAAAACATTTCGTTTTTCGCTTCCTGCAGGCGGATTGTTCGCAAAAAAAACGTTTTGATTGGTTTCATTTAAGATAAAACGTATCTTTGCACAAATCTAAACCGAAATGAATATCTACGATTCAGCCCAGGGGAGGCGTTCCGCCATTCTCCAGCAAGTGCGCAAGGAGTCTTCCGTCAACGTGTCCGAACTCAGCAAACGGTTCGGGGTTTCGGAGGTGACCATCCGGAAAGACCTCAAAATCCTGAAGGAGCGGAAACTCCTCGTCCGGGTCCATGGCGGGGCCATCATGAATACCAACGTCGTGTCCGACGAATCCGAAGAACGGAACATCCATTTCAAGATGCTGGTGAACTCCCGTGAGAAAGAGGCCATCGGCCGTGCGGCCGCAGCCCATATCAAGGAAGGCGACACCATTCTCCTGGATGCCGGGACGACGACGCTGCAGGTGGCGAAGAACCTGGACCGTTTCCAGGACCTGACCATCATCACGAACTCTGCGAACATCATGATGGAAGCGCTGAAATACAAGCGCTTCAAGGTGATTCTCCTGGGCGGTGCCGTCCGGGAGCCCAACTATGCCACGGTCGGGCCTCTGACCGAGTCCAACCTGAAACTTTTCTACTGTGACAAACTGTTCCTGGGCGTGGATTCCTTCAGTGTGGAGGACGGCCTTTCCACACCCAGCGTGGAAGAAGCCAGCACCAATCAGGTCATGATTTCCCGCGCCCGCGAGGTCATCGCCATCTTCGATTCTTCCAAGGTGAACAAAAGGGCTTTTGCCTTCATCACCTCCATCGACCAGATTGACACCATTATTACGGACAGCCACCTCTCGTCCAGCGTACGGGGGCAACTCAAATCCTCGAAAGTGAATGTGGAGATCATTCCGGTATGACGGATGGCGGAATGAATCGTAACCCTTTGAAACGTTTTTTAAATTTAGTTAAATAATTGTCAATAAGCAATTTATAAGGAATATTCGCCTTTCAGGCATGTCCTGCGGGAAAAAACGAAGCGGAAATCGAAAGGTTTTGTGCTTCGTTTTGTCTATTTTTGCAAAAGTACCGTTTCATTTATTTGAATTATGGCCAAGACAGAAAATCTACTCCATCGGCTGGATGAACTCCAGCGCGAAAGCGGCATACCACGCACCATTTTCGCCGCCTGCCCCAACTCCCCGTCCGTCATCCGCGCCTCCCTGCGTGCGGCCAAGCGCAACAACGCACCGATCTACTTCGCTGCGACGCTCAACCAGGTCGACTGTGACGGCGGCTATACCGGGATGACCCAGGAGCAGTTTACGCGGCTGGTCCGTTTCGAGACCGCCCGGGTGAACTTCACCGGCCCCGTCATCATCGCCATCGACCATGGCGGCCCCTGGCTCAAGGATAAGCAGCGCACGGAGAAATGGTCGGTCAAGGACGCCATGGACGGCGTCAAGAAGTCTTTCGAGGCGGCAGTCCTCGCCGGCTACGACCTCATCCACGTGGATCCCACCGTGGACATCAACGTCCCCAAGGGGGAGATCATCGACATCCACCTGGTCGCCGCCCGCACCGTGGAACTGATCGCCCATGTGGAGAACTTCCGCAAGCAGCGGGGCCTTCCCCCCATTTCCTATGAAGTGGGCACCGAGGAAGTCCACGGCGGCCTCGCGGATGAAACTACTTTCGACACTTTCATCAAGGATTTGAAAAAAGGGTTGGTAAACGTTGGTTTGGATGATGTCTGGCCCTGCTTCATCGTCGGGAAAGTGGGCACCGACCTGGACACGACGGTGTTCGACGGAGAAGTGGCACGGCGCCTCACATCGAAGGTACGTCCTCTGGGTAGCTACATCAAAGGTCATTATACCGATGATGTGGCTAACCCCGAGGAGTATCCCCTCTGCGGCATGGGCGCCGCCAACGTCGGCCCTGAATTCACGATGGGCGAATACCGTGCTCTCTGCGAACTGGAGCAGTTGGAGAAGGAATACGAGGCGAAAGGCCGCATCGCCGTTCCCTCCAGGATGCGCGAAACCCTCCTCGAAGCCGTCCACGAGTCCCACCGCTGGGAAAAATGGCTCCATGAGGACGAAAAGGGCAAGGACCTCCATGAACTGACCCCGGAGCGCCAGGATTGGATTGTCGCCACCTGCTGCCGCTACATCTGGCAGGAGCCCCGTCCCCTCGCTGCGCGCGGTTTCCTGTATGACAATCTGAACCGCCTCGGCGTCGATGCGGAAGAAGTGGTCCTGGGCCGGATCGAGCGCGACATGGACAAGTATTTCCGGGCGTTCAACCTGATTGGCGTGAACGATTTGCTGTAAACCCCATGAAAAGAATCGCTGTCTTCGGCCTTGCCGCCATCGTGCTGGCCGTCTCCTGCAAGCGCAGGGAGGAAGGTAAAACACTGCAGTATTATGCCACACCCAACCCGTACGAGATTGTCGATGTGGCCATGCCACCGGTGGACAACGAGGTGCGCAATGTCATCCTCATGATCGGTGACGGCATGGGCTTGGAGCAGGTCAGTTGCGCCTGGGTCCTGAACCACGGCAAACTGAACCTGGACCGGTTCCCCTCCATCGGCCTTTCCCGCACGTGGTGTACGAACGAACTGATTACGGATTCCGGCGCGGGCGGAACCGCCCTCGCGGCCGGCCAGAAGACCGCCTACAGCCATGTGGGTACGGCGGCTGACTCCACGGACCTCGCATCCATGCTGGTCAAGGCGCAAGAACTGGGCAAGAAGACCGGCGTGGTCGTTACCTGCCACTTCGCCGACGCCACCCCCTGCGATTTCTGCTGTCACAACGAGTATCGGTACAACCAGGATGACCTGATTGCGGATTACGTCACCTGCGGGGTGGACTATCTCTCCGGCGGCGGTCTGGATTGGTTTACCGTCAATCGGAAGGATAACCGGGACATTACCCGGGAAATGGCGGCTGCGGGCTATACCGTCGCCCTGACCGAAGAGGATCTGATGGCGGCGGACCTGCCGGTCATCGGTATCCTCGCACCGGACAACCTTCCTGTCGCGATGGAACGCGGTGACCTGTACCGGCGCACCGTGACCCGTGGGCTGGACATTCTCTCCCGTGAAAGCGGAGACCGGGGGTTCGTGATGATGCTGGAAGGATCCTGCATCGATGACTGGCTGCACGGGAACGATATCGAAAAGGCGATGGAGGAACTCCTGGACTTTGACCGCACGATCGGCGACGTACTGACTTGGGCGGCCGCCGACGGTCACACCCTCGTGGTCGTTACCGCCGACCATAACACCGGATGCCTGACCCTGCAGGACGGAAACCTGGAGGAAGGCCGTATCGGCGTCGCCTTCGGCAGCGAGAGCCACAACGGCATCGCTGTCCCCGTCTATGCCTGGGGCCCGGGCTCCGACGCCTTCACCGGCATCCGGGAAAACGACGAATGGGGCCGGTTGATCGCAAGTTTTGTCAAGTAGGATATGGCACAGAAGAAAAACACGTGGCTGCTGTATGCCCTGGTGACGATGATTACTTGGGGCATCTGGGGCGCCTTCAGCGACCAGACCACCCTTCCCAAGAATCTGGTTTACGTCGTGTGGGCCCTGAGCATGGTCCCCTGCGCCCTGGCGGCGCTCGTCAACATCCGGTTCAAACTGGACATGCGCGCCAAGCCCGCGCTGCTGAGCATGGCCGTGGGCCTGCTCGGCGCCGGCGGTCAGTTGGTGCTGTTCCTGGCCCTGGACTACGCCCCGGCGTACCTGGTGATGCCGATGATCTCCGTAGCGCCCATCGTGACCGTCCTCCTCTCCACGGTTTTCCTGAAGGAACGGGTGAGCAAACTGGGCATCCTGGGCATCGTCCTGGCCTTTGTCGCCCTGGTTTGTTTCGCACTTCCGGACAACACCGACGGGGCGGTCAAGAGTTGGGTGTGGATCCTGTATGCCTCGGTGGTGTTCATCTCGTGGGGTATCCAGGCTTTCGTGATGAAACTGGCCAACAACTCCACGCCTGACGCCGAGAGCGTTTTCGTGTACATGGCCGCTGCGGCCGTGTTGCTCATCCCCGTGGCCCTCTTCATGGGCGACGACTCCTGCATGACCGACCAGGGCTGGGGAGAACTGACCAAGGTGTTCTTCGTGCAGATTCTGAATTCCATCGGCGCCTTCACGCTCGTGTATGCGAACCGCTATGGCAAGGCCATGATCGTGGCCCCGCTGGCCGACGCCTGCGCACCGGTCATCATGTGCGTCATTTCCCTCATCCTGTACGCCGCCGTTCCCACGCTGCCGCAGATTATCGGCATCGTGGCCGCCATCAGTTGCGTCTTCATCTTCAGCCGGGAGTAAGTGATGAGAAGCCCCCTTCTTCTCTTCGCCCTGTTCCTGGTTTCCTGCACCTGCGGGAACAGACCGGAGGCGGACGATCCCGCCGCGGCGGAGTACGGCAAGCGCATCCCTCTGCAGTCAACCGTCACCCAGGTGCAACCGATGACGGGCCTGGTGCTGTGGAGCGACAGCAAGTCCAGGGCGGACTACATCCAACTGGAGTATGCCTACATGCTCTACAATCAAGTGTGCACCAGGCAGGACGAATTCAACTGGGATGCCATGGACCGGCTGCTGGCCGATGTGGCATCGCGGGGGCATCAGGCGGTGGTCCGTTTCCGGTATACGTATCCGGGGTATGCCTCCGCCGTCCCGGATTACATCAAGGCGCTTCCCGGCTATGAAGCCAGGTGGGCCCAGGCCGACGGCCGCTCCCAGCCGGACACCGAGTATCCCGACTGGCGCTGCGAAGAACTGCAGCGTTTCCACCGGGAATTCCATCGCCGTTTTGCGGAAAGATATGACAGAGACCCCCGTCTGGCTTTCGTGGAGACCGGTTTCGGCCACTGGGCCGAATACCATGTCTATGACGGCCTTTATATAGAAGGACAGACTTTCCCTTCCACAGCGTTCCAGAAAGCGTTTCTGCCTCTGATGGATGAGTGGTTCCAGGATACGCCGTGGCTGATTTCCATCGATGCTGCCGACGGTTCGTACGGGTCTCCATTCCCGGGCACCCGGTCCCTCCTGGATTTGAGATTCGGCAACTTCGACGATTCTTTCATGTGCGAGGACTGGGACGGCTACAACTGGGAATGCTGGTCGTTCTTCGGGAATGAGCGCTACCGGAAAGGACCTGCCGGGGGAGAATTCAGTTACTATTCTTCCTACGACCAGAAACACTGCCTGGATGCCAAGGGAATGTATGGCAGGACGTTTGAGGGATTGGCCGCCAAGGTCCACATGTCCTTCATCATCGCAGCCGACCAGCCGGGCAAGCAAAGCGACGCGCGGCTCAAGGAGGCCTCCATGGCCATGGGGTACCGCTTCGAGGTCCGTGACTTCCGGATCAAGGAAGGGGAAAGCGCCGCCGTACTCATCGCCAATACGGGCGTCGCCCCCATCTACCGGGATGCCTTCGTCCAAGTGGCAGGCGTCAGGGGAGACCTCAATCTCCGCACGTTGATGCCCGGCGATGAGGCGTGGGTCCGGATTCCCTGCAAGGCGGCACCGTCCGACCGTCCCTCCATCGCCTGTGACCATCTTGTTCCGGGGCAGGCCATCCAATACCAGGCCGATGTCCGATAGGTGTTTCTAAAGGCGGTTCTGCCTCTCAATCAGGCACTTTGAAAGTTTCCGTTCTCCCTTTTTCCCGGTGAACCGAAACTTTTTTTGTAAAAATTAGTACTTTGTATTGCAAAGTATCAAAAAAAGTTTATATCTTTGCAGTAACAAATATATTGTGTAATATGAAACGAGTGACAAATGCCTGTGTCGGAGGGCGCAACTTCACCCTCAACGACGATGCCTACAACCGCCTGGATGCCTACCTGCGGAACTTCAAGGCCAAGTTGACCGTTCCCGAATCCCAGAAGGCGGAGGTGATGGACGATATCGAAAGCCGGATTTCCGACCTGTTCTTCCAGGAAGTGGGGGAGACCTCCCGCGTGGTCACCCTCGAGATGGTGGAAAAGGTGGTGTCCACCCTCGGCATGCCCGACGGCTCGCCTGAGACGGGCTACACCTATTCCCAGGCCTTCTCCGAGGATAAGCCCCCCCGGAAACTGTACCGTGACATGGAGAACAAGGGCGTGGCCGGTGTGTGCTCCGGCCTGGCCTGGTACTTCAACATCGACGTGACCATCATCCGGATCATCATGCTGGTGGCTCTCCTCGCAGGCACCTCCGGATTCTGGATCTATCTGGTCCTGTGGATCGCCATCCCCAAGGCCCTGACTCCCGCGCAGCAGTGCGAGATGCGGGGCATCCCTGCCACCGCGGAGAACATGGCGCGTTTCACGAACTACGCGCAGGACACTTATAACCGATAGCCTTATGGAGAGCACGACCGACAATGTCCGTTCCCAGATGCGGAAGGGCGTGCTGGAATACTGCATCCTGTGTATTCTCAGCAAGCAGGAAGCCTACGCTTCCAGCATCATCGACTCCCTCAAGGCCGCGAACATGATCGTGGTGGAGGGAACCCTGTACCCCCTGCTTATCCGGCAGAAGAACCAGGGCCTGCTGACCTACCGTTGGGAGGAGTCCACGCAGGGCCCTCCCCGGAAGTACTATGGGATTACCGAGAAAGGCCGCACCCAACTCGCTGAGATGGATGCCGCGTGGCAGGAAATGGTGGATAGTATAGAAACGCTCAAGAAATGACTGAAATCGAGAAAGTGAGCATCGGAGGCTATGCCTTCACGCTCGAGAAAGCCGCCGCCGAGGAGGTGGGACAGTATCTGAAGAACCTGGAGGCCCATTACCTGGGCAAGCCGGGCGGCAAAGAGATCATGGAAGGCATCGAGGAACGGATGGCCGAACTCCTGCTGGAACGCTGCGGACGGAACGGCGTCGCCACGTTGACCGACATCCAGGGCATCATCGGCATCCTCGGCCGTCCCGAGCGGATCGAGGCCGACGACCCGGATCCGGCGGAAGCCCAGGCCCGGCCTCCCAAGAAACTCTACCGCGACCTGGAGAACAAGAAGATCGCCGGTGTCTGCGCCGGTCTGGGGAACTATTTCAATTTCGACGTGGTGGCCATGCGGATCATCTTCTGTGTCATCACCCTGGCGCTGTTCTTCACCGGGGCGGATGACGGGGTCTGGTCGCTGTCCGGATTTATCGCCTACGCCGTCCTCTGGCTGGCGATGCCGGCGGCCCGCACGGCACAGGAGCGCTGGGCGATGAAGGGTGACGCGGGCACGCTGGACGACATCCAGCGGAACATCCGCAGCGGCGTTGAGGAAATGGGCGACGCGGCCCGGCGGGGGATGCGCGAGGTGACCGACACGGTCCGTGGGCATGGCAACGAACTGGGGAAGATCATCCTCCTGGTCCTCGGCATCATCCTCCTGCTCGGCGGCGTGTCCGGTCTGGCCTCGGTGTCTGTCATCGGCCTGAAGGGACCGACGCTGTTCAGCGCCCCCCTCGACCGTTTCCTGGACGACATGTCCGTGCACGTGCCGATCTTCTATGACATGGTCAACACGCCCTGGATCCTGATTCTCGTCATCCTGGCTGTCGTCCTGCCTCTGATCTGGCTCATCTACGGAGGTGTTTTGCTGATCTTCGGCTTCAAGCCGCCGAAATGGCGTCCCGGCCTGGTCATCTTCGTCCTCTGGCTCGTCATCCTGGTGGTCGTGGGTGTCCTGTTCGCGATGGGGGTCGTATCGACGGAATACCTGCACGTCTGATTGGAAGTGTCCGTGTTTTTCCGTACTTTTACGGAACCAACACGGACACTATGCTGATGACTTATCTCGCCGCACTCGTCGCTGCGGCAACCATCCAGATCCATCATTACCAGGTTCCCGTCATCCAGGACAAGGACGTCCCGGTGGCGACGGTGACGGTCCCGGAAGGGGCGGAACCTGTTTTCAAAGTCTCTCTCCGCAGATTGCGCCGCAAGGCTCTCCGCTCCTGGGAAGTCCGGGACGGGGTCTTGTATGTGAACCTGGATGCGGCCCGCGTGAAAGATATCCGTAAGCCTTTCTCCTTGAAAATCAAGGCGAAAGGCTTTTCCGTCCAGGAAGACGGCGCCCGGAAGCACCGGCTCGCCCGCAAGGTGCGCACCGCCGGTGACGACGGCGTGGCCGCCTACCGGATCCCTGGCCTGGTGACGACGAAAAGAGGGACGCTCGTGGGCGTATATGATATCCGGCATGAGAATTCCCGCGACCTGCAGGGCCATGTCGATGTGGGCGTGAGCCGCTCCACGGACGGGGGCAGCACCTGGGGGCCGATGATTGTCGCGATGGACATGGGGGAGTGGGGCGGCCTGCCACAGAATGTCAATGGGGTGGGCGATCCCTGCATCCTGCTGGATGAAGTGACGGGAGACTTGCTCGTGTTTGCGGCCTGGACGCACGGCGGCGAAGCCGGCAAGGCGGCCTGGTGGACGGCCGGCAGCGGTTTCGAGCCCGCTACCACGCCCCAACTGATGATGGTCCGCTCCACGGACGACGGCCTCACCTGGTCCGAACCCGTGAATCTGACGCGGCAGGTCAAGCAGGAAGCCTGGAATTTCACCTTCCAGGGGCCCGGCCGCGGCATCACGATGGACGACGGCACCCTCGTCGTCCCGTTCCAGCACCAGGAACCGGAGCCGGAGCGCACCCCGGCCGCCGGCATCATGTACTCCACGGACCGCGGCCTCACCTGGCACGTCCACGAATATGCCAAGATCAACACCACGGAGTCCCAGGTGGCCGAAATCGCGCCCGGCGAACTGATGCTCAACATGCGGGACAACCGCAAGACCGGCCGCGCGGTGTATGTGACGAAGGATATGGGCCGTACCTGGACCCCGCACGAGTCCGACGGCCAGCTCGTGGAGCCCGTCTGCATGGCCAGCCTCCTGAAGGTCCGCGCCTCCGAGAACGCCCTGAAGCAGGACATTTTCCTGTTCTCCAATCCGGCGGACGCGGACGACCGCAAGAACATCACCGTCCAGTTGAGCCTGGACGGCGGAAAGACCTGGACGCGGAAATGCCTCCTGGACGAAGGCGAGG
>JAEEGI010003548.1_pt1 | contig 37128 bp, 36 predicted proteins | sample 8958751 | NCBI WGS metagenome assembly JAEEGI01 (sample SAMN16246545, study PRJNA631951) | gut metagenome | biome: gut microbiome; feature: rumen; material: KS-attached | host: Bos | place: Iran: Karaj | collected 2018-10 | reverse complement strand
CCGACCGCCGCCACGTTCACGTTGGACATGATCGTGACCCAGCAGTCGCCGCTTTCGGCGCGTCCCATGACCCAGCTCAAAAGATCTCCCGCATATCCGCCGGTGATCTCGCGATCCTCCTCGGACAGCAGCAGGGGTTCATATCCGGTTTTTTCGATCAGCTCGCGTACTGTCATAGCTCTCTCACTTTCCGTCGTCGCGTTCGAGTTCTTTCAGGATCTCACGCATACGGATCACGCAGTCGTCAAGACGGGATTCGCCTCTGACCACGTCCTCCGCGTGTGCGCGGCAGGTCGGAGCGCCGCAGGAACCGCAGTCCATGCCGGGCAGAAGCTTTGTGATGCGCTCGATCTCCGCCATCATGCGGAACGACTGCATCATGTCTGCGCCGAGGATCTCCGCCGAGCTGTACTCGCCCGGTTCGACCGTCATGACTTCGCTCGGGATCGGATCGTTTTCGCCGAGGATCACATGGTTCTGTGCGACCGGCATATACCGCTGCAGCGCACGGATGCGTACACGCGCGATATAGGGGTTCTCGACCGCCATCACACCGCCGACGCAGCCGCCGGGGCACGCGTTCATCTCGACGAATTTCAGGTCCGGGAAGTGCCCCATCTCGATATCGTCGAGCACGCGGATGATGTTCTCGATGCCGTCCGCCGCCAGATAGTGGTCGTTCATCAGAGCGCTTGCTTCGCCGCCGGACGACGACCAGCTCATGCCGATCATGCCGGATTCGGACGTCACTTCCGGGATCTTGGACCGATCCATCTTGGAAAGGACGCGGAAGTAGATATCGCTCATCGAGACCACATAGTCCACATAGCATTCCTTGTCCGCCGGCGTGTTCTTGACCCAGCTGACCTTTGCGGGACACGGGGAAATGAACACGGTACGGACGTCCTCGGGTGAAAGCTCCGGATGATCCTTCAGCGCGCGCTCCTTGGCGAGCTTGCCTGCAAGCTCGATCGGCGGGCAGATCGGGACCATCTTGCTTCTCAAAGACGGGAATCGGAGCGAAATGAGCCGGACCACGACCGGACACGCCGTGCTGATGAACGGCGCGTGCGACATGCCCATGCGGTGCATGTAGGTGCGGGTATAGTCGGTGACCATCTCCGCCGCCTTTGCGACCTCGAACACGTCGTTGAAGCCGAGGTTTTTGAGTCCCTGCAGCAGATAATCGGTATCGTCGAGATTGGCAAACTGACCGAACAGCGACGGCGCGGGAAGTGCGATCAGATACTTGGAATGATCGATCGAATCCCATTCGTCGAAGTTTGCCTTTTTTGCCTTATACGGGCAATGGCGGATGCATTCGCCGCAGTCGATGCAGAGGTTCGGATTGATACAAGCTTTGCCGTCGCGGATGCGGATCGCCTGCGTGGGGCAGCGGCGCAAGCAGGTCGTACACCCCTTGCACTTGGTCGCATCTAATGAAACGGAATGCTTGTAAACGATCATGGTTCCTCCTTATGCCGATCTGAATTTCATCTCGATCGTCGTGCCGACGCCGACAACGGAATCGATCTTGAGCTCGTCCGAGTATCGCTTCATGTTCGGCAGACCCATACCGGCGCCGAAGCCGAGCGAACGAATGTTGTCCGGTGCGGTGGAATAGCCTTCCTGCATGGCAAGGTTCACGTCCTTGATGCCGGGGCCGACGTCCTTCAGGACCACCGTGATGCAGTCCGGCGTGACGTAAACATCGGCGTCCCCGCCTTTGGCGTGGATGACCATGTTGATCTCGCCCTCGTACATCGCGACCGAAATGCGGCGGATCAGATCGGGATGATATCCCATCTGCCGCAGCATCCGCTTGACCTGAACGGAAGCTTCGCCCGCGGACGTGAAGTTGTTGCCGTCTACATCATAATGAAAATGGAGTGCGTTGCTGTCTACCGTCATCTTCCCAGACCGCCTTCGTACAGTTTGCCGCTGGCCTCATACATCGTCAGCTTCGTCTCAAGCAGCGCGATCTGATTGTCGGCTGCAAGGCGCTTGATCTCTTCGGTCGCCGTTTTTCCGCGAACGATGATAATGCAGCTCATATCGAGCATATGCGCAGTTCGCACGATCTGCGGGTTCAAAAGTCCCGTCAGAAGGACGTCGCGGTCCTCCGCAAACGCAAGCACGTCGCTCATCATGTCGCTGCCGAACGCGCCGTTCATATCTTCGTCCAGCTGTTCCGGCTCGGCATATACGACTGCGTCGATTCGTTCGGCGATCTCCCGGATAGTCATACTCGTTTCCTTTCGATTATGCGCGGAATTTGTCCAAAATGCCCTTGACGTCCGCGGGAATCAGTCTGCCGAAGACGTCGTCGTCGATCGTCATAACCGGAGCAAGACCGCAGCAGCCGAGGCAGCGCGTTGCTTCGAGCGTGAACTTGCCGTCGTTCGTGGTGTGCCCCGCCTTGATGCCGAGCTGACGCTCAAGCTCCGCAAGAATATCCGCAGAACCCTTGACATAGCAGGCGGTACCGAGGCAGACGCGGATCAAATGCTCGCCCTTCGGCTCGAGCGTGAACCAGGAATAGAACGTGGAAACGCCGTAAACCTGTTCCAGCGACACGCCGAGTCCTTCGGCGACCATCGTCTGCACTTCGATCGGCAGATAGCCGTAGATCTCCTGCGCTTTCTGGAGCACAGGCATCATTGCGTCAGACTGACCCTTGTGCTGCGCAATGACCTCCTTCAGTTGGGCTTCCTGTTCGGGCGTTCCCCGAAACGGGATTTCGGTGATTTTGTTCGTCATACATCCTCCTTAAAAGATGAGATTATTGACCATCGAATATTATAGCATACGCTTCTCGCAATTTCCATATCTTTTTGCAACAACTTTTTCTATATTTTTGGTGGTTTTGACAGAAACGGCGGATTCTTCATGAAAATTCCGCAAAAATTTAGCAAAAAAATCATATTGCATACTTTATTTTTTCGGAGAAATCGTGTATGATGAATGTACCATATAGAAAGCAACAGCTTAGGAAGGGGAAACGATATGGCAAAGAAACTGAGATTCAAGCCCACTCCTGCCGGTATTATGTTCTTATCGGCGATCGGCGTTCTGTTGATCGCGATCATCATTATGACGGTCGTACTGGCGCGCAAGTGCAGCAAAAAGGATCCCGATCCTTCTCGCGAAGCCACGACCAGCGCCGAGCCCGAGGAGAGTGAAGAGCCCACGGTCGAGCCGATCCAGTCGGTCGAGCCGTCTCTTGAACCGACTGCCGATCCCGATGAAACGCCGGATATCGACGCAACGCCCTCGTCGAACGAGACCGAAGGTCCCGGTGCGATCGTGATCACGACGCCCGGAACCGCAGCGACCTCCCCTGCCCCCGGCGCAACTGCGACCGCAACGCCGAATCCGTACTACACCACCCCGACGAGCGCAATGAAGAAGAATGCGCAGAAGGGTTATGTCAGCGCGGACAGCGTCAACATGCGCGCAACGCCCAGCAAGAACGGCAAGCTCGTGAAGTCCAAGATCGCGAAGAACACCGCCGTTACGCTCTATGTCGAGCAGGAGGGCTGGTGGTTCCTGAAATGCGGCGATAAGTACGGCTACATCAAGAGCGACTATGTTTCCAAGGGCACCGCGCCGACCAGTGCCGCAACGGGTGAGCAGACCGGAAAGGTCATCGCTTCGAAGATCGCGCTGCGCAAATCGGCGGACAAGAACTCCGAGTGCATCAAGCAGTACGAGAACGGCGAGGTCGTCACGATCCTCAAGACCGAAAAAGGCAGCGACGGCAAGAACTGGTACTACGTCAAGACCAGCGACGGCAAGAAGGGATACATGCTCGCCGAGTATATCAAAGTAAATAAGAAATAACGCCTCTTAACGGCAAAAAGACCCGCGAATGATTCGCGGGTCTTTTTTTCAAAAGCCTCGGTTTTTGAGATCGTGGACCAGCTCGACGTAGAAATCCGTGATATCGCGCACGCCCTCCCCCGTCTTTCGTGAGAGCGGCGAACGGCGCAGGTCGATCTCGTCGAGGTGCGAGATGCCGCGGCGCGTGTTGCCGCGGATCTCGATGCAGCGTTCGCCCCATGCAGCCGATTCCGCGGAGACAAGTCCGTCGTTCGGTCCCTCGATGCGGTTCAGCACAAAGCACGCCGTAGACAGATTGATATCCGAGAACGGACGCTTCATCACGCCCGCGACGCTTTGATAGAATACGCCGGGCACGTCTGGATTCTCGGCGTTGAACCGCTCCATGTGCGAAACGGCAAACTCCTCGCAGACGCGCTGAAAATCCGGCTTCCGGTCGCCGACGAGCCGGATCCAGTTGTTGACCGCGATCGCCGCGACGGAGAAGAACACGCGCGGCGCGCGCAAAAACTTCGTGAACGTCTTTGACCCGCGATGCGGCGTGCCGATCGTGGTAAGGCTCGCGATCTTATCCCCGTACCCGAGCGACGAAGCCGCCATGCGTGCCTCGAGCCCGCCCTTGGAATGCGCGATGATGTTGACCTTCTTTGCGCCGGTCTCCGAAAGGATCGCGTCGATCCGCTCGCAGAGCGCGTGTGCGTTCGTTTCTGTGCTCGCCCAGCAGTCCTGCTCGCCGAAGAAAACCGCTGCGCCGTGCCCGCGCAGCACGTTCGGGATCCTGCCCCAGTATACGGGGGTTTTCAGGTCCCGAAAGCCCGCGCCGTGCACCAGCAGCAGCGGATACCGTGTTTTGCAGACAATATGGTCCATGTTACAGCTCGGACAGCCGACCGAGCGTTTCCGGATTCTTCTTCGGTTCCTTCAAATGGATGATCGCCGCGTCGGGCAAGACCGCGCGGATCTGCTCTTCGGCTTTCTTTGCCTCGCCGCTGCCGGAGTACAGAACGAATGTGACCTGTTTTCCGTGCAGATCGGTATCTTTCAAGACGGTATTGATCGGGCAGGAAAGCCGCCCGTTCCAGACCGGCGAGCCGATCACGACGCTGTCGAATGCCGAAACGTCCGCGTTATAGTCTTTCAGCGGTTCGCAGTAACGCCGACCGGCGTTGAAGCCGCACTGCAGGATCTGGAAAAAGAACTTCTTCGGCGGTTTCTTCGACGGTTCGACCTTGCGAATCTCGTACCCTTTTTCTTTGAGGCATGCGGCGACCGCGTCGCCGTTTCCGGAAAGGCTGTAATAAATGAAGAGTTTGGACATGGAACGATCCTCCTTCAGTTCAAAACGAATCGCATCTCGACCGGGTTGTGGTCGGAGTAAGCAAAACCGGTGTCGATGACCGTCACGGAAACGACCGTGACGTTGTCGGTGACCAGAAAACCGTCGATCGTCAGCGTATACTGTCCCTCATGATAGGGACCGTCGGCGTTGCGGCAGCTCGGGACCGGGTTCGCTTCATCGATCGGCGGGATCAGCGTGATGTTCCGCCCCTCGAACATGCTGTCCGGGATCGGCTGCGCCCAGGTGTACTCGATATCCGATTTGCCGAAGTACTTCGAGGAATCGCCGAGCAGGTCCTTGTTGAAATCGCCGCCCGCGATGCAGTAATTGCCCTTTTCGTACTCGCTCTGCATGTCGCTCAGCAGGATCTCGAGCTGTTCATAGGCGATCTTGCCTTCGGACGTATAGGCGGACAGATGCAGGTTATAGAGCACCAGTTCCCCGCCGTTTTTCAGCGGAATGCGATGCTTCGAATAGCAGCGGTCGAGATCGAGGAACTTCGTGAAGCCGGATTCGACCGGGACCTCCCTGCGTTCCGCCGTCGTAACGGGCGCGTTCGAGAACGTCATCAGTCCCGACCGTGCTTTGCCGAACGGCTGCGTGACCGGATAGGCAAGGAACGGCGAATCGTAGTTCTGCGCAAAGGTGTACGCCGTCCCATCGAGCGCTTCGATCAGATACGGACGCTCATCAACTCGATAGCTTCGCGTCGAGCCGATGTCGATCTCCTGAATGAGATACAGATCGGCGTCCGTTTCCTTCAATACGCGCGTGATGTTCCGGAGGTTGTTGTCGAGACGGCTCTTTGACCACGCACGCGCGCGGTCGCCGCCGTCCATGAAGAAGCCGAAATCGCTTTCATACGCGCCGAAGCCGATGTTGTAGGACACGACCTTGTATTCCGTTCCCGTTTCGAGTGTGCCGGACGCCGTTCCCTCGACCGGAAGCGGCTGATCGCCGATGCGGTGATAGCTGATCAGCACATAGGCGACGTACCCGGCAAAGAGCAGGATCAGGGCAAGCAGGACGATCCAGATGATCTTTAATGCCGTCAGAAGCGGCTTTTTCTGTTTGTTGGATTTCATATTACTTTTCCTCAGTATCCTGTCAGTTGTTCCGGAAGTTCTCTCTGTAGATACGCACCGCAAGCGCGGGCGAACCGAAGTCCGTTACGATCCATCCTTTCAGCGGATCGGAAAGGTTCATCAGCTCCGCATCCAGCGTCTTGGCAATGCCGTACGGATGCCCGAACGAGCCGCTGCCCTTGGTGGACAGGAAGCCGATCGAAAGATGCGTTTCATCCGTCTGCGCGGCTTCGAGCCCTTTTCGGAACGCGTTCAGCTTGTCCGGCGCATCGTATTCATAGCGGTCCTGCACGATCAGCGTATACCTGCCGTTTTCATGCGCCGCGGCGTTTTTCGTCACGTCGTCGTGTCCGTTCTGCGTCTGCCAGAAGCACGGAAGCCCGAGCGTCGGGACCGGTGCCGAAGCATCCTCGTAATGCCGCACAAGAAAGATCTTCCCGCGCGCTTCGCCGACCGTCGGGATCGCATCGGAAAGCAGCCATGCGTCCGGATTCTTTGAAATGTACGCGGAAAGCAGCGCTTCAAACTGCTCCGGCGTTTCGCCGCCGTACTCCTGCTTGACCGCAAAGACGATCGTTTCGGTCGGATGCGCCGCTAAAAACGCGTAGCAGTCGGCAAGCACGTCGTCGAGATACAGCGTGCCCGCCCACGGCCAGCCGGAGGTCGAGCAGGTCGTGAATCCGTGCATCAGCCTGAACTGCTCCCCGCTCGCGCCGAGCCGGATATCCAGATACCGGAAGCCGGCTTCGAGCTGCTCTTTGACCGTAAGCGCCTGGCACCGCGTGATGAACGCAAGCTGCACGTTCTTTGTCGCGCAGTCGTGCGTGCCGGGCAGAACGACCTTAGAAAGCGGCATGTCGTCCGAAAGCGCTTTCATCCAGTCCGCCGAGCCCTCTACCGGTGTGCGGTCGACGGTCTCAAGCGCGGGTACGACGTACATCAGCGTCGCAAAGGTCAGCACGATCAGAAGCGGAACGATCCACAGCAGATGCAGAAGGCGTTTTGCTTTTCCGGTCTTTTTCGATTCCATGAGGAAGTCCTCCGTTTCATATATTAAATATAGTGTATCATAAGCGGGAAGCGTCTGCAACAAAAATATCTGCACGCGACGGATTTACGCCCGAAGCATGCGGTTTGAAAAATCGGATGCTTTTTTTCACGGATTTCTTGCATCGGTTTATACGCTATGATATAATATGTTGAACTTATATGTGGAGGTATGGCTTTGCGGATTTTAGGGATCGACCCGGGCTACGCGATCATGGGTTACGGCGTGATTGATAAGAACGGTCAATCCGTCGTCCCTGTCGATTTCGGCGTCGTGGAAACGGATAAAAACCTGCCGTTCCCCGAACGGCTCGAAAAGCTGTACCTCGGCACACGGCAGCTGTGCGAGCTGTACCACCCGGATATGGCGGCGTTCGAGGAGCTGTTCTTCTATCACAACATCACGACGGCGATCGCCGTCGGCTCCGGGCGCGGCGTTTCGATCCTCGGCGTGCAGCAATGCGGGATCCCGATGTACGAATTCACGCCGATGGAGATCAAGCAATCCGTCTGCGGCAACGGACACGCCGATAAAAAGCAGGTCCAGCAGATGATCCGCGTGCTTTTGGGGCTTCGGACCGAACCGAAGCCGGACGACGCGGCGGACGCGCTTGCGGCCGCGCTGTGCCTCGCGTTCCATGCGGGACCCGCGCAGGAAGAATACCGGATCAAATAGGAGAGAATCATGTACGCATATATCAAAGGGATCGTAGACGAAACGGGCGCGGACCGCGCCGTTGTCGAAGCGGCAGGCATCGGCTTCGAGCTGTTCTGCAGCACGATGACGCTGAAAACGCTGATCATCGGCGAAGAAGCGAAGCTTTATACGCATCTGCATCTGGCAGAGGGCATACAGGCGCTTTACGGCTTTGCCGACACCGAGGAACGGGATATGTTCCGGAAGCTTCTGAACGTATCGCGCATCGGACCGAAGGTCGCGCTTTCCATTCTATCGACGATGACGCCCTCCGACGTGCGCGCCGCGATCGTGACCGACAACCCGGCCGCGTTTGACCGCGTCGCGGGCATGGGTCGGAAGACCGCGCAGCGCGTGATCTTAGAGCTCGGCGAATCGATCCGTCAGGAATCGCAGACCATTGCTTCGCCGAAGACCGCGGAAGCAAAGCCTTCCCTGCCGACGCTGCAGAGCGAGGCGGTCGCCGCGCTGACGTCGCTCGGCTACGACGGACTGACCGCGTCCCGCGCGGTAGCAAAGATCAAGGAAGCGGACAGCGTCGAAGAGCTCATCACCAAGGCGCTGAGAAGCATGGCAAAGGGGTAAGACATGCAGGACGATCGACTGATCTCCTCCTCCCTCCAGGAAGAGGACGCAAAAAACGAATACAGCATCCGCCCGCATTTTCTGTCCGAGTACATCGGGCAGGAGAGCGTTAAGGAGCATATGCAGATCTATATCGAGGCGGCAAAGTCCCGCGGCGAATCGCTGGACCACGCGCTTCTGTACGGACCGCCGGGTCTCGGCAAGACGACGCTCGCGGGCATCATCGCAAACGAAATGGGCGTGAGCCTGCGCGTGACCAGCGGACCCGCGATCACGCACGCGGGCGATCTTGCGGCGCTGCTCACGAACCTCAGTCCGGGCGACGTTCTGTTCATCGACGAGATCCACCGGCTGAACCCGAACGTCGAGGAGGTCCTGTACCCCGCGATGGAGGATTTCGCGCTCGATATCATCATCGGCAAAGGTCCCGGCGCAAGGAGCATCCGGCTCGATCTGCCGCGGTTCACGCTGATCGGCGCGACGACGCGGCTCGGCATGCTCTCCTCCCCCTTGCGGGACCGTTTCGGCATCAAGGAGCAGCTCGAGCTTTACACGCCGGAAAGTCTCAAAGAGATCGTCACGCGCAGCGCGGACATTCTGCACATTGAGATCGACGAGGAAGGCGCTTTGGAGATCGCGTCGCGTTCGCGCGGGACGCCGCGTATCGCAAACCGGCTCCTCCGGCGCGTGCGCGATTATTCGCAGGTGCGCGGCAGCGGCGTGATCGACCTCAAAACCGCGCAGGATGCGCTGAACATGCTGAAGATCGACGAGCTCGGGCTCGACGCGGTCGACCGCAAGATGCTGGTCGCCATGATCGAGATCTTTCGCGGCGGTCCGGTGGGACTCGATACGATCGCGGCATACACCGGCGAGGACGCTGGCACGGTCGAGGACGTCTACGAGCCGTACCTTTTGAAGCTCGGATTCCTCGCGCGCACGACGCGCGGCAGGATCGTTCTGCCGGATGCATACCGGCATTTGGACTACCCCGTACCGGTCACGGTACAGCAGGACCGTCTGGAGGTATAGGATGTTCGGCAAGAAAAAACGCCTGATCGCGGAACAGGAAGAACGGATCCGCTCCCTTGAACAGCAGCTGGATATCGCCACATCGGACAACAAGCGTCTGAAGGACCGTGTGATCGACGTCGAGCGGCGCGAGCGCGGCATCGGACGCGCGCTGAACGAAGCGACGGCGACGGTCGACAACATGATCTCCGACGCGCAGCGCAAAGCCGCCGTGCTCCTGGACCAGACAAAAACGGAATGCGACTCGCTTCGCAAGAATGCCGAGCGTATCGTGGAAGACGCCTACCGCACCGCGCGTGAGATCGTTCGGGAAGCCGAAGACGAGAACAACAAAAAGCGTCTTGAGCTGCAGCACCAGATCGACCAGTACGCCGCGCTTTTGGGGCACTATGACGCGATGGTCCAGGAACAGCTTGAAGCGGCGCAGGACGGCGCAAGGCGCTTTGCCGAGCTGTCGCGCGCGCTGCATGAATCGGTCCCGAAGCTTTTGGGCGCGGACGGCACGCCCCTTGCCGCGCTGAATACGGCAGAAGGTGACGCCGAAGCGACGGCGCCGGACGTGCCGGACATGCCGGATTACACGTCGCATCCGCTCGACTTTCAGCCGAGCCGCGACGGCGGCGAAGATCAGCTCTGGACGGTCGACAGGATCGCCGGAAGTGGAAACGGCGATGCGGATTCCGACGTCGACGCGATCATCGACGAGATCCTTGCCGCAACGGAGGACGATCAATGAAGCTGACGATCCTCGGCGTATACGGACCGTTTCCCGCGCCGAAAGGCGGCTGTTCCTCGTATCTGATCGAGGACGGCGGCACACGCATTCTGTTCGACTGCGGCAGCGGTGCGCTTTCAAGGCTTCGTGAAGCGGTTCCGGAATCGCTTTCGCTCGATGCGATCGTGCTCAGTCACATGCACGCGGACCATGCTGGCGAGATCGACCTGTTCCGCTATATGTTGGAGTTCGGACAGCTGAAAGCGCCGCTCAAGGTGTTTTCTCCGGAAACGGATCGGCTTCGGTATCCCGTGTTTGACGCCGAACAGACGTACGACGGCATGCAGACCTCGGTCGGTTCGCTCACGCTCAGGTTTACCGCCGTACGGCATGCGGTCCCGACAATGGGCGTGCGCATTACGGACGCGGAAGGACGATCGGTGTTTTATACCGGCGACAGCGGATGGTTCGACGGGCTCGCCGACGCCGCGCAGGACGCCGATCTGCTGCTTGCGGACGCTTGCCTTCGGGACGAATCGAACGCAAAGGCGCTCAAGAACCACATGACCGTCGCACAGGTGCTTGCGCTGCGGAGACAGGCGGGCTGCAAAGACGCGATCCTCACCCATCTGTATTGCGACGGAACGCCGTATCCGCCGATCGATGACCGCCATGCGCGGTACGCGGTCGAAGGCGCGGTCTATGAGATCTGAAATGACGCGGGCAACCGCTTCATGATACAGAAATTACAAGAAAGGAATATACAACTATGGCAAAAATGACGATCGAAGATGTCAACGTAACAGGCAAGAGAGTGCTCGTGCGCGTGGACTTTAACGTGCCGCTCGCGGAGGACGGGACCGTTTCGGACGACAAGCGCATCGTTGCTGCGCTTCCGACGATCAAGTATCTGCTCGATCACAAGGCAAAGGTCATCCTTTGCTCGCATCTCGGCAGACCCAAAGGAGAGGTCAATCCGAAGTATTCTCTGGAACCGGTCGGTCAGCGCCTTGCGGAGCTGCTGCCCGATACCCGCGTCTGGTTCGCGACCGACACGATCGGCGAGAGCGCAAAAGCGGCGATCGCCGACATGAAAGAGGGCGAAATCGTCCTCTTGGAGAACACCCGCTTCCATAAGGAAGAGGAAAAGAACGATCCGGAATTTGCAAAGCAGCTTGCTTCGCTGGCGGACCTGTTCGTGTCCGACGCGTTCGGCACCGTGCATCGCGCGCATGCGTCCACGGCGGGCGTTGCGGATTACATTCCGGCAGTCGCAGGCTACCTGATCGGCAAGGAGCTCGGCGTCATGGGCGAAGCGCTTGAAAACCCGGTGCGTCCGTTCGTGGCGATCCTCGGCGGCGCAAAGGTCGCGGACAAGATCGGCGTCATCAAGAACCTGCTCGCGAAGTGCGACAGTCTGCTCATCGGCGGCGGCATGGCGTACACGTTCTTCAAGGCGATGGGTTATGAGATCGGCACCTCCCTGCTCGACGAAAACAGCATCGATCTTGCGAAAGAGCTCATGGCGGAAGCCAAGGAGCGCGGCGTGAATCTGCTGCTCCCGATCGACACCGTCGTCGCAAAGGAATTTGCCGCGGATGCGGAGCACAAGACCGTTCCGTCGAATGAGATCCCCGAAGGCTGGATGGGTCTCGACATCGGCGAAAAGACCTGCGAGCTGTTCCGCAAGACGATCCTCGAAGCAAAGACGGTCATCTGGAACGGTCCGATGGGCGTGTTCGAGTTCCCGGCGTTTGCGGTCGGCACCAAGAAGATCGCGGAAGCCTGCGCGGACTGCGAAGGCACGACGATCATCGGCGGCGGCGATTCCGCTTCCGCAGTCAAGAAGCTCGGCTTTGCCGATAAAATGACGCATATCTCCACCGGCGGCGGCGCGTCGCTCGAATTCCTCGAGGGCAAGATCCTTCCCGGTGTGGCGGTGCTGAACGACAAGCCCGAAGGCCGTCGTCCGATCATCGCCGGCAACTGGAAGATGAACAAGACGCCCGACGAGGCGAAAGAACTTGTCGAAGCGCTGATCCCGCTCGTAGCCGACGCAAAGTGCGAAGTCGTCGTCTGCCCGCCGTACGTCGACCTCTGCTGCGTCGGCAAGGCGATCAAGGGCACGAACATCAAGCTCGGCGCGCAGAACATCCACTGGGCGGAAAAGGGCGCGTTCACCGGCGAGATCTCCGCGGACATGCTGAAAGCGCGCGGCGTCGAATACGCGATCGTCGGTCACTCCGAGCGCCGTCAGTATTTCGGCGAAACGGATGAGACCGTCAACAAGCGCGCGCTTGCCGCGCTGAACGCCGGCATCACCCCGATCATTTGCGTCGGCGAATCGCTCGAGCAGCGCGAAGCGGGTGTGACGGACGAGCTCGTCTCCAACCAGACCGTTGCCGCGCTCAAAGATATGACGAACGCGCAGGTCGAATCCCTCGTCATCGCATACGAGCCCATCTGGGCGATCGGTACCGGCAAGACCGCAACGAAGGAAGACGCGAACGCGACCATCGGCGTGATCCGCAAGGCGATCGCGGGCGTGTTCGGCGACGCGACCGCGAACAAGGTCCGCATCCAGTACGGCGGCAGCATGAACCCGAAAAACGCGTCCGAGCTCATGGCGATGCCCGAGATCGACGGCGGTCTGATCGGCGGTGCAAGTCTCAAGGCGGAAGACTTCTCGAAGGTGGTCCATTTCTGATGAAGCCGATTACCGCATTGATCATCCTCGACGGCTTCGGCTATCGTGAGGAGAAACAGTATAACGCGATCCTGACCGACGGCGCAGTGAACTTCATGCGTCTCTGGAACGCCTACCCGCACACGCTGATCGGCGCGAGCGGCATGGACGTCGGACTTCCCGACGGACAGATGGGCAATTCCGAGGTCGGTCATACGAACATCGGCGCAGGCCGCATCGTCTATCAGGAGCTGACCCGCATCACGAAGGCGATCCAGGACGGCGATTTCTTCGAGAATCCGGCGTTCCTCGGCGCGATCGAAAACTGCAAGGCGCACGATTCCGCGCTGCATTTCATGGGGCTCTGCTCCGACGGCGGCGTGCACAGCCACCTGGAGCACCTCTATGCGCTGGTCGAGCTTGCAAAGCGCAACGGATTGAAGAAGGTCTATGTCCACTGCTTCATGGACGGTCGCGACGTTCCCCCGTCCTCCGGCAAGGGCTACCTCGAACAGCTTGACGCAAAGCTTTCGGAGATCGGCTGCGGCAAGATCGCAACGGTCATGGGCAGATTCTACGCGATGGACCGCGACAACCGCTTCGAGCGCGTCGAACGCGCATACGCGGCGCTGACGTACGGAGAAGGCTTCACCGCCTCTTCCGGTCCCGAAGCGATGCAGAATAGCTACGATCGCGGCGATACCGACGAGTTCGTGCAGCCGACCGTGATCCTCACCGACGGCAAGCCCACCGCGACGATCGGCGCGAACGACAGCGTGATCTTCTTCAACTTCCGTCCGGACCGCGCAAGAGAGATCAGCCGCGCGTACATCTTCGAGGACTTCAACGGCTTTGAGCGTAGAAACGGCTTCTTCCCGCTCTATTACGTTTCGATGACGCAGTACGACAAGACGTTCGAGAACGCGCTGCATGTCGCGTTCAAGCCGCAGTCGCTCGCGAACACTTTCGGCGCGTACGTCGCCGACAAGGGACTTTGCCAGCTTCGCATCGCGGAGACCGAGAAATACGCGCACGTCACGTTCTTCTTCAACGGCGGCGTCGAAGCGCCGAACGCGAATGAGGACCGCTGTCTCATCCCCTCTCCCAAGGTCGCGACCTACGATCTGAAGCCCGAGATGAGCGCGTATGAGGTCGCCGCGGAGGCGAAGGCGCGGATCGAAAGCGGCAAGTACGACGTGATGATCCTGAACTTCGCAAACCCGGACATGGTCGGACACACCGGCGTGATGGAAGCGGCGGTCAAAGCGGTCCACGCAGTCGACGAATGCCTGAACACCGTCGTGAACGCGATCCTCGCGACCGGCGGACGCTGCATCGTGACCGCAGATCACGGCAACTGCGAACTGATGTGGGACGATGCGCAGAATGCACCGTTTACCGCGCACACTACGCTTCCCGTGCCTTGCATTCTTGTGGACGACAAGCGTAAGGGTGCGAAGCTTCGCGAAGGCGGCAGGCTCTGCGATCTGGCCCCGACGCTTCTGGAGCTTCTCGGTCTTGAGATCCCCGCGGAAATGACGGGACGCTCGCTGCTCGGATAAACGATATACCTATCATCAAGCAGGCACAAAGCAGAATCGCTTTGTGCCTGCTTCTGTTTTTGCATTGTTTGACAATGATGATTGTTTAATGCTATAATCGCTTCGGAGGTGATAATAATGTATCCGAAACAAAAACGGCAAATCAAGATACACAGGTTTTTTATCCTCACACTGATTATATTTCTCTTAACCGGCTGTCTGATAAGTCATAAAACCATATACCACGATGATATCAATACGGAGAATGTCACCAGAATCGAGATATACGATTGTCGCTCGGAAGTTAATTCGTATGATCCTGCCACAAAGGGATTTCATGAGTACAAAGACCCGGTATGTACATTAACCGATGATGATATCGCTTCCTTTTTAGAGGACTTTGGCAAAATAAAATTTGAAAGTAAAGTATACCTTATCCCCGCTGCTCAAGATCCAAGTTTTAATTTTGGGAAATGGGTCGTTCGGATTCTGTTTACGGACGGATCGAGTTCATTCTATTCCAGTTACGGGTATAATGTTACGCTGGATGCGGATGGCAATACTGTTTCCGGTGACCATTGTCTTTGTGACGATACAGAATGGGAAGCATTGATTGCAAAGTATTATTCATGGGAATGATATGCCCGACCTGAGAGCATCTTATATGCAAATCTTTTTCGTTTTATGCTTGCATTTTCGATAGGTGCGTGTTATAATCATTCCCGCAGATATTTTTGGAGGAACTTTTATGGATATTTTGATGTGGATTGTTGCGTTTATTCTGGTAGCTTCGTCGATCCTGATGTGCGTGGTCGTGCTGATCCAGCAGACCAAGTCTTCCGGCCTCGGCGCCGCATACGGCGGAGACACCGTCTCCTTCTCGCAGCGCGGAAAGGCTGCAAGCCGTGAAGCGAAGCTGCAGAAGATCACCGTTGTTCTCGCGATCGTGATCGCGGTCATGGCAATCGCTCTCATGCTGATCGCCAGATTCGCAGGTAAATCGATCTGATCGGGGCATAAAACGCATGCAGCGGTGCATCTTCGGATGCACCGTTTTGATTCTCGGGAAAGGAGGACGTGCCATGCCGGTACACAAGGGAATCAAAGTCGCCGCGCAAAACCGCAAGGCGCGTCACGACTATTTCATCGAAGATACCTATGAATGCGGGATCGTGCTGCAGGGCACCGAGGTCAAGTCGATTCGCAACGGATCGCTGAACCTCAAGGACAGCTACGCGCAGGTCAAAAACGGCGAGCTGTTTTTGATCGGCATGCATGTGAGCCCGTACGAACAGGGCAATATCTATAACCACGATCCGTTCCGCACGCGCAAGCTCCTTGCGCACGCGCGCGAGATTAAAAAGCTCAACACGCTCTCGCAGGCGGACGGCTACTCCCTCGTTCCCCTGTCCGTCTATTTCAGGGACGGTAAGGTCAAGGTCGAGCTGGCTGTTGCAAAGGGCAAAAAGCTCTATGACAAGCGCGCGAGCATTGCGGAACGCGACGCCGATCGGGATATGGATCGGAACATCAAAAAGCAGTATCGCTGACGTTTTGTCGGCATACCATAAGAATACCGCTTTACGGTCTTGGGGGCGAAATGGTTTCGACGGGGATCGCGGAAGCGGGATAAGCGAGCCGAAGCCCCGTGCTTCGTTAAAAACGGGAACTGTCTAAAATAACTGACAACTATCACACTCAGCTCGCAGCTGCATAACCGCAGCTACGCGTCCGCCCGAGGAAACCTACCGCTTCGGAACCGGGCGTCATCAGGGTAGGGAACGAACCTGCGTAAGCTTTGCCGCAGGCCGGACTTTATGAAGCTACCGTAACGCGGAGCCTGTCGGAGGGCGCCGCGCGAGGGGAATCCCAAAACACCGACTGCGCTCGGAGAAAATCCTGCCAACGGGTTTTCGGACGGGGGTTCGACTCCCCCCGCCTCCACCAAAAGAGACAAACAAGCTGAAACAAGCCTGTTTGTCTCTTTTTATCCCACAAATAACTGAATAAATGTTATTTTGGAGCGGATTTTCGAAGAAATCTGCTCCATTTTCATATTAAATCAAACCCCAAACAATCAGCCGACGATATAAAGCACTAATATAGAGGTTTTGAATTTCCACTAATTCCACTAATATTTGTGTTTTATATTGAAAACGCACGTCGAAATCAGTATAATTAGAAAGGAACCAAAATTATGAAATTACACGATTATGATGAATAAACTAAATAGAATTGTTCGCGCTACAGCAATACTCAATGAAGCCCCTTTTGAACAGATTAATGGTTTATATGGTGATCTCAATATACCAATAATATGTCCCCGTTGTGGATTGAAAATGAATATGACAGACAGAAGGATATATAAATTCCTTTACGGAAAGCCCAGATGCATCAGGTGTTTCAAATTGATCGACACAGGAAGATATGTATTTGACTGGGAAAAAATCAGTTTTACTTTTAATTAAGAGATTGCTTTGGAACAATCCGATTCAGAATTAAGGTGAAGATAAATGGAGAAAAGTATAAATTTGTCAACTACATATCCCGAAATTGCAAAAGAATGGCACCCAACGAAAAATGGCGAATTATCACCGGATTTAGTAACGCCAAAGTCAGGGCGCAAAGTGTGGTGGCTTGGTGCTTGTGGTCATGAATGGCAGGCTGTAATTAGTCATCGGACAGATGGGCAGAATTGCCCTATATGTAGTAATCACAAATTACTTGCCGGGTTTAATGATTTGGCAACGAAGTTTCCAAATATAGCGGATGAATGGCACCCTGTTAAGAATGGTCAACTAACACCCAATGATGTTTTCTCAACGTCAAACAGAAAGGTGTGGTGGCTTGGAAAATGTGGACATGAATGGCAGGTAGCAATATCTTGCAGGACCAAAAACAATAATGGTTGCCCTATTTGTAGCGGATATAAAATACAGTCGGGCATTAACGATCTAAAAACTATAAATCCTGCGCTTGCTGCAGAATGGGATTATGAAAAGAATATCGGATTATCTCCGGCTACTATTTCACCAAATACACATAAAAAGGTCTGGTGGATTTGTCCGAAATGCGGTAATCGTTGGAAGGCTGATATTCATCATAGAAATACTGGTGTCGGCTGCCCTGCCTGTGCAACAAAGCAAGCTCATTCGACAAGAATCAAAAATGCAATCGCTTCAGGTAGTTCATTAGCAGTTAAAAATCCGTCTCTTGCGGCTGAGTGGCATTCAGAAAAGAATGGGGCATTACTGCCAACCGATGTTTTACCAAGTAGCAACAAAAAAGTATGGTGGCTTTGCAAGAAAGGTCATGAATGGCAGGCAGTCATTGCAAGCAGAAACGATGGGGCCGGATGCCCATACTGTGATACAGAAAGCAAAACCTCTTTTCCTGAACAAGCTGTTCTGTTTTATATATCTAAGTTTTATCAAACCAAAAGCCGATATAAGATGAATGGAAAAGAACTCGATGTTTTTATCCCGTCAATTAACATCGGGGTTGAATACGATGGACGTTATTATCATCATACAAATGCAGTAAAAGAAAAAGATTTAAGGAAAACCCTGTTTTTTTCTGGAAGAGGGATACGAGTTATTCGATTAATTGAAGATAAAACAAACTCTGTTGACGCCGATAATATTTCATATAGACACGATGCCAAGTACTCGGAATTGCCCTGGGCCATCAATGCTCTTGGGCAAATACTGGGAATAGAACAGCACATTGATGTAGATTTAGATCGGGATCGTTATCAGATATATGAACAGTATATTCAGTTAGAAAAAAAGGATAGTTTAGTTGTTTGCTTCCCCGACATTGCTAAGCAATGGCACCCAACAAAAAATGGAAAACTGAATCCGGAGCAAGTGTCTTTTGGTAGTCAAAAAAGAGTGTGGTGGTTAGGTGCATGCGGGCACGAATGGCAATGTCCTGTTTCAAGCCGCACGACTGGTAATTCTGGTTGCCCCGTTTGCAGCGGGAATCTTATAGTCGCTGGTATTAATGATCTGTTAACAAAGAATCCTGAATTAGCAATTGAATGGGATTATGAGAAGAATGCAAATTTATCCCCTTCAGCGCTATCGCCTTTTTCACACAAGAAAGTCTGGTGGAAGTGTTCTAATTGTGGAAATAGCTGGCAAGCAGTTGTAAAAAACAGAACATATGGGACGCATTGTCCGGTTTGTTCAAGAAACAAAAGAAAAATGAAAACATAGCGATTACACTATAGATATTCCGAGAGTTCGAATCCATCTATCAAAAACACAAATCCATCTTTTTCGTACCCCACAGACAAGAAAAAAGCACTTGCTTCCGCAAGTGCTTTTTCAGTTATATTCGCCTTTGGCGAGTAATATTGCTGCGCAGTGATATTCGGCTTCGCCGAGTGATATTGCGCTGCGCGCAGTCTGAAGGCGAATATAATATCACTTTTCGCGTCAGCGAAAAATATCACGTTTGCCGCAAGGCAGACATATCACATCGAGCAAAGCGAGATATATCACTGGTTATCTCTCAATGATCCGTCAAACGGTTTTAGAAAAGCCGCGCCGTGACCGAGCCGCGCTGCACGATGCTTTTATAATGCACGATAAAAAGAAACCTCTTTGATCCGAAGCCGGAAAAAGGAGGTTTCTGTATTGCATTTTGTTTTACGGGGTACTGTATTTTTCGATCAGCGCGTCGATCTCGGATTGCTTGATATTGAATTCCTTTCGGATTTGCTCAAGCGCAATGGGCGGTCGTTTTTCTACTTTTTTACGCAGCGATTCGATCTCGCTCTTCCATTTTGACACGCTTTTCGGATAATTCCAGCGAGCAATGTGCCGTTCCATTTCCGGCGCAAGCTCTTCTGTCATCTGGTCCAGCAGCGCGGTCAGCCGCTCCGACGAGAGCTGTGTCATCACGAGCTCGACATACCGTTCGATAAACTTTTGCCGCCATTCGGCGTTCGTTTTCAGCGCAACGGTAAAATAGAAGTAGGTCAACGAGCCGTTGTTGGAAGGCGTGCCGGCCTTGTTGAAATACAGGTACGCGACATTGCGGTTCTCGCTGCTGCTGAAGCTCAGGTCCAGATCGTACAGGATAGGCCGCCACTTGATCCGGTAATCGGTCGTGCGCCAGTATTTCTGGTTGAAGCAGTCGGTGTCGATGAACAGCTGGCGGCAGATCACATAGTCGATAAACGCGTCCGCGTCGACCTTTTCCAGGAATTTTTGATATGCGTCGTCCGAGGACAGGTTTGCGTCTTTTGCCGCATTGAATACGCTCTTGAATTCCTTATTCGTGCCCTTCATCGCGAGCGCGCCGTTTCGCATGATGGTGTTGACCGTATCCGGATCGATGCCGAAATGCGTTTCGAGATAGCGGGAATTGAGATCCTCGTTGAAATCGTAGATCCCGTAATACTTGCCGTTGACGTAGATCACGCAGAACCTCGAGTTCGCGCAATCAACGTTCAATCCGACACAGGCGCGGGATACGAACGCGTCGCGCAGTCTCGCCATGTTGTAGTCCTGCCCCGCCTGTCTGACCGCAAAGGAGGAGAACTTCGTAAACGCATAGTCCGGGAAAAACGGATAGTCGACATAGCGCATACCGTATTCGGCACGGAGCGTCAGCGTCAGGGATTTCTGCGAGATATACTTCAGCGTTCCTCTGCCCTTCGCCTTGATGTCGCACGGAAATGCCGTTCCCATCAGTCCGTCGGCTTCGTAGTAATTCACATAGCCCTTGCGTTCCTTGATGTTCTTGTGATCCTTGACCTTATATACCGCGTTGAAATCCTCCGGCGACATGGCGATGCACACTACAGGAAGCGTATGCGGCTCTTCAAACAGATAATGGAAGGTCACGATCTCGCTGCGAAGCAGACCGCTCGAATATGCGACCGCGCGGATCACCGTGTTGCTGCTGATGTTGATCGGTCCCGCATACAGGCTGCTCGCCTGTGACGGTTCGCTTCCGTCCGTCGTATATCGGATCTCGGCGGTCGGATCGGGGCATGTGATCGTCAGCGAAAACGCGCTGCTGTGATACAGCGCCGTGTCGGAAAACACCGGCTGACCTGTGTAGCCGGTATAGTACGCGTCGCTGTTTTTGTCGCCTTTGGTTTTTTCGGTGAAAAACACGCGGCGGATACGGTCGTTTCCCTCGATCCGCCCGGTCGACATGCCTTTCCGCTGTACGCCGGTCCGGAATACGTCGCGAACCGCATCCTTCGGATCGGACAGATACAGCGTATCCCCGCTCGGGCTGATCCCGAAGTTTGCGTCGCCCGTTTCAAAATCCGCATAGGAACCGGTCGTTTGGATCACGGCATATCCGTTTGCGCCGATCGACAGGGACGTGATCCGGTATTTGTGCAGATCGTCCAGTGAATCGCTCAGATACCAGCCGTCCAGCGAGACGGACTTGTCCGAGCCGTTATGCAGCTCGATCCAGTCCTTTTCGTTGCTTCCCCGGTCGTGAATGGCGCATACCTCGGAGATGTATACGCCGTCAGATGGAAAAAAACCGATCGCCTCCGCACTCTTTTCCGCGTGTCCGTTCGGCTCGCCGGGCGTCGGATAGCCGTAATAGACCTGCTCGTTGTTCCCGTCAAGTCCGACCGAAGTGTTGTCGGGCAGCTCGGGGATTGTGACCCAGTCAAGCTCGCCCGTTTTTACGTTGTACAGGAAGAGCGTTTCGCCCACGGTGAGTGAGAAGCTCGCGTGCATCTCGCTTGTGATGTCCGTCTTGCCGGACAGGAACACGACCAGATAGGCGCCGCCGCCGATCGTCGCGTTCTCCGGGAACGCCCATTTGGTCAGGTTCTTCGGATTGTCCGACAGATACCAGCCTTCAAGAGAGATCGTCTCTCCGGTCGTATTGAACAGCTCAACCCAATCCGTCCGGTCGCCTTCGCAGTCGGTGATGCTGTATACGTTTTTGGACAGCGCTTCGCTGATGCGCAGTCCTGTCGGACGCGTTGCGTTCACGGTCGGATCGACAGGTTCGGTCCCCTCCGGTTCAACCTTGTGCGGCGGCGGCGTTTCCTCCGGACGTTCCGGCACGGTATCAACGATGTCCGCCGTGTTCGCCTCGCCGGGCGTCGGCGTTTCGCACCAGCCGAAGGTGCCGTCCGCGCGGCGCGCATAGGTCACGTCCTTGTACGGCGTGTCCGGCAGCTTGACCGTTTCGATCTCCAGCGCGTTCGGATCAAAGAGATACAGTGTCTCGCCGTAGCGGCTCACGCCGAAATCGACGCAGACGTGCTGATCCCTGGTTTCGCAGTCCTTTTCGCAGCAGAACACGAGCAGATACCCGTTTGCGGGCAGCACGCCGGAAAGGTTTGCGTCGTCGAAATCGCTCGGCTTGTCGCAAAGTGTGAATCCGTCGAGCGGGATATCCGTGTTCGTGGTGTTGTGCAGCTCGATCCAGTCGCATTTCAGGCAGCCGCCGCAGGACAGAAGCGTATTGCGCGCGGATATCTCGCTGATCTCCACGCCCTTCACCGGCTCGGGCTGTTCGGGATCCTTCGGTTTCGGCTGTATGTCGGTGATCTCCGCCGTGTTCGCCGCTCCGGGCGTCGGCGTTTCGCAATAGCCGTAGGTGCCGTCCTTCCTGCGCGCGTAGGAAATATCCCGATTCAGCGCGGGAACGGCAAGCTCATAGGCCGTCTGCAGGTTTGCGTTGATCAGCACAAGATCCTCCCCCGCCGCCTTCAGCGAAAAGCCGAGGCAGATCGGGCTATGTCCGTCCCATGTAAACGTATCGGTCTTTTCCTGTTTGGTCGCGAGCAGCAGAAGATATCCGTCCGCCGGGAGAATGATCTCCGGCAGCGTAAACGCCTTTTCAGCGTTTTTCACGTTGTCCGTGATACTCCACAGCGACAGATCGATCGGATGGTTCGATTCATTGTGAAGCTCGATCCAGTCCGGCGAACCGTAGACGTCGTCCTCGTAGCTGTGGCCGTTGCTTGTAACGACCTCGCTGATCACGACGCCCTTTGAAGCTTCCGGATCTCCCGTGCAGCCCGCAAACGGGATCGCCATGCAAAGGGTCAAAATACCTGCTATGATTCTTTTCCAAGGTTGAGATCGCATTTCCGATCCTCCGTTCAAAATTCCAATTGTATGACAAGGCGCAGGATCTTTGCGGCGTCTGCCGCCGTGATCTCGCCGTCGCCGTCCGCATCGCCCGCGGCGCACATCGGCTCGTCCATGCTGGAAAGTCCCACGACCGTTCTCAGTATCAGCGCCGCGTCGCCCGCCGTCAGTTTTCCGTCCAGATTCGCGTCGCCGCGCATGATCGTAACGCGCAGAAGCCGCGGTTTTGCAAAGGACGCGTTTTCAAAGAAGCCCGGCGCGTAATAGCCGAAGCCGCGCTGGTAGCTTCCGAAGAGGATCGCGCGTCCGTAAATGCCGTCCGCCTGCAGCCGGTCGGAGCCGTCCGTGAAATGCGTCCATCGGAATACGCCGTCGCGCTCCGAAACGCTCATTGCCTCTTCCGCGTCCGAATTGCGGCTCAGGCACTGCGGCCCGGTCGCGTTGCGGCATTCAAACCGGTAACCGTTCTCCGTACGCACCGCGCGGAAGATGGCGCCGTTCGCATTGGCGGCGTCGATCGTGCCGTCCGCATTCGGATACACCGGAACGGTCTGCAGAATACGATCCTCCGCTGGTTTTACGGAAATCGCAAACCATTGCCCCTGATACGGCGCAGCGATCACATAAAAGCCTTCCTCCGGATCCGGAACGGAATAGACTTCCGAGACCGCGCCGTCCGAGATGCCGATCACGACAAGCCCGCTGTCCGCATCCGCGGGAACGCTGAAGCTGCCGCCGCATTCGATCAAAAGCGCGCCGCCGCCTTCGATGCTGCGGCCCGCGCCGGTGTAAACCGGCATGACCGGCTTTGTCTCGCCGATGGCGTACCAGCCCTCCTGCTCCTGCAGAAGCATCGCAACGCGGAACGCGAGCGCAAGCTTCGAGAGCAGGATCTCGTCCTCCGAGCCGAGAAGCGTTTCGACCGTGTCCTCGTAACTGTACAGCGACTGCAGCGAACCGATCTGCTCTTCGGTCATCCGGCTGACGATCGCCGCCGCTTCACGAAGGTCGGAAACGTCCTCCGTGCTGCGCCAGCGGTCCAGGATCTGCCGGAAAACGCCGTCGCCGAACTGCGTCCGCAGATACGCCGCAAACAGGTACGACTGCCCGTACGCGCCGACGTCAGAGGCGGTCGCGTCAAAATGCATAAAGCTCATGCCGAGCCGGACCTTTTCGGACCGGCTGAACGCATCGAGATACCCCTGCTCCTCAACCGAGCCCGGATAGGCGAACTCCTCCGCCACCATCGAAAAGCCCTCGTTCAGCCAGGTGCCGATCGTCTTTTCGTGACCGAGCAGCGCCGCGTTTGCCGGCGAAGCGATAACGGCGCTTTGCAGGATCAAATGCTGGAACTCATGCGCAAGCGTACCGTATACGACGGCGTCCCTGTCCGCCATGCGCGTGTTGATGTTGATGATCGGAAGGCAGTTGTAGCTGTCCGCGTCGTCCGGATCGATCACGGAGATCTCTTCGTAGGTGTAAAGATCGTAGGAATCGAAGAAGCCGCAAACCGAAGTGCTGTTCATTTCATAGGTCAGGACTTCCAGCTTTCCGTCGCCCGAAAGATCGCGGAAGCCGCCGAAATATGCCGTATCGCTCGGATAGATGACCGTCTCGAACTGTTCGAGCATCGCGGCGGTCTGCTCCTCCGTAAAGCGGATCCCGTCCTCCTCCGGCGACCAGATGCGGCAGTGTTCGCCCTCCGCGGCAATCCAGAACGCATGCCTGTCATAACGGTATGTGACGAGATCGGTGCAGATCCAGAAATCCTTCGTGTCGGAGCCCTTTCTGCCGAGCGTCATATCCCTGCCTGTCTTGTGCGGTCCGGAAACGAACAGCGCCGCGCCGTCCGTATCGTTTTCCGTCTGCGCCTTTGCGAGCGTTCCGGAATACAGCGTGCTGTTCTCGGCATCGTACATGAGCGGATTGCAGATCAGAACACGGTCCGCGGTCATCGTATGCAGTTGTATCCCTTCGCCGGCCGCCGCATGCGGAAACACCGCAAGCAGCAGTACGAGCGCGAAAAGGATCGGAATTACGCGTTTCATTTCATACTCCTACGCATACAGTATACCACAGATCACCGCGTTTGAAAAGCCGATGAGAACCCGAAGAAGCAAAAAAAATGTAAGACGATTGTAAACAAATCCCGAAAACCGGCGTTTTATCCCCCGGTCTTGCCGTCGAGCACATTTTTCAGGCGATAGAGCTTGCTTTCTTCGAGCATCGCCGTGATATGCGTTCCGTCCGCTTCATGCGATTCGGAAAGCACGGTGCCGATCTCATGCAGTACGCGGATCGCCTCGTAGCGATCGTACGGGATGACGAGATCAACGCGCTGCTGCGTACGGTTCAGCTCCGACTCGATGCGTTCCAGAAGCGCCGTAACGCCAGTGCCGGTCTTTGCGCTGATCGCAACCGCCTTTTCGCGTTTCGAGGGGATCGCTTCGGGCAGATCGCACTTGTTGTACACCTCGATGCACGGCGTATTTCCGGCGCCGAGGCTTTCCAGGACCTGCTGCGTGACGCGCATCTGCACATCGTAGTACGGACACGCCGCGTCGACGATGTGCAGAATCAGATCGGCGTCGCGCACTTCTTCGAGCGTGGATCGGAACGCCTGCACGAGATCGTGCGGAAGCTTGTTGATGAACCCGACCGTGTCGGAAAGCAGACACGGCGTCCCGTTCGGCAGCGTGACGCTGCGCACAACGGGATCGAGCGTGGCAAAGAGCTTGTCTTCGGCAAGCACGCTGCTGTCCGACAGCACGTTCAGGAGCGTGCTCTTTCCCGCGTTCGTGTATCCGACGAGCGCAACGATCGGCGTCCCGCTCTTTTTGCGGACGGACCGGCGCACGCCGCGCTGTTTTTCGATTTCCTTCAGCTCCTGCTCCAGCTCAAAAATGCGTCTGCGGATGCGGCGGCGGTCGATCTCGAGCTTTTTCTCGCCGGGACCGCGCATGCCGACGCCGGAAGCGCCCTGCCGGGACATCGCGACGCCGACGCCGAGAAGCCGCGGCAGACGGTACTTGAGCTGCGAAAGCTCGACCTGCAGCTTGCCCTCACGCGTGGTCGCGCGGGTCGCGAAGATATCGAGGATCAGCATCGTCCGGTCGATGACCGGCGTGCCGAGGATGCTTTCGAGATTCCGGATCTGGATTGCCGTGAGCTCGTCGTCGAAGATGAAGACGTCCGCTTCGGTCGCGCTGCCGATGAGCCGCAGCTCGTCCGCTTTTCCGGAGCCGACATAGGTGCCGTTGTCGATCGGACGCTTGCGCTGGCGTTCCATATGCACGACCCTGACGCCCGCGGTGTCCGCAAGCGCCTTGAGCTCTTCGAGCGTGTCGTATCCGTCGTCGTTGTCGACGCCGACCAGAACCGCGCGTTCCGGCTCCGCCTGCGTGACGGCATACGCCGGCGCCTTCAGCCGGTTGTCCGCTTCGATCAGCGCGTTCAGCAGCGCGTCCTGCGGCAGGCGGTCCGCGCGCATCGGTCCGTAGATCACGGGCTTGCGCTCCTCGCCTTCCATTTCACCGACGAACGCGACATAGACCGAAGTGGGCTTTCCGTCGCGCACGCCGACCGCCGCCATGGCGTCGAGCCGCATGGAGTTCAGCGTGCCGAGATCGACGTCGGAAAGATACCCGCTGCCGTTCGGATGCGTATGGATGCAGCGCACGCCCGCAAGCCGGTCCGCGTTGCGCACAAGGCGCATGTCCGGCATCGAGACCGTCGTCGCGTCGCCGACCGAAACGTCCTTGACCGCGCCGCTGCGCGACAGGTAGACCGAGATCTCGCGTCCGATCCGCTCGGTGAAATCCGCAAGCTTACAAAGAAGCTCCGCCGACGCAAACACGCCGCTCGGCTGCGCCTCGTCGTAGAGCGTCTGCATCTCGTTCAATATGACGTCGCGGATGCCCGCAACATTTCCGTGGATCTGATTCTCTTCCATATCAGTATTGTACCATGTCGATGACGTCGCTTGCAAGCAGCGCGCGTTCATTGAGAAGCTTCATCGCGCGATCCGCGCTCGTCCCCAGAAGATACGCGCCCGCCCGTGCCGCGTCAAACGGCTCGAGCCCCTGCGCAAGCAGCGCCGTGATGAGTCCGGCGAGCACGTCGCCGCTGCCGCCCTTGGCAAGTCCCGGATTGCCGAACGTGAGAAACGCCGTCTTTCCGTTTGCATGCACGAGCGTCGTCGCGCCCTTCAAAAGTGTCGTGCACGGGAACGTCTTCACCGCGCCGAGCGGATCGGAAAGCACGTCCGATACCGTCGTATTCAGCAGTCTCGCCATCTCGCCCGCATGCGGCGTAAGCACAACGTTTTCGTGCAGCAGACCGAACAGCGTCCGATCCGCCGACATCTGATTCAGCGCGTCCGCGTCGAGCACGAGCTTTGTTCCGGTTTTCAGGGCGGCTTCGATCACCGGAAGAAGGTCTCCCTTTCCCGCACCGCAGCCGATCCCGATCGCCTGTTTGCCCGCCATGCAGGCTTTGGCCTTGACTGCCGCCGCTTCGCACCAGTCGTTCGTTCCGGTCGGCGCCGTGATCGCTTCCGGGACCGCCGCAAAAAACGGACGCACCGTGTCCGGCGTGCACACGGTCAGCAGTCCCGCGCCGCCGCGAAGCGCCGCGCGCGCCGAAAGCAGCGCCGCGCCGGGGTATGCCGCGGAGCCAACGCACAAAAGCGCATGTCCGTTTCTGCCCTTGTGCGAATCGAACGGACGCTTCGGCAGCAGCGCGGCGATATCGCGCTCGCCGTCAAAAAACATATCGGGCTCCGGATCGTCCGGATACAGCGGCCAAACCGTGACCTCACCGCAGAGCGCGCGGCCCTGTCCCAGCAGCATGCCCGCTTTCTTTGCCTGCATCGTCACCGTGCATGCCGCTTTGACCGCACAGCCGAGGATCGCGCCGCTGTCCGCATGGAGCCCGGACGGCAGATCGGCGGAAACGATCGCGCTGCCGCTGTCGTTCATCCGTTCGATCAGCGCGCGCATCTTTCCCTCGACCGGCCGGTTCAGCCCGACGCCGAACAGCGCGTCAATCAGGATCTCCCCGGAGACCGGCGCCCAATCCGTACGGACCGGAACGCCTTCCTCCTTTGCCTTCGTCAAATAATACGCCGTATCCGGCGTGCACGCGCTTTCCTCTCCCGAAAGCACGATCCGCGCGTCGATCCCCTCGCGGCGCAGCAGCCATGCCGCCGCGATCCCGTCGCCGCCGTTGTTTCCGGTCCCGGAGATCGCGGTGACAGTTTCCCCGCCGCCGAGTCTTGCTTTGACCGCTTCTGCGATCCCTTCCGCCGCCGTGCGCATCAATGCAAGCGACGATACGCCTGACGCAATGACCGCACGATCCTTTGCTCTTGCCTGTTCGCCGGTTACGATTCGCTCCATTCGTCCTCCTCTGAAAGCGCCTCCTCATATGCTTTCCGCGCGGCGTCGTAGGAAAACCCGCGCGCGATCAGCCGGGAAAGCACGCGTTCCCGCCGTTTCTGCGGATCGAGACCGCCGAACTGCCGTATAAACTTTTCGGCGACGGCTTTGGCGTTTCGGGCTTCGTTCTCATCCTCGAACGATTCCAGCGCCGCCTCGATCTCCGCGTCGCCGATCCCGTGGCTTTTGAGCTGTTCATACAGGCGTCTGCGGCTGATCGGCTTTGACGCGGTCCGCGTTTCCACGAACCGCTGCGCATAGCGCGCGTCGTTCAAAAGCCCGAGCTCCGTGAGCCTTGCGACCGTCGCGTCGACGTCCGCCTCCCCGAAGTCCTTGCCGTCGAGATATGTCTGCATGTCCGCAACGGAACGATCCTTGATCGCAAGATACTTCATTGCATATTCCATCGGAGACAGCGATTTAGGTGGCTTTCCGTTCATATTCCGTCCTCTTTTCATACTGTGATCCCATTATATCACATGATTTCCGTTCTGAAAAGAATTCCTTCCGAATACGATCCGTTTGCAACCTTTTTCCCGCTCCGGGCGTCTTATTGAATGAGGGCATGCTCTCGCAGGCGGTTTTATCCGCTCCGAACGGGCTTTATGTATAAAAGATGTGCCCAAAATGTAACTTATTAGTAAATCGTTTTCAAAAAGGATGGTTTTTTCAAAAAAAGTGTGTACAATGAAATCATCAAAAAAGAAGGATATGTACTCTATGAATCAGAAAAAAGCATTATGGCTGATCCCTCTGCTCACGCTGCTTCTGCTGTGTATCGCATGCAACGGACTGACCGGCGATCGGCAGGGCAACAGCAATGAGCCCGGTTTCCCGGAGACGGTCGGCGAAGCAGATGAGATCTCGATCGTGACGCCGGAACCCGACCTGCACCGCGATGAACTCGACGCGATCCTGCTTCGCGGCACAATGCTCGAAGGCGTGTCGATCGGCGGCGTCAATGTTTCCGGCATGACCCTTGACGAAGCGAGAGCTGCCGTTGCGCCTGCGCTGGAAGCAAAAAAGAAGGATCTCCAGATCAGCGTCACGTTTGGCGACGAAAGCGAAGTGTTCTCCTCCGAATCGATCCGCACGGAGAACGACCTTGACGCCGCGATCAGCGAAGCTTTTTCGCTCGTGCGCGAGGATACCGGATTTGAATCCGTCTCCGCTGAGGTTGAACGGATCAAAACGCAGGGAATGGATTTCCCGATCCATGTGATGTTTAACGAAACCGCGCTGGAGATTGCGGTCAACGCCTTTGCCGACTCGCACGAGATCGCGCCTGTCGACGCCGCCGTTTCCTATAATGAAAAAGAAAACAAGATCGATTTCACGCCCGACGTCTCCGGACGCAAGGTGAACCGTGAAGCGCTCTTCTCCGCCCTGCTCGACGCGGAAGGCGGCGAAACGCTCGAAGCGCCCTCCGAGGAGATCCCCGCGGAGGTCACGCTTTCCGACATTCAGAACAAATATGTGCTTCGCGGTACATGTACGACCAAATTCAGCAAGAGCATCAAAAACCGCAAGTTCAACATCTGCAAGGGCGTCAAGCTGATCAGCGGTACGATCCTCCATCCCGGCGATACCTTCTCCGCGAACGGTACGCTCGGCGTCCGCAACAAGACGAACGGCTGGAAAGTCGCGACAGCATACGTGCAGGGCGCACATGAAAAGCAATACGGCGGCGGCGTCTGCCAGCTTTCCAGCACGCTCTATAACGCGGCGGTTCTTGCGGATATGAAAATCGTCAAGCGCCAGAATCACTCCATGCCGGTCGATTATGTCCACAAGGGCTTGGACGCAACGATCAACTCCATCGGCAACCCCATTGATTTCAAGTTCCAGAATTCCAGCAAAGCCGACGTGATCATCATTGCATACGTTGACAAGCCTGACGACTATACAAAAGCAGGCGTGCTGACCATGGAGATCTGGGGCATTCCGATCATCGAGGATTCCGACGGCAAGTATGACGAGATCCGCATCCCCGAGCCGAAAAAGCTCAAAACGCTGTATCCGAGCGGTGACGTCGAATACCGCGTCGACGAGACCAAAAAGCCCGGCTATAAGGAGCAGATCGTGAAAAATCAGAACGGTTCCGTCTGGCAGAGCTATGTGGAATACTATCTGAACGGCGAGCTTGTCGAGCGCAAGGAACTCGACCAATCCACCTACAAGGCGTACAAGGCGGTCTACATCGTCGGTCCGGACGCGCCCGAAGACGATCCGACGGAAAATCCGGAGAATACGCCGAAGCCCACCGATGAGGACGATACGCCGGATCCGGATGAAACGCCGAAGCCCGACCCTACGCCGAAGCCGACCGATGAGGACGATACGCCGAAGCCGGAAGACACGCCGAAGCCCGATCCTACGCCGAAGCCGACCGATCCGTCCGGCGATGACGACGAATGAACCTGCTGCGGGACTGCCTGTATGACGGCGGTCCCGCTTTTTTCGACCGACACATGCGAGGTGCGTATGAACATCCGAATTCTTGATCCAAAGACCCGCCGGATCACGAGCTGGAGCGGCGGCAAAACAACGGAGCTGTTCCTCTATCCCTTTGACGGTTCCTATGCGGACCGCAGATTTCAGATCCGGATCAGCTCGGCGACGATCGAGCTTCCCGATTCGCGCTTTACGCGGCTTGACGGCGTAACGCGGTATCTCACGCCGCTTTCGGAGGGATTCTATCTGAAGCGGAACGAGCACTGGTCCTTTCTGCCGCGCGGCGACGTGCTCTGCTTTTCGGGCGAAGAGGATATCCTCAGCCGCGGCAGCGGACGCGACCTCAACCTGATGCTGAAGGGCGCGCGCGGCGAAATGCGGATCCTGCCGAAGGGCGATCACGCGCTGACGCTGCATGCGTTCCTTTTTCTCTATTGCCCCGAGGAAACGAACGTCAACGGCACGGTCCTGCCGAAGGACAGCTTTGTGGAGATCACCTCCGCCGGTTTTTCAACGCTCCGGCTGTCCCGGCCCTCGATCCTGTTCTCCGCGGACGTATAAAAAAAGCCGCCCGGACAGGCAGCTCTATGAATCAAAAATCGTCTTCTTCGCTTCGTCCGTCTCCCTGCGCTTCCCGAAGAAGCGCAAGCATGCGCAGCGAATCGAGGTCAAGCGGCTGACCGCCGGACGTGCCGACGCACGCAGAACAGACGAAAAAGCATTCCGGACAGATGCAGCGGCTCTGAACGCCCTTTTCATCCTGCACCATATACGTCCCGCACCGTTGACAGCTGCAGCGCATCGAATCACCTCCCTGTGTATTGTACCACCGAAATCCGCACTTTTCAAGCGCCGGATCCTGTGCTATAATGAATGATATGAAACGGATCATCCCGCTCCTCCTCGTCCTGCTTCTGCTCCCCGTTTTCGGCGTCAGAGCGGACGACGCGGAACAACCGATGCAGCAGGGCGACAAGGGCGAAGAAGTCGTGCGCGTACAGACGCGGCTCTTCGACCTGGGTTTCTATACCTATAAGCCGACCGGCAGCTATCAGACGGTCACGCGGTCTGCCGTCGTCGCCTATCAGGCGTCCTGCGGGCTCACGAGCGACGGCACCGTCGGTGCGGAAACGATGCGTTCGCTCTTTTTGCGCGGCGCAAAACGTGTCGATTTTCACGCCGGCGTTCCCCTTTCCTTCACCGCGCAGGGCACGATCACGCAAAAGGGAACCGCGGAACCCTGGGATACGGTAAAAACAAAGCTCGTTCCCGACGGGGTCTGCCGCTTCCGCAACGCGGCGACCGGCGAGGATGTGTCCCTTGTGTATGTTTCCGGCGAGAATCACGCTGATCTGACGGTTCCGACGCGTACCGCTGCGGAACGAAACGCCGCCGTCGACATGCTGACAAGCTGGCTCGGCAGCGCAAACAGCTTTTATAAATGCGCCGTTCTTTTGGAGCTCGACGGGCAGCGGATCGCCGCTTCGATGCAGTGGGACGGCAGCGAGCATGTCTGCGTCTACTTCAAGGGCAGCGTTTCGCATGTGCTCGATCTCCCCGACGCGGAACACACCGCCAACATCAACAAAGCGAGCTACTGAAAAAAGCCGGGATCCCGGCTTTTATTTGTTCTTTGCGAGCAGGACCTCGACGTCGACCGTAACGCTGTTCAGCGCGGACGCGTCGAGCGTTTCCGGCTGCGTGCCGAACGTCAGCGGCGTCATTTTCAGAAAATCCGCCGCCTGTGTCTCCGTCAGCGCGTGTGTTTCGCAGATCCGGACGCGGTCGAGAATGCAGAACCGCTCGTCGAAGCGGGAAACGACCGCTTCGTTGGAATACGACGCCGTGCGCAGCCGTCCGCCCATCATTTCGCGGATCTCCTGCAGATACTTCTCCTGCGGAACGAGCTTCAAAAGCACGCCGTCCGGCTTCAATACGCGCGTAAACTCCGCATAGTGCGCCGGCGAAAACAGGTTCAGAACGACGTCGGCGCACGCGTTTTGAACGGGCAGTCTTGTCAGATCTCCCACCATCCAAAGCACCGGTCCGCCGCCGCTTGCCGCCAGCCGGACCGCATCCTTGCTCAGGTCGATCCCGACCGTCGTTTTTCCCTGCAGTCTTTTCGTAAAGGTCCCGTCCCCGCAGCCTGCGTCCAGAACGACCTCCGGATCCTTCGACATGGCGGTTCGGATCGCGTCGATGACCGCATCGTAGAAGCCCGCCTCCAGGATCCTTCTGCGCGCTTCAAACAGCGCCCTGTCGTAATGCGACGGCGCGGCGTTCGGCGCGAAGTTCACATAGCCCTTTCTTGACGGATCAAACGTATGACCGTTTGCACAGACGAGCGACGCGCACGACCGAGAAAGCGCCGCCCCGCAGACGGGACAGCGCAGAAGCGTGATGGAATTGAAAAACTTTTCCCCGCTCACGGTTTCGGCTCTTCCGGTTTGTCCTCAAATTCAAAAGCGTCCTTCGGCAGCGTCGTTTCCGGCTCCTGCGGATGCTCGTTCGCCTCTTTTGCGGCTTCTTCCTTTTCACGGCGGCGGCGGATCGAACGCGCGATCTCGTCGCAGATCAGAAACAGGATCACGATCGCAATGATCGGATACGTCAATACCGCAACGTCCTTCCCCATGAACTTCAATACAAGGATCAGCACGAGCAGCGCCGTGCCGATTGCGCCGAATACGATCTCCAAGGTCTTCCAGAGCCTTTCGTTATTCTTCATTCGCGTTCCCTCCGCTGTTGATCGTTATCGTTGTCCGAGGAATGCTTCCGCGATCCCTTCCATGCCGTCGCGGTCGGACGGGATCACCTGCTCGGTATGCGTGCGTTCCATCATGTATTGCAGGATCGTCGCGCCCTGCAGGATCACGTCGCCGCGTCTGGATAGAAGCGGCATCTTCATGCGCAGCTGCTCCGGGATCTTCGACAGTTGTGAAAGCAGCCGTTCGAGCTCACCGAGCGTGATGCCGCAGAGATGCTCCGGATCGAACCGTTCCTGCCTTGCAATCAGCGCGCCGATCGTCGTGATCGTTCCGCCGACGCCGTAGACAGGCTTCGGGACCGATTCCGGAACGCTTGCGCGGGTATCGATCCACCGGAAAAGCGTTTCCGCAAGCGTTTTCGGATCGCTTGCGTCGCACTGCTCCTTTGCGCGGACGCAGCCGCACGGAAAGCTCTGCGAACGCTCTCGCGTGACGATCTGGAAGCTGCCGCCTCCGATATCGAACACGGTCCCCGCTCCGCCGGTCACCGCGGAAAACGCGTACCTGCCCTCTTCCTCGCCGGACAGCACGCGTACGTTTACGCCCGTCTGATCGAACACATCGCGGACGAACGCATCGCGGTTCTTCGCGTCGCGCACCGCGCTGGTCGCATACGCGATCACAGGGACGCCGGATTCCTTCGCCGTTTGATCGAACCTGCCGATCGCTCCGATCGTATCCGCCATGCGGTCGGCCGCGAGACAGCCCGACGCGTCGAGCCCCTTTGCAAGCCGCGTCGTGCACAGCGTCTTGGAAATGCGGCGCACGCGTCCGTTATCGATCGCCGCAAGCATCAGCCGCACGGAATTGCTTCCGATATCGATTACCGCAATCTCCGGTTTCATTCTACCACCGACGCCGCGCTTTCATCCTGGATGAGCTTGTCCTCGCGGTAATGCCATCCGTATTTGATCATGCCCTGTTGGATCTTATACGCGTCGGTCCGCATGAACTGCAGATTCTCGCGTTCCTGCGCATAGGTGCGCTTGGTCTGATTGAGGACCTCCTGGCGCGCCTGATACTCATCCTTTGCCGAACGGATGCGAAGTCGCTGCGGGATCAGCACAACGCCCAGAATGACCACGCACGCGATCAGTACGAGGACAAAATGAATCAGTTTGAAGTGGATCGTACGCACGATCCGTTTTGACGATTCTTCCATGTATATCAGTATAACAGAAGCTGCGCCAAAACGGAACCTATTTTTTTCGGATTTTTTGTGACATTCGTGCAAACACCGGTGAGAACAGCGCGTAGAAAAGCATAAACCCCGCCAAAAACGCCGCGCTGAGAAATCCGCGCACCGTACCGCGGTTCGCAAGGAACAGATACCCCGAAAACAGCGCTGCTCCCGTCAACACGAACACGGCGTCGCAAAGGTGCGTGACCCACCGTCCTTTTGCGCGCGTCCGTACGATCCGCAGGAGCAGATAACAAAGCCCCGCGACCGCGCCGCCGTGCAGCAGCAGAAGCGCTTCAAACGGCTGTCCCGTGACGTCTCTCATTTCCGCCGGAAGAAAAGCGACCGGCGTTCCGGCTCGGGCTGTTCATACTCGACCGACGCAATGTTGCCCTCCAGAAGCACCTGCCCGTCCTCCGGGTTCAGCTTGCCGAGCTTCAATCCCTCGCCCCAGACCGTCAGCGTTCCCGCCTGCGTGATGACCGTCATCTCGTCCTCCTGAAAGCTTTCGACGTCCAGCACGCCCGTGATGCGCATGCGCCTGCGTCCTTCGATCGTAAGGCTGTGCGCCGAGGGCTGTGTCAGTTCCTTTTCGCGTTTTTCCATATCGAGACCTCCTGCCTTTGCTGCATTGTATGCGCATTGCACGGTCTCTACGACGCGAAAACGAACGAATCCCCGCTATTTTTACCGAAACGCTTGACAAGGTTTGCTTTCGCCCATAAAATGGTATCAGCAAATCCGCTTATTCATATCCATTATTCGTACAGAAATCAAAACAAAAATCAATTCAATACCGGAGGTCATTTGTGAATCTATCCGAACTCAACGCATTGACGATCACCGAGCTGTATGCGCTTGCAAAGCAGCACGGCATTCCCTCCTATCGCAAATATAAAAAGGCGCAGCTTGTCGAAATGCTGCAGGCGCCCGCGCCCGCGCCGAAAAAGCGCGGCAGACCCGCAAAGAAAGCGCCTGCCGCAGACGCGCCCGTACCGGAGCCCGAAAAGCCCGCGGAGCCCGAGAAACCCGCGGAGCCCGAAACCGCCGAACGCCCGTCCGAAAAGCCTGCGGAGCCCGAAAAGCCGCAGGAGCAGACAGGCGGCGAACAGCGTCGCCAGAACCAACGGAACAACTATCGCCGGCAGGACGGTCAGCAGAACCGCAACCGCAATTTCCGGCAGAACGGCAGCCGCCCGTACCACGCGCCGGAGGGCGAGCAAAAGCCCGAAAAGCCCGCGGAGCCCGTTCAGCTTCCCGAGACCGGAACGGCGGCGGGTGTTTTGGAAATCATGGAGGGCTACGGCTTCCTCCGTGTCTCGAACTATGATTCCGGTCCGAACGACGTCTATGTCGCGAACGCGCAAATCCGCCGCTGCAATCTCAAAAACGGCGATTTCGTCGAAGGACGCACCCGCGCGCGCCGCGAAGGCGACAAGTACGAAGCGCTGCTGTACGTCGACCGCGTGAACGGCAAGGATCCGGACGAGAACGCCCAGAACCGCATCAATTACGAGGACCTTGTCCCGATCTTCCCGAACGAACGCTATACGCTTGAAACGCCGGGCAGGGTGAACAACCTCTCCGTGCGGCTGATCGACCTGATCGCGCCGATCGGCAAGGGACAGCGCGCCATGATCGTTTCGCAGCCGAAGGCGGGCAAAACGACGCTTTTGAAGCAGATCGCAAACGGCATCACCGAAAACTACCCCGACACGCATCTCATTGTGCTGCTGATCGACGAGCGTCCCGAGGAGGTCACCGACATGCGCCGCAGCATCAAGGGCGAGGTCGTCGCGTCCACGTTCGACGAGCTGCCCGAGCATCATACGCGCATTGCCGAAATGGTGCAGGAACGCGCGATGCGCCTCGTCGAGGACGGACGCGACGTTGTGATCCTTCTGGATTCGCTGACACGTCTCACCCGCGCCTATAACCTCGTGATCCCACCGACCGGGCGCACACTTTCCGGCGGTATGGACCCCGGCGCGCTGCATAAGCCGAAGCGCTTCTTCGGCGCGGCGCGCAACATCGAAAACGGCGGCAGTCTGACCGTGATCGCAACGGCGCTGGTCGAGACCGGCAGCCGCATGGACGATATCGTCTATGAGGAATTCAAGGGCACCGGCAACATGGAGATCCATCTGGACCGCAAGCTCTCCGAAAAGCGCATCTTCCCCGCGATCGACGTCTACAAATCCGGCACGCGCCGCGACGATCTGCTGCTCACCAAAGCCGAGCTCGACGGCGTGCGGATGCTCCGCCGCATGCTTGCAAACGGCGGCACGGGCGACGTCACCGAAAACCTCGTCAATATGATGGATAAGACCCCGAACAACGAAGAATTCCTGATCCGGCTTAAAGATTGGGTCCGCATTTTCGAGAAAGAAGGCTTCACCTCCTCCCACGCGCAGCAGAACCGTTACGGACAGTAAAAAAAGTTTGAAAAACGCTAAAATTTTTCTTGCTTTTTTCCGGCGGCATGGTATAATAGCCGATGGTAATGCATTACACGACGAAGGAGTGATAATACATGAAGAAAAATATTCATCCGTCTTACGGCGAAGCGGTCGTGCGCTGTGCCTGCGGCGAGACCTTCCTTACCGGCTCCACCAAGGGCGAGCT